>Ga0209666_1002510_pt1 | contig 13670 bp, 8 predicted proteins | sample SaaInlV_125m_DNA_FD_184679 | JGI IMG/M metagenome (GOLD analysis project Ga0209666, IMG submission 184679) | Marine microbial communities from expanding oxygen minimum zones in the Saanich Inlet - Saanich Inlet SI037_S3LV_10m_DNA (SPAdes)... | ecosystem: Environmental > Aquatic > Marine >...
CGGCTGGTTCTGGTCGATGCCGGCGCGTTCACGCGCGAGCGCAAGCGCGGCGTCGTCGCCCATGGACAGGCAGTGCGCCGCCACGGCGGAGGCGAGGGTCTGGTGGCTGCGGTCGAGCGGCCGGTGGCGGTTCTGCGCGCACTCGCGCGGCAGACCGCGGATGTGGGGGTGCTGGTCGTCGTCGGTATTGAGGTTGGCCAGCATGCGCTCGAGCAGGGTGGTTTGCGCGCGCGACACTTGCGCGCGCTTTGACGCTGGCGGCGCTGGCGGCGCTGGCGGCGCTGGCGGCGCTGGCGACGGTTGCTTGCGGCGAGCCGTGCGCGGCATCGGGTGTGGTGGTGGTGGTGTCTGCCTACCCACCGTGCAGCGGCCGCCAGCTGTCGCGCTGGCGGCCTTGGCGAGGGCCCCGGCCGCCCCAGCCCTTGGCGCCAGGCGCACGCTCCCGCCAAGGCCGCCAGCGCGACAGCTCGTGGGGGGCGAGGGTTGGGGTAGCGATCAAGGGAGACTTCCTCCCAGCACCCCCGGTGCGAGCCGCCCCGGCCCGGGGCGAGCCTTGGCCGCCAGGCCTGCCAGGGGGGGTAGCACCCGCCAGCCGTGCCAGCCACGCCAAGCCTAACGCCAATCGCACCACTTGGTGCGCAGATGCACTTGGCGCCAGCTGGAATGCACGCCGGCGAGCCGGTGGTTGAAGCGCGCCCGCCGCCGCCCGCGTTGCCGCCGGCGCTCGCAAACAACATCCTGCCCGTGGCCTACAACCGGGCCAACTTCATGGACCCCGACTCCGCCGGCTTGCCGCCCACCCTGGTTCAAGTGGAGGCGGCGGCGCGCCGTGCCGACCCCAACAGCACCGGCATGTTTGACGAGGACCTGCGTCAGTGGGCCGCCTACCTCGAGGCGCGCGATGCCTACCGTCTCCGCGCCCGCGACGCGCGGGCCGACGCCGCCGCCGCCGCCGCCGCCGGCGAGGTTGCCGCCAGGGCCGAGGTGGAGCGCCTCGCGCGCGAGAAGAAGTTCCTCAGCGATTACAACAGCAACACCATGGAGGGCATTCGCGAGAGAGCGCTGATGGGCGCCGAGAGGGGCATCACCATGCACAACTGGCAAGCCAATGCTGCAAGCACGTTAACGCAGTACATGGTCGCCGGCTACAAGGACGTCTCGGCCAAGGTGGCGAGCGAGCCGGGCGTGTGCTCGGGCAACACCGACCACTGCCGGCGGGCCTGTGGCATCTACGGCGCGCCGTGCACGTGCACAACGGAGGACAGGTTCATCAATCACTTCCACACCAGTAAGGCGCGCGTTGGCCGCGTCTGGGTCACGCAGGGCGGCGGCAAGACGATGGTCGAGTGCCTGCTCCCGCTGCTCATGGGCTACAAGGAGAGGATGGCGGCGTGCCCACCTGAGCTCAAGACGCGCGACATCACCATCATCTCGGCGCCCGAGACGGTGCTCATCAACCAGATGCGTGCTGAGGGACTGGGCGTCGTCGATCCTGAGGTGCTTAAGGGGTCGGCGATGTACAAGAACACGGGCCTTTCGCTCGACGTCCTCGCCGCGTACAACTCGCGCGTTCACTTCCTGACCGAGTCTACGAAGGACATCGACTGGCCGACGCTGCGCGATACCAAGAACGTCATCGTCGGCAACATCCAAAAGTGGGGCAAGCTCATGGGTGCGCAGGCGGGCAAGCCGGAGGCCGAGCGCATTCAGTGGGAGGACGTTTCTACCTTGATCGGCGACGAGAGCCACCTGGGCACGGGCTGGATGGATACGCCGTGGGACAAGTGCGAGGCGAACGCCTCGTGGGGCTGGCTCATCCAGAGGTGCAACAAGTCCTGGGTGTTCAAGTTCTCGGGCTCCCTCAAGGAGGCGGAGAGCGATCTGCCCATTGTCATCGAGTGCAAGGCCTGCGAGCTCATCGACAAGGGCCTCTTGTGCCAGCCCGTGCTGAACGTCTGGGGCTTTGAGGGCATGGTGCGCGCTTCCGACGAATCGCCGTACGTGAAGGACCAGCTCGACGAGGAGGATGCGCGGGAGTTGCGCACGGGGCCTCACAACTTCCGCATCGCCGCCATCGACATCGCCAAGGTCATGGCGGCAGACCGTAAGGGCATCGGCGAGTTCGCCAGCGGCCTCCCCGTGAGCCAGATGACGCGCGTCCAGGGTAAGCAGACCTACGACGGGGCCAGCAAGGACCCCACCTTTGTGGCCGCCCACATGAACGCTGCCTACGCCGCGCTGCCGATTTGCGATCTCACTGGGCGCAAGATGCGCGCCGCCGCACTTCACGGCGACATGAGCGCGGAGCAGGAGCAGGACGTCGTCAATCGGTCGCGCTTCGCGTTCAGCATCGACAACCTCGTGGTCGAAAACAAGCTCACCCTCGGGTTCTCGGACTCTTCGAAGAAGCACATTCTCAATCTTCGCAAGGTCACCGACGACAAGGAGAGCCAGGAGGCGCACAAGCAGCTGTTTGGCCGCGGCAACCGCGTGAACATCTATCCCGATTACGATCCGGCCGATCAGCTGTTTGGGGAGGGCAAGAGCGCCTTGAAGCAGCAGCTGAGGGTGGCTGCGCTCGGCCACGTGGGGTGCGGGCAGTGCAAGAACTACGGGGAGAACCTGACCAACAAGGCGTACAAGCGCTTGTACGACAAGTGCGTGGCTCTCGCGGGCTCGCCCGACGGGCTTTGTGACCTGTGCAAGCCGCGCGTCGACCGCCGCGCGCAGGTCTACTTTGCGCGCCTCAAGGACATCGGCGGCAAAGAGCCCATGCCCAATGGTGAAGGGGGCAACAAGATCAAGACGCAATACTTTCACATCCACGAGCTCGAGATCTTCACCATCATGGGCTCGAAGGTGCTCGAGTCGATCCACAAATGGGCGGAGGACAACGGGTGCCAGCACTACATTCGCACCGTCAACCGCGAGTTGCTCGAGGGGCTGCGTGCGGAGGAGTGGCGCGCGATCGCAAACATCGCGCCGATCGCCAGGCATCACCAGGCGCAGATCGCGCAGCAGGAGGCCGACAAGTTGGCGGCGAAGGCGGCGGAGGCGCAGGCGGCGGCACGCCTTGCTGTGGAGCAAACGTTCGAGGACATGGAGCGCGAGGAGCAGCGCCTCGTTACCGAGATGGATGCGGCGGCCGAGCGCGCTGAGCACGAGCTGTCCGACGACAGCATGTCCGACGACGACGAGGAGGAGGTCACGGCCTCGCAGCGCGGTTCGGGTGACGAGGCCATGGGCGACGACTCCGACAGCGAGTCGGTCGCCAACGAGGCGCACGCCATGGGCGACATCGAGTCGGAGGCCGAGGACGAGGGCGACAACGCGTTCGACCCGAGCTCGGAGCAGGAGGGCGAGGCGGGCGCCGAGCCGGGAGAGCGCCGCCCCTCGCGCCGCGCAGCCAGGGTGGCGCAGCGCCGCATCGAGTTCGAGGCAGCGCGGCAGGCGCGCATTGAGGAGGATGCTCGCTTGCGCGAGGCCCAGGCCGTCGCCGATGCGGATCGGGTCGCCGCCGTCGCGCTTGCAGCCATGCAACAGAGCCGCGATGCCGACGCCGAGGCGATTGCCGCCGAAGAGCTCGCCGCGGCTGTGACCGACGAGGAGGCGCAGCAGCGGCTGGCCGAGCGGCGGCGGCAGTTGGAGGAAGACGAGGCGGCGAGGGCGGCGGCCGCTGAGGCGCGGCGGCAGGAGCTCGCGGAGCAGCGCGCGGAGGCGGAGCGCCAGGAGGCCGAGCACCGGGAGCGCCTGGCCGAAGCCGAGCGCGCGCGAGTCGAGGCCGCTCGTCTCGTCACCGAGCGCATGCAAGCGGTGAACCAGTGCGTGCCCTCGTTGGCGCTGCTTCAGGACGGCGACGGCGCCGTGAGCATCGAGTTCACGATGGACAGCGTTCCGGCTGTGGGCACGCTGCTGCTGCTCGCAGCCACAAAGCACGTCGAGGATTTCGGCAGCTCCAGCACCATGCAACCCTTCAGCAGCACCAAGTGGAAGATCGTCACCGAGCTCGCCCCGGTCGTCACGGCCGCTGATGGGGATCGGGTGGTGCGATCGATCCCGGACCACCTCCTCGATCACCGCAACGCGCAGACGGGCGACCGCGGCGCCTTCTGCATCCTCGCGCTTCCCGATGGCCACACCCGCGTCAACCCGGAGAAGGCCACCTTTGCCGACATCACCTACAAGACGCCGCGCTTCCCCATCAAGATCGGCGCCCTCAAGCAGGCCATCGCGGACCGCGAGGCGGCGCAGGCGGCCGCCGCTGCTGCCACTGGCCCGGAGGAGCCCGGGGTGGCCCCGATGGAAGTCGAGGGGGAGGAGGTGGAGGCGCCGCCCAACCCGCCGCCGTCGCCCGAGGCCGTCGCCGCGGTGGTGCTCGTGCCGAATTCGCCGGAGGCCGAGGCGCGCGCGCCCTCACCGGTGCAGGCGGCGGTGGCTCCGGTCATCGCCGCCCCGGTCGCGCAGGAGGCGCCTGTGCTGTCGGTTCGTCAGGTGGCCCGCGGTCGCCCTTGGGAGCACGTGACTGCCGCTGAGCGGCCCGCGGACGCGGGCCCGGAGCGGGGCATCCCCGAGACTCGCAGGGCCCAGACGGTCAAGTCGTACGCCTTCGGCACCGAGCAGACGGTGCAGTACCGCGACGCGCTGCTTGCGCCCACGGTGCTCGACCTCGCCGAGGCCGACGAGGATCAGCGCCTGCGCGACAACACGCACCCGCGTCACATGGCTCGCGCCTGGGCCAGCCGTCACGGCATCGGCGAACGCTACTACAATATCCTGGAGTCCTTCATTGCGCTTTTGCGCTCGGGGACGCCGGAGGCGGCCGAGTTCAAGAAGGCGCTTGAAGGCGTGCGTCACTACTCCGAGCGCTACCACTGCGATGCGGCACGGGCGTGGACGCCGCCCGCGGCCAACGCGCGCGCTCGCCGCGCCGCGCCGTCGCCGGATGCGCCCGTTTTCATGACGGCCGAGGCGGTGCTCCGCCTCTACCAGCCCGGGTGGACGCTGATCGAAGAGGCCTTCGCTCGCCTGGAGCGCCACCAGCAGCAGACGGGCGGCTTCGGCAACATCCAGCTCCCTGACGTTGTGCCCGGCGTGCGTCACAAGCTCCCGCGCAAGATCTCGCAGCTGGATGTCAAGGACCACAACGGTGGCCTGGTTTTCGTGGAGCGCACCGTCGCGCAGATGCCGCGCCTGGTGCCTCCGGCGGCGGCGCAGGGCGGAGCGGTCGTGGCTGTGGCGCTGAACACGCACTTTGGGCGCATCTCGCCCGCTCAAAAGCGCTCGGTCTTTGAACGCTTCCCGGGCGAGATCGACGCTCGCATGCTTACGCAGTTCGAGGAGGACATGAAGTTCGACATCGTCAATCCCGCTGGGGGCGCACCGTTGCCGGCCGTGGGCCCGGCGACCGCGGGCAACTACGCGCTCGCGCTGGTGCGCGCCCTGTTCCACTGCATGGAGATCTCGCGGACGGCCCTCGAGGGCTCGCCGTGGAAGATCCCGCCGGGCATGACGGCGGGCGAGCTCATGCGCGAGCGCATCCCGCACATGGAGGAGCCGGCGAACGTCAACGGGGCGGGTGCCTTCTACACCTTCCTGACGACCAACCCGACGCTCCGGCAGCCCTTCATCTGCCCGGCCGCCGGCAACAACCAGAGCTCGTGTCACGACTGGAAGCAGGCCTTTGTGCACTGGAACGCGCTGTATCTGGAGCAGCGCAACTTTGCGCTCAACCGGGCCTAAAGGCCGGTGCCCTGGGGCACCGCGACGCCGAACTCGTACGCGGTAGTCTCCGCTAGAGGTTGGGTGGAGTGTGTGTCGCACGCGCGTGTGTCCTCGTGTGCGTGTCCGAGTGGTACCCATTTAACACGATGCGACAACCGTCGCTTTTCGAAGTGCTCAAGATAAACGCCCCGCGCAACGACGCGGAGTCCAGCGGTGGACAATTGGAGGTGTACGACTATTTTGCTTCGGCGGGGGGCTTTTCGACGGGAGCGGAGCAGGCCGGTGCGCGCGTGGTCTACGCGTGCGACATGTGTCCCAAGGCACTCGAGACGCATCGCCGCAACCACCGGCACACCAAGCACCAGTGTGTTGTGCTCCCCAACGACGAGGCGGTCGCGCGGTTGCCCTCGGACGGCCGGCGCTTCCACGTGCATTGCTCGCCGCCCTGCGTGAAGCTCTCGCCGATCAATCGCGTGAATGCCTTCGAAACGCAATCGAGGGTCGAGCAAAAGGGGCAGGCCGTCGACCTGGTCGAGTGGAGCCTCAAGATGATGCTCGAGTCGCGGTGCACCTCGTGGAGCTTTGAGCAGGTCGCCTCGGCCGAGGTGGTCGCGGCCGTCAAGCGCGCAGCACGCGCGCATCCGGCCCGCGTCGCGTGGGCGCGGCTGGACCTTTCGCTGCTCGGCGTGCCGCAGATACGCACGCGGCTGATCGCGGGCACGCCGCGCCTCGTGTCGCGACTGCAGCGCCTCTGCGCAAGCTCGCGTCGACGCAGCGTGCGCGCCGTGCTCCCGTCCCTAAAGGGGACGCACGTGCACCAAGGCTGCAGCTACACGCGAAAGCGGCGACGCCTCAATCGCAAGAAGGGCGAAACAAAGTACGTGGTCACAAAGGCGGCTTGGAGCGACAACTGCCGCTCGGTTGATTTGCCCGCACACACGGTGCGCGGGCGCCACGCCCCAACATGGGTGACCATACGCGACGGCAAGGCGGTTGGTCACCGCGTCTTCCTACCACACGAGATGGCGATACTGCAAACATTTCCGCACGACTACAAGCTACCCACCCGGAAGTTTGACGCGTACTTGCACGTCGGCAACGCCGTGCCGCCGCTCGTCGCAAAGCTGCTCCTTGAGGAGGAGGCGCGTGTCGCGTAGTGCGCGCGCGCGCGTGCACGTCACTCGGCTTGCGCAGGGGCCCGCACGGTGCGCAGCAGGAGGTTGCCGACGCCGGGTCCCGGCTTGCGCTCGACGTGCCCGAGCACGATCAGTTGCGCGCACGTGCTCCGGTACACGCTTTGGCGCTGCGACCTGGTCGGCTCGGTCGCCGTGCGCAGCTTGTGAAAGAGCTCGCCCACCTCGGTCCCGGACCGAAACCCGTCGTCGTCTGCCTGAGGCGCGCGGAAGATTGCCAGCAAGAAGGCCTGCTGCAGGTGCGTGAGCAGTGGCGGTGTCCCCGCGTCGCCGCTTGGCCCCGCCGGCACTTGAGACGGCGCACCCTGCTCGGCCTCGTCCATGATGCTGGACTCCCCATCGACGCTATCGGCGTGCTCTCGCCCGCTAAACGAGATGGCCATTGTGTACTTGGCCACCTGAAGCATGTGCGCGTGTACAATCTCTGGACGGTCGTCGTCGAACACCAGCATCGTGTTCACCTGCAGGTTGGCCAGCTTTGAGAGTGTCTGTGCAAAATCGCCATCTCCCGTGACCACCACCACGGCACTGCGCTCGGCACCCACTGGAAGGGGTCGTGCCAGCTCGGACAGTGCGCGCGTGATGATGCACATGTCGACCGTGTTCGACTTCCCGGCCTGGTGACAGCAATCGACCAGTGCCAACCCGCACATGGCGAGCTCCCTGCGCCGTGCGGGCGTCACCTGTTGCGTGTCTGCGTAGACGTACGCGTCGAGGAGCACACCAAACCGATCGTGAATGGCCTTGCGCATCTCCCCGAGCACGTAGAGCACGCTCGCGCCGCGCGGCACGGGCGCGTTCTCATAGTCCCAGTGCAGCACGGCTCCGGCCATTGCGTGTCGCGTTGAGCAACGTGCCACACCAACCCCTTTTCGATTAGCGCGGCCACCCGTGGCGCACTGGTGACGAGGGATAAGCATTTTACGCTGCTCGTGAGAGGTAAAGGGAGCCGCAGTTGTCATGCGGCTCCCAAACCTGGGTACCCTTTCCTTTCATGCGCTGACCATCTCGGCGGACGCCTCCGGGATGGCCGATGGCGACGGTGGGGATAAACCAATCCTGCTTGACATCAGCGACGACGAAGACGAAGTTGTTGTACTCAGCGAGGACGATGGGTACAACACCGAGCCTGGCGAGGCGGACGGTAACGACACCGAGCCCGGCGAGGAGGATGTACAGACGGAGTGGGATGGGGAGGACGTGGATACCGAGCCTGGCGAGATGGAGGAAGAACTGGAGGACGCACGGGAAAGGGCAAAGCCAATCAAGCCACCAAAGAAGAGGTCCAAAGGGGGTGGCCACTCTGGATATCGGCGACTAAATTCCACGGCTCCCACGCCTGAGCTGCCACCAGCGCCGGCGGCGAACACAGTGGTCGACGAGGCCACGAATGCAGCGGGTGCTGCTGCTGCGCAAAAAGCTAGGACGAATGAGCGGGCAAAGGAACGCCGGGACGCCAGAAACGCGGCGGCCAATGCGGCCAAGGCGGCGGAGTTTGAGAAACTGCCGCCAGAGCAGCAGGCACAAACAGTGGTCGACGAGCTCCTCGCAGCTGTGGAAAAAAGGGCCGAGATAACAGCCAAGCGCCTGGCCACCATGAAGGCCAAGAAAGCGGCGGCGGCCGCGGCGGCGGAGCCGACGCCACCGCCGCCGGCGGAGGGCGGAAATCCCCCTAGTGCACCAGATGACGTGGTGGAGCTCTGAAAACGCTTGCGCTTGTTTCTTTAAAAAAACACCTTCACACCACCGCCAGCAGCAACGCGTCGACGGCGCCGAGCACCACGGCCGCGCGCTGGAGCGCCCACACCGACGCGTTGGCATCCTTGCGGGTGCCAATGGCAGTGCGTGCGAGCGCCAGCGCGCGCACCGGTAGCGCATCGTGGTCGGGAGCGACCAGATCCTCTGCCCTGGTAAAGTGGATCTCAAGATCGAGCGCGACCCTCTGAAAAAGCCCCTGCGTCGTCGCGTCAATCGGCTGAGTGGGACGCTTGGCCAGATCGAGCAGCGCGGGCACGAGCGAGCCGGCGTAGATGGTCATCGACTGCTTCAAGTTGGCATCCTGCGCGAGCGCAGCGGCCACGGAACGCAGGCGCAGCATCGGATCGGTACTGGACGCGTTGGGCAGTCGCACGAGCAAGTCGGCAAGCTGGAGAACGCTTTTCGTGTCGTCGACTGTTTCGTCTTCTTGCATGTACGCGAGCACCGCCGCCAGGGCTGCCGCCGCGGCTCCGTTTAGGAGCGTGGGTCCAATGGAGGGTGCCGGCGTGGCCGCGCCGCCGGCACCAACAATGCTTGCAAATGCAGCCGTTCCGGCCGCCACGGCAGCCGCGTAACCCAATTCGGTGAGGAGTTTGCGCAGCGTGTCCCATTGATACTCGTAAACGAGTCGGTCGGTCGGCGGCGCCGCGGGTGACGACGGCTCGGTCGGTGGCTCGGTAGGTGGCTCGGTCGGTGGCTCGGTCGGTGGCTGCGGCGCGGCCGCAACGACGCGCGCGGGGGACCGCCGTCCGATGTCGCCCGTGTAGTCCCAGCGCGTGAGTTCCACCGGATTGTGCAAATTCGCCACGTCATTGTCGACCATTCGGGTATACGCGACATTCTCCTCGTCGTGACGCCGTCCCAATTCGTCGATGCTCATGTCCCGAATGGCCACGTTGACGGTGATCATGCCCGGCGAGGGAGACGAGTCGATGACGCGGCCCAGACACACGGCGCGGCACAGGCGCTGGCGGTCGTCGTTGGAAAACTCCACTTGAAGCAGCTTGTGCTTGACGTGCCCCCCAAAGCCGAGCTGCGGCGCGCGCGGCTGCTCGGGCACGAATTCCATGTCGAGGTGCTGGGAGCAAAAGGGCTTCCACGTGTACCCCGGCGCGCCGCCGCTGGCCCAGAGCAGACCCAAGTAGACATAGTCCCCGACGAGCGGGCGCGCGCTGTAGAGGTTGCGCAGCTGCGTCGGGCCCTGGACGGCCTCGAGGATGGCCGTAGTCGTGGCCGTGTTGCGCACGCCCATGTCCTGCAACACGGGGTCCATCTCCGATTCGGTCGAGAGCAGCACGCCACTGACGCGCCACGCGTTCTCGTCCTCTTCCTGCGTGGCCATCTCAGCTTTGACCGCGTCCAGTCCAGCGACGGCGTCAATGCGCTCGTCGGGCATGGACACTGTGAACGGGTCACCGATGTTGGCGCGGACAAACACGGGCGTGCCGACGACGCCGAGGGCCTCGGCGTCGCGCGTGACGCGCGTGTACGGAACCTGGGCATTCGTCTTCTTATTGGACGCACTCGTGGTGGGCATCGGCGCGGGCGCGCCGCTCGGGAGCGAGGGGTCCGTCGGCGGCGCCAGCCGGCGCGGATCGGCAGGGACGCCCAGCTCGGCATTGAGCTTTGGGAGCACTTGGCGCTTGTAGGGTGCAGTTTGCGGGGTCTCAAAGGCGCGCTTTGTGCGCGTGGCGATTTCCATGGAAACACGAATGTGTGTGTGTGTGTGTGTGTGTCTATTACACTCATCTAGTAAACATCCCGAGTAAATGGTTCCGCGGGTTGCGCGTTAGCGCGCGCGCTCGCGCGCGTCCTCGGCGGCGCTTCGCCAGCACTCTGTTCGGCGCAGCTTCATCTGGTGCTCGGCAAGGTCGACGATGACGTGGCGCTTGTCCATCCAGCCGTCGAGACCGTTGGCAGCGGCCCATTCCCATTGTCGCTCGGACAGCACGCCGCACAAGTTGGAGTAGTAGTTGATGGTCGCCATGTCCGGCAAGGATTGGTCGATGCAGGGTGGCAGGGCGGGCAATTCCGCGGTCGTTGCCATTGGTCAAGGGTGTGCAAACGATTCGCGTTATAGCACCACGCACGCGCACCGCAAGCGGCGTGCACACGCGCTCACACACACACACACACGCGCGCGCGCGCACCAACGAGGACTGCATGCTCTACTAGCGGCGACGCGTGTTAATCGTCTACACTGTATGTGTAGTCTGGCACGCTGGACCCATACCCCACACACACCGAGGTTCTGCCACGTTTTTGAAAGCTCGTGGAAGCTTCCCGTCCCATGCCGCCTTCGAAGGAAGACATGGACTTGGAACCCATTGACGCGCTACTAGATGTGGGTGCGTGCCGTCGTCGACCACATTCGCTGGCAGAATCGACATTTGAGTCGGAGGATTGGCTCGCTGGTGGCGTCGAGCACACGGAGGCCGCGTCGTCGACCACGGGTTCTGCGCTGGTGGATGCTGTGCGCGACCGTTTGCGACTGGCCTTTTCCTTTGGGGGCAAGCACTCGTCCGACAGCAGGCTCATGTGGCCCATGATGGCGGCGTGTCGGCGGTTTGCCTTTTTAAGCGAGCTTCCGCTTCCGCGTCGCGCGCGCAGTTAGCGAGACGCTCTATTTTTGGGTTGCGCGCACCCCGCAAGCGGCCGCGTGCGGCGGGTGCTTTTAACACCCCGACGCGGCACCGCGCCCTCTTCTGGGGAGGGCTAGTAAGGGGTTATCCTTGCGCTAACGTGCACGACGACAATGGAAACAAGTTCGTGTCGTCGTAGCGGTGCTCAGTCTACTCGAATGCGACTCTGCGCCGAATACGACGAGGTCTTTCAAGTCGGTCTCGGCAAGTCGGGCACGACCACGATTGAAAAGTTTTTCACCGACCGGTACGACTACAATGCCACGTGCGGCAAGGAGCTCACCGTCTTCATCCAAAACGAGATCGATGCGCGCCGACCGCTGCTCGATGCGGCGCGTGCGCGGTGTCCCCACTTTTACGTTTCCGAGTTGATGCGCGTCTACTTTCCCACCGAGAGCATCGCATTGCAGCTCACAGACATGCACGCGCTGCGCGTCGCGGCGCCCAGGGCGCTCTTTGTCCACGCCAGGCGCAACACGACCAGGTGGGTCTCGAGCGCCATGCGCTGGAATTCGCTGCAAGAACGGCTGACGCAGCGCGACCTGCCCGGGCTGCCGCGAGGCGTCGGCCGGACGCCGGAGGAGCTGAGCACGTGGTACGACCACACCAACGCGCACATTGCGTTTCCGTTTTCTCATCGTCGCAACTATGTACCCGTCGATGTGGACAATCTCACATCGCTGCGCGCGCTCGAGCGCGTTTGCGGCGGCTACACCAATCAGTTGTACAACTGGCTGCCGCAAAACGTCAACAAGCGCGTGCCGCCGAGAGTCTTGAGGAGGGCGCTAAGAAGTGCGTTGCCATGTGGTCGTTGGCGTGCACAGCCGTCTTAGTCTCATGGGGGGTCCTCGCCTGCTGCGCACGCGACATTCCAAAATCGCACTGCTCTGTGCACCCAGGCATGTCACGTCCACCCGCGACGACGCCGCGATGAGTGACGGCACGCGCTGGCTCATCGTGTACGCCCACTCGTCCAATGGATTGGGCAACAAGCTCGGCGGACTGCGCGGCGCGTTTACGATTGCGCACACCACCAGGCGACGCCTGCGCATTCGATGGCACGCGCATCAGGAGACCGACCTGCTTCAGCCAGCCGCCGATGCGAGCGACGAACGGCTCGCCTGGGCGGCTCCCGATGGCCCCGGTGTCTCCAACTCGGTCGATGGCGCCGCGTGGGACGCGTGGGGTCGTGCCGAGTGGTCGGAAGTTGCAGACGGACCCTTTCGCTCCAAGAAGCCCGCCTTTTTGCTGCCAAAGAGCACGCGTCAGCGCCTACTGAGTGGCAACCGGGCGCAAGTGCTGCGCACTGACGCGGAGCTTTGTGCGCCAACCCTCCATGACGTGCACCCGCGCAACACGGCAGACCTCGAAGAAGCCAGAGACTTTGCAATCCTTGCACTCGGCGACGCACCAGTGGTCGTGATGCGGAGCATCACATTCGACGTGATGCACCCGTGGACGCGCATCGCGCAAGCCGAGGTAGCCAAGCACGCTCGGTTTGCGTACCAGCGCTTATTTAAACCAACCCCCGAGTTTAAGCATCACGCGTGCCAGCACCTGAAGAACACGCTCAACCTGAGCTTTGCGCGGCCGTGGATTGGCCTGCAGATCAGGCGCAGCCAGGCGGGCGCAGTCGAGGACGTGCAGACCTCGTTGGGGTGCCGCCTGTGCGGTCCCGAGACGACGTGGCGCAACGAGACCGACCTCTCGCACAGCGACGAGGCGGGCATCCTTCGCGCCGTGCGCTGCGCGCATCGAACACGCGCCGCGCTGTGCAAGCGCGGCGAGACCCGCATGTGCGACGCGCCCGTGTTTGTGACGAGCAGCTCGTACCGCGTGCTTCGTCGTGCCGGGCAGCTCCTCGGCAAGGACGCGCGGTACACGGCCAACCCCGACTTTGTCTCGCACGGCGGCGCGCGCAACGGCTACCTGGCGCCGCTGCTGGAGCTGGCGGCGCTGTCGGCGTCGCGCGTCGTCATCGGCAGCGCGGGCAGCTCCTTCCCGCTGGAAGCGGCCAACCTGGCGGGCGCGACGGCCATCATCAGAGACTTTGGCATGTACAAGGTGGCCAAGGAGCTGCGCTCCGCGACGATGCAGGGCAGCTGCGACGATCCGCCCGACTGGCCACCCGAGGCCACGGGGAGCGTGCTGCTGCCGCGGGGATCGTGCTGAGGCCTCACACCCGTGAGGCGCGCTAGCAAGCGGCTCGGCACGGGGACAATCCCACCCAGGATGTTGACGTCTGCGAGCGTGCTGCGACTGATTCACGACCTCGTCAGGGAGCACAATTGCACGTCCGTGTACTTTGATGCCGGCTCCAACATTGGCGTGCAGATTCGCAAGCTGTACCAGCCCG
>Ga0209666_1002514_pt1 | contig 13655 bp, 17 predicted proteins | sample SaaInlV_125m_DNA_FD_184679 | JGI IMG/M metagenome (GOLD analysis project Ga0209666, IMG submission 184679) | Marine microbial communities from expanding oxygen minimum zones in the Saanich Inlet - Saanich Inlet SI037_S3LV_10m_DNA (SPAdes)... | ecosystem: Environmental > Aquatic > Marine >...
ATTATGCAGTGGCCAGCGAGTGTGGCAGCTCAGGGCCAAAGAATGATTGATGATCAGACCAGTGCTTGGCGCGGTCTGATCCGGATCGTTTTAATCCTCGAGGTCTTTGCGACTTGGCGTGCGGCTCGGGTCGCTTGCCAGGAAGCCAAAGACGAAAATGCCGAGAAAAAAGAAGACGACCGAGTAAACGGAGATCTTGAGGGCGAGCATGGAGACCGACCGGCGTCTGACACAGCGATCATCCTATGGGGAATGACAGGGGCGCAACCGGGAACTACCCCATGTCGGTAGGACGATCGGAGTGGATTGAAACGTTTCGCAGTCGCACGCATCGCGACTTGCGCTCTCAATGGCGCCGTTCCGGCGCGGCGAAATCGCGGCCATTTCTTGAGGAGCCATGGGGGCAAAACCATCGCCCTGACTGGTTTTCTCGGGGTTTGCTGATCTGGCCTCGCGGTCGTCAATGGCTGCGTTTGGAGCAACAGTTGGCTTGGCCAGAGGCTTGGAATCAAGTGCAAGCCAGTCATGCCCGTTTGGGCATGAGTTGGTGGGCAGAACAGATGCGCTTTTGGGTGGATGGTGTCCTTGTCCATGAAGGAGACCTGTTCGATACGGCTTGCCGCTGGCGTGTGCCGGAGGCTTGTCGTTTGGGGGCCACCCTTCACCTTCAGCTCGAACTGTGCAGCCCTCTCCATGACGACGGGGCCTTGATCAGTACGGATTTAGATCTCGAGCCAGATGCGGCAAATCTGGATACGGATTTCAGCTTGGCTCCTCAGGCACTGATGTTGCACTTGGCCGCAGGGGGAGACTTGCCGGCCCAATGGAATGGGCTGGAGCCCTGTGGTCCAGAGGCGTTACAGGCTGTGGATGAAAAGCTCGGAGCCGCGGAGCCCACCCAGGGTGAAATCCTTTGGATTTCTCACGCTCATCTCGACCTGGCTTGGCTCTGGCCAGTTGCTGACACCTGGCAAGCCGCAGAACGCACATTTCGTTCTGTCCTCGATTTGATGAAGCGGTGGCCAGAGCTTCGTTTTGCCCATTCCACACCGGCTTTGTATGCCTGGATGCAGCACCATCGTCCGGCCCTATTTGCTGAGATCCAAGCTGCGAGTCAGGCGGGACGATGGGAGCCCATCAACGGTCCATGGGTCGAGAGCGATTGCGTGCTGGTGAGTACTGCATCGCTGTGGCAGCAATTTTCGCTTGGTCAGCAGTACAGCTACGACAGCTTTCCCAATTGGACGCATCAACTTGCTTGGTTGCCCGACAGCTTTGGATTTGGCGCAGGGTTGCCGGCCGTTGCTGCGGCGACTGGGGTGCGCTGGTTCTGTACCCATAAATTGGCTTGGAATGCGGTCAACCCTTTCCCTCACAGGTTGTTTCGCTGGCGCAGCCGTGGGAACTATGAGGTGAACAGCCTGATGCTTCCCCCGATTGGTCGGCGCGGTGATCCGGTGGACATGCTCGAAGAGCAGCTCAGTTGGCGGGATCAAACTGGCCGCGATTCAGCGCTCTGGATCCCAGGTGTGGGAGACCACGGTGGTGGTCCAACGGAAGAAATGCTGGAACAGATGCAGCTGTGGAGATCAAATCCAGCGGCTGTGTCCATGCGGAGTGGGACGGTTCGAGAATTTTTGGCGGATCTTGAACCGGCTACAGAGCATTTGCCGGTTTGGCGCGACGAGCTTTATCTCGAGCTTCACCGGGGCTGTGCAACAAGTCGTCCTGATCAAAAGCGTCACAACAGAACTCTGGAAAGGTTGTTGCGTGAGACGGATAGTGCCTCTGCCTTGCTCGCCCTCGCTGGTCAGGAGGCGCCGTGGAGCGATTGGCGGCCTTTGTTGTTCCAACAATTTCACGACATCCTCCCCGGTACATCGATTCCAGAAGTTTTCGATCAGGCCGAGCCGCTATGGCGGGATGCACGCCGGAAGGGAAGACAACAGCGTGATCTGAGCTTGGCAAAACTTCTCGAGGTCCCTAGAGACGAGTTGTCAGGGCAGCAATGGTCTTGGTGTGCACTCCAACCTTTGGCGTCTTGGTCGCCCATGGTTCGCCTGCCCCAAGGGTGCTGGAGTGTGGATGGCAAGCGACTTCCTCAGCAGGCGTCTGCAGTGGGGGGAACTTGGGTGCAGTTACCGCTTCAGCGGGGGATCAGCTCTGTGTCACTCGAGCGACAGCCTCCCCAAGCCCTGTCATCTCCCCTGCCCAGCGGCCCTGTGGTGATTCAGGAGTTGGCTGCAGGTGTTTGGCGAATGGGCAATGGCTTGATTGAGCTGGACTGTTCTTCTGAGGGCGTCCTTCAACTCCGAGATCGACGTGGGCGTGAGCAACTGTCTGCTCCACTGCGGTTGGAGCGTTATCAGGATCGAGGTGAGTTTTGGGATGCCTGGGATCTCGCTGCCGATTACGGCGAGCACTCATTAGGGGTTGAAGTGCTGGATGGGTTGCAGTGGGTTGAGCAAGGGCCATTGGTGGCACATCTGGTTCTCAGGAGACGCTTTGGTACCAGTTCTTTGCGGATCGATTTGCGATTGCAGGCCAATCGGCCTTGGTTGGAGCTGATCTGCAGTACCCACTGGTCTCAACGCCATGAACTTTTGCGGTTGAACATGCCGTTGGCTCGTCCGGCTGTACGCGTGGCTGCTGATACCAGTGGCGGCGTTATTGAACGCCCGGCTACAGCAAACACTGCAAGAGAAGCTGCCCGTTGGGAGTTGCCAGTGATCTCATGGATGGCGTCACAGGCGGCAGCGCCTGGCGGAGGCCTGGCGGTCTTGCTCGATGGTCCGCAAGGCGTCGATTGGGATCCTGGTCGTTTGGGTGTGTCGTTGTTGCGTGGGCCCACCTGGCCTGACCCAGGCGCGGATCGCGGTTGGCATCGTCAGCGGATGGCGTTGATGCCGATTGCCGGCTCCTGGAACGCCGAGGGTGTTACTCAAGCGGCGGTTGCATTTCGGGAACCGGGATGGTTGGGGCCACAACCAGGTGTGGCAAAACAATGGTTTCCCGCTTTGCCCTTGTCTCTCACACCAATTTCAATCATGAAAGGTGCGAGTGGGGTTTGTTGTCGCGTCCTTAACGCTGGACCTGCCCGTTGCTCTTGGCGACCGGGACAACCTTGGCTGATTCGGCGTAAGGCGGACGACCCATTCGTTGACGAAGTGGTGCTTGCACCAGGAGAACTGGTGGCATTGCAGCTGCGTCAGTCTTCGTGATCGTCAAACGGATCATCCAATTCTTTGGACGGTGGACCGAAGGCTTGGTAGACGCCAAAGCCGGTGAGACTCAGCACAACGGCCATGACGCCAAGGGCAACAGACAGGGCAGGGGACGACGTTTCCATCACAATCTTTGGGCAGGACCAGCCCCGAACCGGAGCTGGCCCCTACAGTATCCGCACTTCCATTAACCCGAGACCCAAGCGTCGCCATGGCCCAACGCACCCGTCTGGGAGACCTCCTCCGCCCTCTTAACTCCGAGTACGGCAAGGTCGTTCCGGGTTGGGGTACCACGCCAGTGATGGGCATCTTTATGGTGCTTTTCCTCGTTTTCCTTCTCGTGATCCTTCAGCTGTACAACAAGTCATTGATCCTCGAAGGCATCAATGTCAACTGGAATGGCTTGGGTTAACCAGACACCATGAATGTGTTCGGCGTCGGCCTTCCCGAAATGGCGGTGATCGGCGCCGTGGCCCTTTTGGTTTTTGGTCCTAAAAGATTGCCTGAGCTCGGTAAAACGCTCGGCAAAACCTTGAAGGGGTTTCAATCCGCTTCCAAAGAATTTGAGCGTGAAATTAATAAAGCAATGGCTGAGCCTGAGGCTTTGCCTTCAACAGAACAACAGTCCAACGAAAAAACTCCTCCCGGGGCTTGATTCGCAGTGACGGCCCATCAGCTCAGCCTTGTGGTTGGTTTGGGTAACCCTGGGTCGAAGTACGACGGCACTCGGCACAACATTGGTTTCATGGCCCTCGAGCGCCTAGCGAAGAAAGAGGGTTTCAGTTTTCGTCAACAAGCCAAGTTGCATGGATTGGCGGCTGACACAGGCTTTGGGGATCAGAGGTTGCGCTTGCTCATGCCTCAAACGTTCATGAACGACAGTGGCCGGTCTGTGCGCGCAGCCCTCGATTGGTATGGCTTTCAGCCAGAAGACATCGTGGTGTTAGTTGACGATATGGATCTCCCCCTCGGACGGTTGCGGCTGCGAGCGCAGGGCAGTGCCGGAGGACATAACGGTCTCCGCAGCACGATTCAGCATCTTGGAACTCCCGTCTTCCCTCGGTTACGAATCGGAATCGGTGCGCCCGCGGAGAATCCAGCCGAACGACGGGCTCGCACGGTGTCTCATGTTCTCGGCCCCTTCAGTCGAGCCGAACAACCGTGTGTTGATGCAGTGCTGGATGCCGTTTTGGATGGCTTGGATCGGCTGAAAAAGCAGGGCATGGAACGGGCTGGTAACTGGATCAATGGATTCAGGTATGAATCCCCTTCAGCGACTTGATGGCAGCCCTCCCTGCCACAACGGCCCATCTCCGCGTCTTACGTCAGTGCTTTCAAGATCAGTGTGTGGAGGGCGAAGTGGCTGCTGGCGGTTTTCAGTGGCAGTTCTATTGGGCGTTTGATCGCGGAGAACTCACTGTGGAACCTTCATTGGGGAGAGCCTTGATTCAAGATGCCCTGTTCCGTTTTCTGGTGCGAACCGATTACCGCCTCGAGCCCGGTGGTGATTACAGCTTCACTGTTCGGGCCAAGTTTTAAGCGAGAAGTCGGGAGTTGGCCCCAGCCAAGAACAGCGTCGCTTGAGGTGATCTTCTGCCATGACGAGGGCGGCGATGGCATCCATTTCGTTTGGGGGAAGCCTCAACCCTCTCGGGAGAAGACGTTGCCAACCTTTGGGTGGCCATAAATCCCAATACCGTTCGCGAGCCCTCAAGGTGGTGCCGCGCTCATTGACGATATGAACGTTGGTCAATCCGTCGAAGGCTTGCACCCACTGGGCACTGCCTGTGCCATCACCAACGATGATTTGACCCAGATTTTGTTGTTTATGCCAATGGTTCACCCATGCCATCACGGCTTCGGGTGGCACCACTTCACCCGCCAATACAAGATTCTGTTGGCTGTCGATCAGCACCAATCCGCATTTGCTTCGTCCTGGATCGAGGGCGGCCAGACGGCTCAAGGGTTGGACTCCACAGCGATGAAGATTGGTTCAGCACTGTTGCTGTCGCGGGTGGAGATGGCCTGCAAGGTGACTCCCTGCTCGGATCGGTCCATCAGGGTTTGGCCAAGTTGCGCAATCGCTTGTCCGTCGAATTGCAGCCCGGCGGTGAGTGAGCCGCGTCGTTTGGCCTCTGCATAGGCCGATGCAAGCAACAAATTGAGTCGGGTGCGAATGGCCGCATTACTGCGTTCGCTGGGGTCAAGCCTGACGGAGGCGAGGACATCGCCTTTTTGGGTTACCAGACGGTTTGGATGAACCTCCGGGAAGGCGTAAACCACCGTTTCGCCTCGAAGAACGTTGGTGGCGGATCGCAGCGAGATCACCCAAGTGCCAGGTTTACTGATGATCCCCTGTAAGCGCTTCACGTCGCTACGAGGAACACGAATGATTTGTTGATCCGGGGCTTCGCCTGGCAAGACCTTGCCGTAGGCATTGAAATTGGCTTCTTGCAGCAGGCGATCGATCACCTGTTTGGCCTGATCGGCTGATTCCATCCGAACGGTGGCGGTTGCAAGCATTTGGCCACTGCGCAGTACAACAGCGCCGCGGCGAAGGGCAACAAGATTGCGTTCAAGATCCTTCAGCTCCTTTTCCCCCAAGGTGATGCGGTTGCGCACCGTGTTCAGTTCGGCCTCGGTTGCTTGGATATCGAGATCCCGGGCAGCGATATCACGACTGAGACGATCTCTATCGGCCTCGAGAGTTTGACGTTGCTTCTGTAAAGGAGCCAACTCTTGCCGAAGGGTATTGGCTCGTTGTTCAGCTGCTTTGAGCTCTGCTTCGATCCGTATGGTTGCCCGACGTGTTTCGACGCGCTCGCGTTCCGCGGCATCGAGTTGCTCACGGCTGTCTTTCAGTCGCGCTTGAAGGGTGTCGAGTTCGAATAGCCCAACCCGCAGTTGCCGACTGACTAAAAGCATCAGGCCAAGCGACAGGGCACTGATCAAACTGCCGGTGAGCACCGTGATCACTACGGCAGTGCGTCGTGGACGCATGTTGAACAAGCTCAAACGAGCTTTTCCGACTCGACTGCCAAGGCGATCGCCGAGGGTGGATAAAACTCCTCCCAGCACGAGAAGAGACAGAATCAGCAGCCACCCGCTCATGGCTTCAGCTCTCGGCTGCGGATGCGATTAGCTGAACCGTTTGGCCAGGGCAATCGGATCGAGAACAGTGATTTTCTTGCGGTCAATCTGTACGAGACCGGATTGACGCAAGTCTCCCAGCAGACGCGTAATTGTCACGCGGGTTGAACCAATGGCTTCGGCGATCGCTTGATGGGAGAGCCGCAGATCAATGGTGATGCCCAATTCATCAGGCACCCCGAAGTCTCGGCAAAGCACGAGTAAAAAGCTCACCAGCCGGGACGACATGTCTCGATGCGTGAGCGTTTCAATCATCGTTTCAGTTTGCAGGATCCTGCTGGAGAGTCCTTGCAGAAGCCTGAGCCCAACAGCGGTGTCCGCTTCAATGGCGTTGCGCACCGAGGTGGCAGGTGCCGTCACCATCTCAACGCGGGTGAAGGCGACTGCGTGATAAAAACGGTCTGAGCGTTGACCTGTGAGTAAGGACAACACACCGAACAAGCTGTTTTCTCTTAAGAGGGCAACAGTAATTTCTTCACCAGATTCGTAAACCCTTGAGAGGCGGACAGCGCCCCGTCGAATCAAATAAACACGCTCTGCAGGGTCTCCTGGGAAGAAAATTGTCTTATTTCGATCCACCATTTCTGTGCTGGCACCGTCAAGGCCTCGGATGACTTCCATCAACGACCGAGGCCCTGCGGGCTGAGCGGCTGCTACAGCACTGCTAACAGGTGCGTAGCGGGTAAAACCAGTGCTATTGCTCACGGCTGGTCCGCAACTGCGTTGAAAGCTACGGATGTGTCTGGATCTGTCATGTAGCGGTTATTACTCATTGTTTGTTCACTCAAATTTCAGTGCCTGCCGCTGAGCCTCCATGAGTTGCTGGAGTCCTGGTTCAGCTAGATCCAAAAGTGTGTCCAGCTGGGCACGGCTGAAGGGCGCGCCCTCGGCAGTTCCCTGGACCTCGAGCAGTCGACCATCGTCGGCTTGAACCACATTGAGATCGACCTCAGCTCGACTGTCTTCGCTGTAGTCGAGGTCAAGCAGCGCATGCCCTCCCACTAAGCCAACAGAGACAGCAGCAACTTGGCTCTTAAGCGGGGAAGATTCGAGAGTCCCCTGCGAGACGAGGCGGCTGCAGGCACGGTGTAACGCGAGCCAGGCCCCTGTGATGGCGGCAGTGCGGGTGCCTGCATCAGCTTGGATCACATCACAGTCGATCAGCAGGGTTCGTTCTCCGAGTTGGGCCATGTCAACGGCCGCCCGAAGGCTGCGCCCGATCAAACGTTGAATTTCTTGGGTGCGGCCGGACAACTTCATCAATTCTCGGCGCTGCCGTTGCGGCGTTGAACCAGGCAAGAGGCGGTATTCAGCGCTGAGCCACCCGAGCCCCTCGCCTCGACGCCAGCGCGGCACGCTTTCATCGACGCAAATGCTGCAGAGAACAGTTGTTCGACCGGTTCTGACAGTGACTGAACTCAAGGCGAACCCCATCGGATCCCAATTCACCGAAAAAGGGCGAAGAGCATTGCGGCACCGACCATCGGCTCGGGACTGGGAAGGGTCGCTCATGGCACAGAAGAAGTGACGTCAGCCTCGCAGTTCCCTTCATTCTGCGCTTTGGCCACCATGGGTGGTGTCGATTGGCTTGTTGAATGGCATAACGCCGCTACATTCAAGGTCTTCCGGGTTGTCCCGGCGTGACCTGATCTGATGATCTCAAGCCTGACCGACCGCCATCAATCCAAGGAGATTCACGCTCTGGACGGCGATCACCGTTCTGCCGACCGTGTTGAACGTGGTGGTTTGAGGCCAGTTCCGACTGCCCCACAGCCACCACCGGCCCTACATCTGGTAGCTCCAGAAGGTCAGCTTCAGGTCCATACAGCTCCTTACCGTGGCAGCTTTTCCAGTGTGTTGAGCGAGGCGATGCGTGCAGCTGGACTTGGTAGCCGTGTCCTTATTAGTCAGTTTTTGAAGGGAGGCGTGCAACAGGGACCATCGGGTCGTGTGCAGTTGTGCGGCGGGCTCGTTTGGTTGCGTCCTGATGTCCAGGCTTGCGTTGCAGAGCCGAACCTGGATGGCTGTCGCGATGCGGTGCAGGCGGTCTGGGCGATCTGTCGTCAGCACCTCATGATTGGGGATCTTGATCAACTCGTCCTTGATGAGATTGGCCTGGCCATTGGTTTTGGCTACATCGACGAAGCGGAGGTGGTTTCAGCTCTTGAGCAACGACCTGGCTCGATGGATGTGATTATCACTGGGCCAGCCATCCCTCCCAATGTTGTGGCGATGGCTGATCAAGTCACGGAACTACGCCGAGGTTTCTGATGCTCAAGTGTGATCGTTGGATTACGGAACAAGCCGGGCAAGGAATGCTCGAACCATTCCAGTCGGGGTTGGTGCGTCACCTTCATCCTGAAACGCGTGAAAGCCCTGTTCTGAGTTTCGGGTGCTCGTCCTATGGCTATGACCTTCGGCTTTCGCCGCAAGAGTTTTTGATTTTCAGGCATGTGCCTGGCACGGTGATGAACCCGAAACGGTTTAATCCAGCCAACCTTGAGCCCACGCCGTTGCATGAAGATGAAGACGGTCGTTATTTCATTCTTCCGGCCCATTCCTATGGCCTTGGTGTGGCCTTGGAGAAAATGAAAGTGCCAACCAACATCACAGTGATTTGTCTTGGCAAAAGTACGTACGCTCGGCTCGGAATCATTGTGAATACGACTCCTGCGGAAGCCGGTTGGGAAGGTCACCTCACCCTCGAATTCAGTAACAGCTCAGGGGCTGATTGCCGTGTTTATGCAGACGAAGGCATCTGTCAACTGTTGTTTTTTGAAGGTGAACCTTGCTCTACGACTTACAGCGATCGTCAAGGAAAGTATCAACATCAGCCTGAGCGTGTGACCCTGGCCAAGGTTTAAATCTCGCCAATTTGCGACTAATAAATATGAATTAGTCGCTTTTTTATCGGCTCTAGGGTGCGAGACGAGCTTTGTGCAGCCTGGTTTTTTCGTACCAGGCGGCAAACTCTGGTGTCCAGGTCTGAAGATGGGGCCACATCAGATCGCAGAGTTCTCGGATTTCTTGTTGGGCATCGAGCTTGGCTCTTAGATCCATGAAATGGAGAAAGGCCCGCAAGGTGAAGCTCACCACGAAATGCTGCCGATAATCAAAGGGAAGGATTCCACGTGCGTGTTCTTCTGAGTAGCCCGCTTGGAGTAATTCCTGGTATCGATCAGCACTGATTTTGCAGTGATGGAGATCTTTGTCCCGTTCAGATTGGCTGTATTGATATTTCTTACCTTGGCGGTTGCTGTATTGCCCCAACGGGCGCAAATAAAACACCTCCTCTAGGTCGAGTTCACCAGCTGCAGCCCTGCAGATGCGATCTCCCGTGTAACGCATCGACTGCACATCAAAGCTCACGCCCACCCGGTGGGTCCGCGCTTGTTGCATCACGGAATGAGGAAACCAGCCAACGTTTAAGACGATCTGGGCATGTTCCATGGGTCCGTAGTGGCCCCGCTCTCCAGCGAGTAAGCGCTTGACGCAGATTTCGCCCGCTTTGGTTTCATCTGGCCATTGCTCACGGTCTGCTGCCACAAAGCCTTCGCTGTAATCCTGGTGCATCCCCACGTACACGCACTGTTGGGGATTGGGGGTTGCCGCGATGAGGTCGACCCGGAAGCGGGGATCCATGGAGCTAGCAGGTCGTCATTGTGTACTGATCATGGCGACTCAGTCGAACTCTCTCAAGTCAGCTTCTCTTAAGTCAGCTGTGGCTGCGAGGACCTGCTTGCGCCACCGTCGCTTGAACGGCGTTCTCTCCCTCGAGGCTGCTGATGCTTCCTACGCCTCGCAGTTGAGGTAGGGGCTGATCATCAATCAGCGCTGCGCTTAAGGCTTTTAGCTCTTCTGGTTTTCGCAGTCCAATCGATTTGCCGCGGGGTTGGCCGTCTGCCGAAAACAAGTTGAGTTGGGGTATCCCATTCACCTCATAGCGATTCACCAGGTCTTGCCACCGGGGGTTATCAACATTCACTAAAACAACATCGAGACGGTTTTGGGTCGATCGCTCAAGCTCCAGCATCGCTGGGGCCATCTCCCGACACACTTGGCACCAATCGGCGTAAAACTCGATCAGGGTTGGTTTGCCGTTAGCGAGAGCAATGTCCGGTTCAACAGAACGCCTGGCCAGTTGTTCCATCGGAGTTTCGCTTTGGATTCCTCCACGCATCAACAGCAGGCCAACGGCCAGCCCGACGGCGATCACCACGAGGACAACCTGTTGAAGCCGGCCCAGCGGCCTGGGCTGAGGGCTACCGGTCATCAGTCGTGTGCAAGTGAGTTCACTTTGGCAGCTCCTTCAAGGCAACGGGATTAGCTTGAGCTCATGGCTTTGTTGCGCTTGCTGAGCCTGCCGGTGCGGGCACCGTTTCTGACGTTGCTGTTTTGCGTTGCCGTCGTGTTGGGTAACCATTGGAATCTCGTCCAACCTCTGTTCAGCAATGCTCGGGGCATTAGCCCAGCAATGTTTTGGTCTCTAGAGCTGCTGCAGGTGCTCACCGTTGTGGTGGTGTGCACGATGCCGTCCCTGGTGATGCGGCAGTTTTCATTGTTGATGGCTTACAGCCGGTTCATGACCTTGGTGGTCAACCTTTTTGTTGTGGTGACAGTGGGCATTTATGTGCTGTTTCTCAACTTGCTGAGTGATCTTCTGGTGTTGACATCTGCAGTGCTTTTGGCGCGTCTTGATCTTGCACGCGTCGGAGTTTCCCTAAAGCCATCCACGTCTGTCGTGATGATGGCCGTCATTGTTTTCGCGGGGATTGGGCTAGGGCATGTCTTACCCAATCCCGTCCAGGGTTGGTTTACAAAAAATCTTGTCGCTGCCTAAGTATCCAAAAAAATTATCGAGAACTTTTTTGGTGTAATACCGCGTTTCTGGGTAGGGAATGCGTTCCACCCATAGAGCAGGCGCATCGTCGAGGGCCTGCGTGGACCAAGACCCCACAGCTCCAGGGCCAGCGTTGTAGCTCGCAATGCTGCGAAAGGCATCTCCCTGCCAATGCTGAAGGAGCTGCTCTAAGTAGGCAGCACCCAGCGCGGCGTTTTGCTTCGGCTCTCTGATTTCGTCCTCTGTCAGCTGAGCTCCTGCGAGTTCTCTGGCAAGTTCTCTGGCGAGTTCTCTGGCAGTGGCGGGCATCAATTGCATAAGACCAATGGCTCCCGCAGTGGAGGTCACGCCTGATGCGAATCGAGATTCTTGTTTGCTCACGGCAAAGAGCAGCTCGAGAGGCAGCTGCTGGGCCTTCGCCGCTGGACGGAGTACGTCTTCGAACAGCCGCGGGTGCTGGCTGTGTTGTAAGTCGATTCGTTCACGGCAGCTGGCTGAACGCCAGCGCAGGCTGAGCCACCGCAGTTGATCGAGAGCCATCCAACTGTCTCCAACGGCCAAGCGCAGCCTGCCTTCGACCAATTGTTCTGGATTGGATTGTGGGTTGCTGGGATCGATCCCACTGCGCCAGGTTTCCCAGGCTTGTCGCTGCAGCCCAAGCCGCCAAAGCGTGTTGACGAAGGATTGAGAACTGTTCAAGGGGGTCCAAGACACCACCTGCGCTTGGGTTGGTGCAGCTCCCGACAACTTGAGCGGTTTGGCGTCTCCAAGTGCTTCGGTCGCGAGCCAGTGGTAATAGCCAGTGGGGAATCGGCTGACAAGCTGCTGCCAGATCGTTCTGGCCTGATTTTGATCTCCGAGCTGTGATTCGCTCCAGCCAAGCCAGTACAGCCGTCGGGTTTCCAAGGGATCTGGTAGGGCTTCTGCGCTTGGTTCACGGGTGAGGAGGCTTCTGGTCTTTTCCCAGTTCTCCGATAACAGGGCCTCTCTGGCGAGGTCCCATTGCAGTTGCCACGCGTCCGGATCATCCGGCCAGCGCTGAAGAACCTCCTCGGCACCTTCACCGTCGGCCAGTCGAACTCGGGCTGTCGCGATGGCGGCGGAACGCTTTTGGACGGATACCGGAATGGCATCGAGCACTTGTTTCGACGGTCGCAGAGGTTCGCTCAGCAGGCGCGCGGCCTCAATGCTGGCCGAGGCCTGCGGGTGATCACGGGTCAGGCTCAGGAGCAGTTCTGTGCCCTCTTTGGTGTGGCCGCCTCGAAGTAAAGCCTGTCCAATGGCGAGTTGTGTGGAAGGTTCACTTGAACTTGGCGGCGTCGAGCCAGACGGTTGGCGCTCAAGGCACTGCAGTGCCCCTTGGCCATCCCCAAGGCTGGCTAGGCCCCGAGCAAGCCACTGCCGCTCTGTTGTCTTTGGAGCGATCGAACTGTTGTCATTGCATGCCTGGCTGATGCGCTTGAACGCTCCTGGCCAACGAGCTCCCCAACGGGCGAGGTGAATCGCTCCCTGGTGTCCAATATCGGGATTTGGATCCATCGATGCCGCCACACTCAGCGCCGCTGGATGGCTGGGCTGTTGTTTCAGTAAGTCTTGATGCAGTGCTGGGTCTTGGTTCCCCAGAACGCGGCGAGCCGATGCGGATGCAGCTGAGTGAGGGAATCGTGTGAGCAGGTCGTGCCAGAGCTCGCGGGCATCGCCTTGCTCTCCACGCCTGGTTGCCGTCTCCGCCGCTTGTTCTAAGACCACCGCTCCCAGCGGATTCGTTCCCCAAGCCTGGCTTTGTAATCCGTCGAATGAGCCCGTTTGTGCAGCCATCAACAGCGCGGCTTCACGGCGCTGTTGGGGATCGATCGCCCAGCGGTAGGTCGTCCAGAGTTGCGCTGCCGATTGATCCGGCGTTAATGGCTGATGCCAATGCGCCAGCAGCCTCTGACCACCCCAGGCGGCGAAGCCAGTCAGGGCTGCGGTCCCAAGCAAGAGAAGGGTCCCAAGTCGGGGGCCTTGGTTCAAGCGCGTCCTAACAGTGCTGTCATTCTGTGGGTTCTACTCAGATCAGTGATGCCATCCTCTCCACCAGGGTGCTGGCAGCGAAGGCGCACAGGGTTGGCGGTGCTGTCTTGTGCAGTGCTGTGGGGAGGGCGCTGGTTATGGCCCCTTCAGCTTGTTCCAGGCTGGCTGGTGGTCAGCTTCGCCATTTGGGCTGGACTTGAACTCATCGCTCTGCTTCGCCACCCCCGTCGTTGGCGTTAAGTCTCTGAAGCGAGTGTTTGGAGTGAGGGCGGCGAGGAACCTGGCACGTTTGGGTGATCAAGGCCGATTCGTCCTCCGTAATCTCTTGCCCACGATTGAAACCCATGGTTCAAGCGGCGTTTTCTCCTGCTGGTCCGACCCTTGGGGATGCCATCCCTGGTTTTGGTACCGATGGCATTCGTGGTCGA
>Ga0209666_1002517_pt1 | contig 13645 bp, 10 predicted proteins | sample SaaInlV_125m_DNA_FD_184679 | JGI IMG/M metagenome (GOLD analysis project Ga0209666, IMG submission 184679) | Marine microbial communities from expanding oxygen minimum zones in the Saanich Inlet - Saanich Inlet SI037_S3LV_10m_DNA (SPAdes)... | ecosystem: Environmental > Aquatic > Marine >...
GAACGGGACGGCGCGCGACGACGAAGGGAAAGACTGACGAAAGCGCGGCGGTGGGACGAAGACGCGAGTGGCGCGCGCGCGGGAAGGGCTCGGGACGTCGCGGACGATGCTGCAGGTGCGAGGCGAGAATTCGCGCGGGACGCGGCGTCGGCGTCGAGACGCCGCGATGGAATCGCGAGACGAGGATGAAGGACGCGACTGACGCGCGCGCGGCGGTGTAGGTGGACGATGAAGCGACGAACGTGGATTTTGCGGGTGTGAATTGCGAAGGATTCGGTGGTGGGGCGTTGTCCATCGATGCGTACGCGTGGAGTCACTCGACGCCGACGGATTCGATGCTTCGCGTCGGCGTCGACGCGCCGCGCGCGGACGACGCGGATCGCGGCGCGCGCGAGACGTACGCGAGCGTGTTGATCGTGAATGATGCCGATCGCGAGGTGAATTTGAATGGAGTTACGGTTCAGTTTGAATTTTCGAAATTGATACGATTGGATGACGCCGCGAGCGAGTTTACGACGCTCGGCGAGTTTGAGTTTACGTGTTGGGGGTCGCAGATCGTCGCTCCGAGCGGTGCGCGGCGAATCGTCGACTGCGGCGATTTAAGCATCCAGATGAATGATATCGGTCCACGCGTGACGTTTGGCGCCATCGCTTTAAACGCTGGCGAGTTCCTCGCCGGAGGATACTCGAACTTTTTGTTTTCTTTTCGAGATCGCGAATCGCGCGTGCTTGACGCCGAATCGGTGCGCGCGCTCGATCCCACGTGCGATCCCAGCGCGTTTACCACCGCATCCTCAATCGTAAGTGTCGCACCAACGTCAACGTTTGGCTGGAATCCAAACGCTCAAATCATGCTGAGTGCGTGTCCGAGTCTTCTCGACGTCGTCTTCAGCACTCTCGAGTCTCAGATTGAAGACGGCGTCGCTCGAATTCGCGGCATCGTCGGACATCGCTCGTGCAGCACTCTTGACGCGTCAAAGGTGACGTTCGCGATCGATCTCGGCGGAGACTACGAGCAGTCTCAGTTGCAAGCCGCGTGCGAGGGGTTGCAAATCGTCTATCCGATCTCATCGGTACCCATGAGCGACGCCGCGGCAACATGCAAAGCCGTCGTTACCGAACGAGGCGTAGAACTCAGTTTTGGTGATGATTTAGTGCTGTGCCCGGGCTGCTTCATTGTCGGTGGTCCAAACAACGTCGTTCTCGATCTCTCGTACGCGGATGGTCGTGGTTTCTCGAGCACGGAAATTTCGCCGAATGGTTTACGCGAACCGATTTGCGCTGGATTTCCGCGGGGCGACGGGCCGACTGACGCGGAGCTCGTCCGCCCGTGCAACGAGGAGGCAAACGCAGAGTACGAAGGATCTACACTCACTACTGGTTTGTTCTTGGTTCCATCTCCCGAAGCTTGCTGCTTAGCCTGTAGAGAAAATCCAAACTGCAACGTGTGGACGTTCTGTACCGCCAACGACGGATGCGGGCGATCGGAGTTCGCTTATTCGTACTCATCCTGCGAACTCAAGTACGCCGCACCGGAAATCATTTCTCAAGACACCATTCCTGGCAAACGTGGACCAAACGCGACTTATATCTCCGGTGCGCTGCGTGATAAAGAAGTGGAGCCAGTGCCGTTTGATACATCAAACGAGCGCAAAGAATGTCGAGCAGAGACAAACGCAAACTACGACGGAATCCAGATTTCAATTGTTAACGCAGTCTCTTGGAGCGCGTGCTGCGACGCTTGCCTCGCTGATCCAGCGTGTGCTGTGTGGAACTTTTGCGATGACGTCAGCGGATGCGATGGCGAATTCGCTTACCAGACGTGTGTGTTGAAACTTTTTCTCGTCGGCGGCGACCCTCAAAAACCACCAGCCATCGCGCGAGGCGACGGCGTTCCTTGGGTCAGTGGCTCGCTCGTCGATCGAATTCCTGAACCCGCCCCTTCGATTGAGGGGTGTCGAGTAGAAGAAAACGCCAATTACAAGGGACATCCGTTGAATAGCGGCTCGGACTTGGTTGTCGATAGCGAAACCGAATGCTGCGCCGAGTGCAAAAGAATGAAAAAGTGCAATGCTTGGGTATTCTGCGCGTCTATCGATGGCTGTGGCAACGAGTACTACGACTACAAGTTCGGCGAATGCTGGCTGAAGAAGCTTTCGAAAGAAGATGTGGAAACGATTCCGGTGCCGGCTTGGGAACGCGGGGAAAACGTGACATGGACAAGCGGCGTAGTCGGTGCTGAAGTCATGGTGCCATCACCACCACCATCGCCTCCGATCGTGCAACCTTCACCGTCTCCTCCTCCACCGGTGGAAGTTCCATCACCATCACCTCCCTCGCCGTCACCGCCGGTGGAAGTTCCATCGCCATCACCTCCGCCGCAACCGCCGGTGGAAGTTCCATCGCCGCCACCTCCACCGCCGGTGGAAGTTCCATCGCCGCCACCTCCACCGCCGGTGGCGGTGCCATCTCCATCCCCTCCGATTCTTCCTACTTGTCTCCGACTTCTTCAGGATTTACAAGGTCGATGTGGATCAATTTTTGGCATCGAAAATGACGAAGCTTTCGATCCGTCATGCTGCGACATTGTTAGGGGAATGAACGTCGAGCGTTGCTTTTGCGATACAGCCACCATCGACGAACTCGGTGATGCGATTCGCACCGTTCAAATCACTGCACCGACTCTCTGTGACTCTGGACTTGAGCTCGTTTCCGGCCTGTCTTGCTTTCCGAGTCCGCCTCCAAGTCCACCTCCGCCATCGCCACCGCCGCCGAGTCCGCTTCCATCGCCGCCGCCGCCGAGCCCGCCTTCTCCATCGCCGCCGCCGCCGAGTCCTCTACCACCGAGCCCATCACCACCACCCCCATCGCCCCCATCGCCGTCGCCGCCCAGTCCACCACCGCCGCCTCCAGTGCCGAGCCCCCCGCCACCAAGCCCCCCTCCACCATCGCCTCCACCGTTGCCGCCTCCACCGCCACCGCCGAGTCCACCACCTCCAGTCGATGAATGCCCAACGCTACGTCTCGTCGGCGGACCAAATGCAGTGCAAAATGAAGTCTTGCTCAACTCGCTGTACGTTGACCCCGGGGCTGTTGCGACGGATGAACTCGACGGTGACATTTCAGACGCAATCGAGGCAGACACAAGCGAAGTGGATACCAGTCGTGTCGGCACTTATCGCGTGTATTACCGAGTGCGTGACTCAGGTGGATGCGATGTCTCCGCAGAACGCCTTGTTCGTGTCATAGCTCTCGTACCGACTTCGGAATACTCGCAGCTCACATCGTTGTGCGTGTCGAATATCCCACGTGTCGAAGAACTGTGCGTGGGATTTGAAACTGCGACCATCAGTGGTCCGAACCCTGCTTCGTTCCCGAGTTGTTGCGTTGCGCTGAGCGACTTGGATGAAGCTGGATGTTTCTGCGTTCCAGAGTTCATTCAAAGTTTCGAAGGCATCCGCCCGTCCGTAGGTGAACTTTCAGCATTTACGCCTCTTGCGTGCGGTTTTAGAATCAAAGTCGGTGACGTGTGCGAGGATCAGCAGCTTTTGACGCAATTCTTGAGCACTCCGACTGCGGTACCCGAGTTCGTCATCCCCGACGAAAAGTGGGAGCGCATTGTTGACGATGGTGGCGCGTTGCGAGATGACATCTCCTGCGCCGATACGATTGACGTGACGCGGAAATACTGCAGCGCGATTCAGCAAAACGATGTCGGAGTGATACCACGCATCTCTGATTTTGCACCGTGCTGCGGCGCTGCAGCTCGATTGCACAACGAAAGCTGCCTGTGCGATGATTTCACACTCATCACCGACGATAACGTCATGTTCTTGCGAGAGCTTGTTGGGTTCACGCCGCTAGGATGCGGGTTCAATTTGACGGAAGCCTGCCCGGCGCTCTCCGAGGAATTAGGGGTTCAAACCATCGTCGTTGAACGGCCCGGAAATGACACCGATCCGACGATTCCGATCGGAACGGACACTCCACCCATTACACGCCCGCTTGAAGGATACGGTGTTGTCGTTGAAAACGGTCAAGTGATTCCAAGCGACACGCCTGGACGCAGCGAGTGCGATCCGGTCCGAGAACTGAAGAACTTTCTCGTCGTCGCCTCGCGGCCAAACTCGACCGATTACGACGTTCTCGGCGCAATCGGTTGTTGCGCGAATAGCACAATTCGTGTTCCTGAAGTCACGGTCGTGATTGGCTATCGACGTCGGGAAGGTAAAATGAATGAATTCGTTGATGCTTTGAGCGTTCCATCTGTGGAATGCGCTGGACTCTCGCTCATATCCGCTCGCGGAGAAGTCCTAGATGATACGCTGTGCGATCGCGTGACGATTGAAGAAAGTATCGCCGGCATCATTTTAACACTTACAAACTTGACGATTCCTCCGGATGCTGCCATCACGGGACGTGCTCAAGATGGTAAACTGTTCACCGCAAAGCATGAATCAGAGGCGACACTCGACGCACTCGCGCCAACGATTCGAGCGCTTCAATGCGATGTCGGAGGTAGTTGGGCAGACGTATTCGATAGTCCTCCTAACGATTCACGACGCAAATTGCTGCAGTTCTTTGGTGGCATTCCCTTCTTTCCAGATCAAGACCAGTTTGGCGACGCAAATCGCACAGACATCACATCATCGATCGCGCCGTTACGACCGCTCGCTGGCTTCAATTTGACGCAATACGCACGTCCATCTTTTCGCGACGGTTTCGACGGCGAACCCTCGGACGGAGGACGCCCCGTGGATTGTCTAGATGTCCTTCCACGCGTTCAAGCCTCGCTGTCGTGGTTTGGTGAACGCGTCGACGTCGGTGGCGACTTCCGAGTCGCACCATTCAACCGCTATGATTTCCGCGGCTCGATTGGAGTAAACAACGACGGTGGTGCGATTCGGTTGATTGATGTCAACATACCAATCGTGCTAAGTTCGTGGGTAAATGACGTCAACGGTACGTGGAGAGAAGTTCAAAATCCTTTCGACGAGTACGCCATTGAGTGTTTGATGATAACCGTCGTGAACGGCGAATCTCGCACTCCGAGCCTCGAACCTTGTGCAGGGCTTCAATTCCGCATGGCATCGTACGCACCCGACGGCGTCTTCAACGAAGCGAGTGGACGACCACTGCCGAAAGTCACTTTGCTCGAAGTCTCCCTTTCGAACGTCACGCTGTGTGCTGGATGCAAACTCCAGGGCGACAATGAGACCTTGTTTCGCATTGTATCGCTTTCGGGCGCGCGTTTTGATTACGTTGGGCCATCGGTTGGAAATCCCACTTGTCGAAGAGACGTACAAGGACAACTCGTTGAGCCAATTGCGATGCTTCCGACTTCACCTCCGATGACGCCAACACCGGTAAACGGTCTCGTGTGCAACGGCGAGAAAGGATTGAACCTCAAAGGCATACTTCTTCGCGATGGCTCAAAATTCATCGTCGATACCGAAGAGGCGTGTTGCCAAGCATGCTTTCAAACGCGCGACTGTGATACGTGGGTTTACTGTACCGGCGATTGCAAAGACTTTGCATATCACTCGTGTTGGTTGAAACGGGCGATTGGCGGTGGATACACCGCGGAGCGTGGACCTACGGAAATTGCCGCATGGGATCGAGGTCCGGACGTTCCTTGGACGAGCGGATGGTTTCCTACGCAAAGGTCTCCACCATCGCCATCACCATCACCAACGCCTTCACCAACGCCTTCGCCAACGCCTTCGCCAACGCCTACGCCTACGCCTCCGACAGAATCATCGCCCACGCCTCCAGCTCCGGATTCCGCGACTTACTTCACTCTTCAGCCTGGTGTCCCTGTGCAGATCCCAGCGTCGACGATTACGGTAATACCGGGCGCACAGTTGCCTCCTGGTGCACCGCCACCCACACCGACTCCGGCGCCGATTCCGGTCGATGGACTTTCGAGAACGTGCTCACCCGACGACGCAACGATTTGTCCGACGGAGTCCGCGCCAGAGCGTTTACGCGAGACGGACGCACGCTTGAGTCTCCAGCTCTTACGCGGCGAAGGTGGTTCTCAAGCTGTCGTTACAGGAACAGCGATCAATTTTGGACGCGTGAGCGATCAAATCTGCCTGAATGGTGTCGCCGTGATGCTTCCATTTGAGAGAATCGTCGTCGCTGCGAACGAAGCTCCGATTGTCGCGCCTCCAGAAGACTTCATCGTCGATTGCATCTTCGTCGGCGTGCGATCTCGCGATGGACCACCATCAAGCGATGACAATGGCTGTGGCGTCTACGCCGAAGCTAAAGTTGTCGAGTCCGGCGTCGAGCTCACGTTCCGCGATATCTCTCTCTGTGCCGAGTGCTGGATTGTCGGCGGTCCATCGAGCGCCCTCTTCACCGTTCGTCACATCGACGGTTTGGCGTTACAGCTCCCTGAGCAGAACGTCACCATCGCTAACATCTTCACCGAAGACGCCGCGTTCTGTGCAACGTCGTGAAACGACGGTTGGCCGAGCGCATCAAGACTCTGACCTTTGATACGAAGCTTTGATACGAACACCGTGCCCGCGCTTGCTCGCGTCTCCTCACTTTGCATCGCGCGCGTCTCCGTCCGCGCGCGCTCCGCGACGCGAATCATCGACGTGGAGGTGAAAGAAATGTTTCGCATCGTCACGTATTAGAAGCGCTGCGCGACGTCTATTTCTTCGCCGCCACCGCGGAGTAACTGTCTCGCCATGGGGACGAATGAGCGCGGTGAAGACTCGACCATCGACGACGCTGCCATCGCCGCGGCGTTATCGATCGACGAACGCGACGTCGCAAGTATCGACGCACAAATTGAGCGCGACGCGGCGCTCGCCAGGAGCTTGAGTGATGCACAGGAGTTGGTCTTGGACGTTGACGGCGAACTTGACCGAGCCATCGCGCGCGCCGTGGCGGAGGCCGAGACCGGTCTCGTGGACGTCATCGGCGAGCGGTCTGCGTTAAAGAATGCGTTCGTGCCGAAATTGAACGATTTCGTCGTCGATGCATCTACGACAGGCCCACCGGCATCGGCGGTAGTCGATGCTGACCACTCACGCTTGCTGTTGCGTCTGGACTTCTACGGCGTTCGGGAAAAAATCATCACTGGCGATGGGAACTGTCAGTTTCGAGCGCTCAGTGATCAATTATTTCGGGATGGGGGGGAAAATCATGACGCCGTCCGCGCGGCAGTTTGCGATCGATTGGTGCGAAATCCGGACGACTACGCGCCTTACGCCGCTCCTCTCGATTTCGACGAATACGTCCAGAAAATGTCAAACGCGGGCGAGTGGGGCGATCACATTACGTTGCAAGCCGCGGCAGATGCGTACGGAGTCGATATAAACATCATAACTTCGTACTCCGAGCACGGTTTCATCGAGATTACACCAAAAGAGGGCGCCGATGTGAATTCGCCGAGAAGTTTATGGCTGTCCTTCTTTGCAGAAGTGCACTATAATAGCATCGTTCCCGGGCCGCGCGCGTAGGCGCGGCGACGTCGCGCGATCTAAATATGTAAAATTAAATTTATGCAACGCTGTACAAGAGCGACGACCGCGAATATCGGCCGAAAAGACGCAAATCAAACGCGTAAGACGCCAACTGTTTACTCACGCCGAAGACATCGCGACGGCGCGTCGAATCGCCGCCGGCATCGCCCCCATCACCACAGGCGTGTCCACCAAATTCATTACATTCCCATATCCACGTATCATCAACACCTTCTCTTGTCCAGCGACCTCAACGCTCGCCGCGATCGCCCCTACCGCCGCCAACTCCCCCGGCGCGCCGTTCTTCGCCGCCGTCAAAAACGCCAACTCAAACCCATCGTTCGTCCGATCCACGCGCTGCGACAGCGCGAACGGCAAATTTTGCCCCGAGCTCGTCAGTGTGCTCGCCCACTGGTACAGCGCATCGCACAGCGCGGTTTCATCGCACGTCGGCGGCAGTTTCGCCGTTCCGAGCTGGATGCCATCGTCGTCATCGTTCGCTTCCGACGCTCGCGCGACGCATCGCGCGCGCGCCTTGACGTCGGCGTTCGCGCCTCGTCGTCTGCGCGCATCGACGCCCACCACCGGCGCGCTTCGCGCGCGCGTCGTCATCGCGAGCGACATCGCGCGCGTTCGAGTGCGGTCGCGATGCGATGCGATGCGATCGGCGAAGCGCCACACCCTCGCGCGCGCTCGATCGCCCGCGCCACGATGCTCGCCGCGGAAGCGACGCTCGCGATGCGCTCGACGTCGCCGCCGCGCGCGCCGCCGCGTCGCGCCGGCGCGGCGAGAAGCGCGCCGGCGTCGACTTTATCCAATCGACGATCGACGCGCGTCGTCGTCGCCGCGCGACGCGGCGCGACGCACGCGACGCGCGGCGTGTCGCTGAGTGACATGGATTACGCCTCGGCGTCGACGCACGTCGCGCACGCGCGGGCGATCGCGCAGACGGCGGAACTCGAGGGAGGGATCCAGGCGTTTTACCTGGGGACGCTGCTCGCGATCCTCGGCGGCGCCGGGTTCATCGTCGTGCGACAAGTGCTGATTCGTCGAGAGTTGGACGACCAAGCGAAGAAAATGGGTGAGAGAATACGGGCGGGGAACGCGAGCGCGGAGGATTACTTCGAGATGGGGAGCATTTTGTTGAGGAAGAAGGTGTTCACGCAGGCGGTGAGAAATTTGCAGGCGGCGGAGGAGAACTGGGACGGAGACGAACAGGACTTGGCGTTGGTGCACAACGCTTTGGGGTTTGGTTACTCCAATACCGATAAGATTGATGACGCGATCGTGGAGTTTAAGAAGTCGGTGGCGTTACAGCCTGGCTACGTCACGGCGTGGAACAATCTCGGCGAGGCGTACGAGAAGAAGAAGGAGCTCAAGGAAGCGATCAAGTGCTACGAGGAGAGCTTAGTGTTGTCGCCGAACAACCCCACGGCGAGCGAAAGGTTGGAAGAGATCACCCTTCGATTGCGCCGCCGCGGGCAACTCGACTGAGCAGACGATTCGATTTAATATTATTCGCAAAAGTATGTAGCTACGTATTACACCTCGCGCGCTTTGTCGTTCATCGTTCGCCCACGCCGTACCGCGACGCGAGCGGTTGATTGTCGAGCGCCGCATCGTTCGACGCGCGTTCTTCCGCCAACCTTTTCTTTTCCCTACTCCGTCGGTTTTGAAACCAATTGTACACGTTATGTTCTTGAATGGGCCCGTGTTCTTGCAGCCGCTTCGTAATCTCCGTCAATCTCGCTCGCACGGGCGGTTGCTCGCCCGCCAAGAACAAATCCTCCAAAATCTTGTACTGATCCGGCGTCCCACTCCATCTCGGTCCTCGCACGCCCTTATCTTCCCCGCGTCCGACGCGCTGTCCCTCCTCGTACGTCTTTCTCTGGTACGCGTTCGCCGTCCCGCTCGCCGCCATCGCCGCGAACGCCTGCGCGCTCGCGTTCGCCCCCGCGTGCGCGCCCGCCGATCCCGGCACCTCATACCTCGCCTCACGCTGTCTCGGCGTCTGTTGCGTCGCGCTCACCGTCGTTATCTGCAACAACTGTTGACATATGTGCGCGTACGCCGCGATCTGCTGCCGAAACGCGTACAACTGTCGCTCCGTCATGTGCACCGCCGCCCCGCGCGGGGGCGCCTTCCCCTCTCCCGGCCGCGTCACCGTCGCCGCGTTGTGCGGCATCGCGCGCGCGTCCTCCGCCGTCGCGTCCGCCGTCGCGCCGTCGTCGTCGTCGCCGCCCGTCGTCGTCGTCGTCGTCGTCGTCGCGTTCATCGCCTTCGCGCCCTCGTCGTCGCCGTCGCGTCCCGCCTCGCCCGCGGCGTCGCCCTCGCGCGCGCGCGCCGCCGCCTCGACTTCACCGCCGTCCATCGCCGTCGTCATCGCGCGCGCCGTCGCTCGCGCGGTCGTCCTCGCGCGTCGTCGCGTCGCCGTGTCCCGAGCCGTCGCGATCGATCGTCGACGCCGCGCCCGCGCGCCGCGCGCCGCCGCGCGCCCGCGCGCGCGAACCGACGATCGATCGCGCGTCGCGGCGGTCGGCGCCGCTCGCGCGCGCGCGCGACGCGCCGAAGCGCGCGGTCGACGCCAACGACCCTTCGCCTCGACCTTTCGGTTTCGCGCGCGGCGCCGCGCGCGGCAGAGCGCGACGCCGCGCGCGTCGGCGATGAGCTCGCCCGTGATTCTCACCGGGCTCGCCCTGCTCGAGGCGCACCGACGCGCGAACGAGGCCGAGGCGCGCGCGCGCGCGAGCGCGAGCGAGGCGGAGACGAGCTCGAGCGACGACGAGGAGGCGCGCGAGGACGACGACGACGACGAGAGCGACGCGAGCGATGCGAGCGCGACGCCGGCGCGCGGTGCGGAAGAGGTAAACGCGCGTCGGATGTCGCCGAGCGGACGCGCGGCGATGGGACGGCTGTCGAGGAGCGCGAGCGCGAGGGAGCTGGCGAGCGCGGCGAGCGGGACGGCGAGCGGGACGACGAGCGGGACGACGAGCGGGACGACGGCGACGGCGGCGGTGGAGACGTCGCCGAGCGTCGCGTCGGCGAAGAAGGCGTCGGAGGGGACGTGCAGGTTTTGTTTCACGGGGTCCGAGTGTGGGACGCTGATCGAGCCGTGCGCGTGCGCGGGGTCGCAGGCGTACGTGCACAAGAGGTGCCTACGACGATGGCAGCGCGTGAGTTATCAAACGCGCGGCGCGCGCGAGACGCAGTGCAGGGTGTGTCACGCGAATTACACGTACGAATCGAAAATTTGGAGCAAGGAGGCGCGACGCGGGCCGAGGTTTTGGTTTTCGTTCCGAGCGAGGGATCGGTTGAACGAGTACTCGCGCGCGTGGATTCAGAGCGCGGCGAACGCGTTGTTACGACGAAAGGGCGTATCCCTGCCGCGGAGCGCGAGCAGCGCGGGAAATCTCGCCTTGCTCGTCGCCCACAGCGAGGTTCGCATCTGGGCCGGGCGCGAAGAGCGCAGGGAAGGCGTGACGAGCGGATTACCGAAACTCTTGCGCGTCGCCTCGTTTCTCGTGCGCGCGGCGAGCTCGTACGCCAAAGTCAGGCTTCTCCTCGCCCCGAACGCCGCCGTCGCGACCGCCGCCGCGTCTTCGTGAAGAATGTTATCATCAGTGTAATTATCACTCGCGCGGCGAACCGCGACTTGATCTCGACGCTCCGCTCGGTCTTCTCTCGTCGTCGCCTCGCGCCGCGCCGCAGTGCGCGCCTCGCGTCGCGATGTCCGCCCCCGACGCGGACGTCCCGCGCACGCCCGCCGCGCGCGTCGACGCCGGCGCGCCTCCCGCGCTCGACCTCGCGTCGACGCACGAGATGGCGAACATCGAAGCCTTCGTCGCGTCGTCCGCGCCCGTTTTCTCGTCGCGCGCCGAGTCGAGTCGAGATTTCGCCTTATCCGAGCTTTGGGACGCGTTTACCGAGCCGAGCGCGTTCGGCGCCGAGGTCCCGCTGCGCTTGCAAGACGGCCAACCGTGCGTGTCGCAGTATTACGTGCCGTTTTTGTCCGGAATGCAGTTGTTCGTGCGCGAGGACGGTGAGGACGGCGAGGACGGCGAGGACGGCGCGAGACGAAGACGAGTCGGAACGGGGACGAGATTGATTTATGAATTCTTTGAAAAGGCGTCGCCGTACTCGAGAGCGCCGTTTCGAGAGATAATTGATTTGATACTAGATGAGCGGGCGGAGTTGAGGACGATGACGAGCGCCGACTTGGCGCCGAGTAGTTGGATGAGCGTGGCGTGGTATCCGATTTATCGCATACCGCAAGGGACGATGTTACACGACGTGCAGGGGTGTTTCTTGACCTATCACGCGTTGTACGCGGGAGAATTGTGCGATGGTGACATCGCGTGTCCGTTGCCGCCGGAGATGTCGATGTTATCGGAAGATTTGCTCGCGCTGCGCGCCGCGCGAGCGAAGGAGCGGGCGTCTGCGTCGGACGACGCGGGCGCGGGCGGCGGATCGACCGCCGCACCGCACGCACACATCCTTCGCCCGTTCGGATTATCGATGTACAAAATGCAAGGCGACGTCTGGGCCGCGAACGACGACGTCACTGACTGGATGAACAAGCTCATGGACGGCGCCTACACCTGGCTTCGCATGCGCAAGACGGTGCACCCAGATTACGAATTTTTTAGCCACTTTGGATGATCGCGCGCACGCTCTCGCCGCGAGCGCTTAGAACGCATCTTAGCTCTTACGCGCGTCGTCCAGTACGGTACACTTGCAGTAAAATTACATTTCTTCATCGAGATTCCCCTCGTCTCGACGTTCCCCTCCGATTGTCTCACCGCGCCGGCGTCCCCATCATCATCTGCAACGCGCTATTCTCCGCCGCCAGCGTCGCCACCGCCGTCGCCATTCTTTCTCTCTCCAAAATCAACGTCCTCTCGCACTCCTCCAGCTCGTTCAGTTTCTTTTCCAACCCCTTGACGTATCGCGTCTTTCGCTCCTTGCTCCGCGCCGCGCTCAGGCGGTTGGCCAAAATCCTCTTCGCTCGCTTCGGATCCTGCATCGCCAGCTCTCGCACGTCCAGCGGCGCGTCGTCCAAATCGATCGCCATCGCGTGCGCCATCGCGTCCTCGTCCCCGAACAGCGAATCGCTTCGGCTCGGCGCGTCGTCGCCGCCGTGTCGGTCCCGCGCGCGATCGAGCGCCCGTTGCAGCGCGCTCGACGCCAGCACGTCCACGGGCGTGCTCAGCGACCGTCGGTGCTTACCGGGCGTCGGCGTCATCGCGCTCGAGCGCGGCGACATCGCGCGCGCGCCGCACCGCGCGACGCGGCGTTGTGACGAATTTTCGACTTCATTCGTCGCCTCGCCGCGATGCGTTTGGTCGTCGCGCTCGTCGGCGACGCCGCGAGCGACCTCGACGCGCGCGCCGCGAGCGCGCGGTGGTGCGCGGACGCGATCGACGCGCTCGACGGCGTCGCGGCGTGCGAACGCGCGATGCGGGACGGGGAAGATGACGACGACGATGGATGCGCGACATGGACGACGCGCGCGAACGACGACGACGACGACGCGCTGCGCGCGAACGGCCTCGGCGCGGCGTCGAGGGGAGCGCGATACGTCGCGCGCGCGTGGGGGACCGGGATCGCGCGCGCGCTCGCGAGCGATGGGCGGGAAAGCGAGACGACGACGGGGGTCGACGCGGAGACGCTGCGGGAGACGCTGCGAGACGCGAGGATTGAATTGTCGCGGGAAAACGGCGAAGGCGGACGCGGCGCGAGCGCGGAGGAGGCGGCGGCGAGCGCGTGCGGGGCGATGGAGCGAGCGAATCGCGAGCGAGGTGTGTGGGTGGATGTGATTTGGTTCGCGCCGAACGCGGCGGCTGTCGGCGATTTTAAACGCGGCGCGGCGTGGACGACGGGAATGGTCGCGGCGTACGGCGTGTTTCGACGCGCGAAGGCGTGCTTCGGGACGTTCGCGCGGTGTCGCGTGGTGCTGTGCGGCGAGGGGGGGGGGTCGGAGATGGCGCGAGCGGTGGCGGACGCCGCGGGGGCGTCGATTTCAAACGTCGGCGACGACGAGACGGTGGATTTGGGCGAGCGGTGGCGAGGAACGTTGGCGTTCGCGTCGTCGAGCGGGAAAGATAGGGTAGAAATTCACGGGTTACGCGCGACGCGTTTGCAGCCGCGAGCGAGCGCGGATG
>Ga0209666_1002518_pt1 | contig 13636 bp, 16 predicted proteins | sample SaaInlV_125m_DNA_FD_184679 | JGI IMG/M metagenome (GOLD analysis project Ga0209666, IMG submission 184679) | Marine microbial communities from expanding oxygen minimum zones in the Saanich Inlet - Saanich Inlet SI037_S3LV_10m_DNA (SPAdes)... | ecosystem: Environmental > Aquatic > Marine >...
TATAGTTGATGGAGAGATAGAACTAATAGTTGGTTTAGTTTCTCCAATAGTAACTGTTCCACCTAAAGAAACAGCAGAACCATTTATTGTAATAGATGAATTAGCTAAGTCTGCATTTGTAAGAGTACCATCAACAACCTTAGCACTAGTAACTGAATCGCTACTTAGTTTAGGTGTTGATACAATTCCATCTGCTAAATCATCAGCAGTTAAAGCTGTAGTAGCTGGTGCTTTACCGACATATGCCATATTAAATTTTCCTTATTATGCTGAGATAGTATCTACAACACTTGTAATTATATCAACAGAAGTAGCTGCAGAAGCATAAGCTTCTACTGAATCACCAGTCTGTAATACAACTTTAGAGCCACCATCAATTAATTCTAAAGAACCACCAGAAGGGATAGGTGCATCTTTAATAATGTGATAAGTGTCACTTCCATTTTTAACATATACAGTTACATTCACAGAAGTACCAGAAGTGTTTGCACATCTAATACCTATGATTGCATCATCTGAATCTGCTGCTGTTCTTAAAACAGTAGGCGAACCTGATGAGTTTGAAATGTCTTGTTGTAAATATCTTTCGAAATCTTGTGCCATAGAATTATCCTAATTATACCATTTTTATATTACTTTGTCAACAACTTATTATAAAGCAATTGCCATTGCAACAGCAAACCCATTTGAAGCTTTAGTAGCTATATCAGCATTAGCTGTATTAATTTGAGTTTGTATTGCTGAAGTTACACCATTAATGTAACTAAATTCAGTATTATCTACTGAACCATCTCCTACTAGATTAGCATTTAATCTAGAACTTGAATCTATTGTATTTTGTTTAGCATCTATTTGGTCTTGTGCATTAGATGTTAAACTATTAATATATTGTAATTCTGTATTAGATACAGAACCATCTGCTAATTTAGTTGCATCAATAGCTGCTGCTGCTTTAATATTAGCATTAGCTATATTAGTAAGTGAATTACCTGTTGCATCTACATCAATAGTTTTATTAGTAAATGTATCAGTTGAACTTGCTGTAATTAAACCAGTTGTTAATGTACTTAAGTTTACATTATTACCATTACTAATTGTTAAAGTTGGTGTTGAAAAACTTAATGTTTGACTATCTGTTTCTGCAGTTAAATATCCTACATCATTTGTCCATTGTGAAATGTTACCAGATTTATTAGTTAAAGTTTGAGTGCCATCTAATGTAGCAACAGTTGCATCAATAGCTATATCATTTGCATTTGCAGTAATACCTGTTCCACCTACAACATTTAAAGTAACATCACCAGATGTTCCACCACCTGTTAAACCAGAACCTGCTACAACTGAAGTTATATCTCCAACTGGAATAGTTGCAACTTGTGTATCTACATAACTTTTAATTGCTTTTGCTGAAGCAAGAGTAGTATCTGTTGCTGCAACACTTGTTAAATCTATATCTAAAACTCCAGACTTTAAATTATCAACTTCAATATTAGTTACTGTATTATTATCTACATTAATAGATTTATTAGTAAGAGTATCTGATGTAGCTCTTCCTACTAAAGTATCAGTTGCTGTTGGTAATGTTAATGTACCAGTATTAGAAATTGTAGAAATTACTGGAGTAGTTAAAGTTTTATTTGTAAGAGTTTGTGAACCTGTTAATGTAGCTACTGTTCCATCAATATTAAAAGTTACAGTCTGTCCTGAACCAACAGTATCAATACCAGTTCCACCCGTTAATCCAAATATTTGAGAATCTAAATCAACTGATAAAGTTCCACCTGAATCTGCTTGGAAATCTAAATCACTTGAAGTAGCAACTGAATCAACATATGTTTTAATTGCTTTAGCACTAGCTAATGTATCATCACTAGCTGATACTGAAGTTAAATCTGTATCTACATCTGTAATAGATGTTGCTGAACCAATTACTAAACCATCTAATGTAACTGTTCCATCAAAGAAAGCATCTTTAAATTGTAAAGAACTTGTACCTAAATCAATATCATTATTAGTAATAGGAATAATCCCACCATCTAATAATTTAAATTGTTCTGTTGAAGTACCTGATACATCAATATGAAAACCTATTTCATCATTAGTTGTATCTATTTGAATTTTGTTTAAAGGAGTAGTAAGACCTGAATCTCCAATAAGAGCAATGACTGGTCCTTCTGCTGCAGTACCATCATGCTTGTGTCCTGATGTTGCATTAAATGCTGCTAATAATTGATTGTATTCATTATTAAATAATGAAGCTGTGACTGTATCACCATCATTAATTGAACTTTGTCTAATATATCCTGCCATAATTTATCTTCTTCCTCCTGCTATGAATGAAACAAACATTCCGTTTACTGAATAAGGAGCATTTGTGTCATCACTAAAAAATTTAAAATTATTAGAAAAACCACTTCCTGTTACTAAAACACTTTTACTTGGTAGAGTTGTTGCCCCAAATGTTGCTGTACCAAATATTGCTGTACCAAATAATGAAGCTGAACTTAAGTTACCTACTGAAAAGTTTCCTGGTTGTGGAACTTCACCACTTTCAAAATCATATCTAATTCGTAATAGTAAATCGTTTTGTGTTCCCTCAGGTTCAATATTAGTTTTAACTTTATATAAACTTTTTCTTAAACCATTATCACCATAATCCATATCTGGTGTTTGAAATTCTGCTACTACATTTGCACCATCAAAACTGTTACCAGTATCATGTTTATAAACATAACCTGTTTCATCAGTATGATGAAGTACTTCTGTACCATTGTTGTTAACATCTGAGGTACAAAACTTAACTGGTAAACCTTTAGTTTGACTCCATTCAAATGCAGGTATACCTTCTGAATTATATTTAAATGTTCCTATAATTCCTCTTTGCCCACTAGCTGCCTGACCAGACCTATAATAAAATAATCTGTATTGACTTCTTTCTCTAATGACCATACTTGAAATAGTATAGTTAGCAAAGTTATTAATTATTTCATTTACTAATGGTAAAATTTTTCTACTGATAGAACTTAATTCTACGTCATCAATTCTAGCTGTACCAGCAATTGTTCTTAATCCATCAGGTGCTAAGAAGATTAAATCTCCACCTATCTCTTGAATTGAGTTACCACTTACACAACCTATATTTTTTGTTACTGACTTAATTATAGGAGTAGAATCAAGGTTTGTCAACTCATATATACTATTTTTACAAAATATAATTAAGCTATTTCTAAATACTTTAATACCTGTTACTATATCACCTACATCAATAAACCCTGCAGAAGAATCTTCAAAGTCATAAGGTTTTAATCTACCACTATAATAGACAACACTAGGATTAGATGTTTGTCCAGATACTATAATTCTTTCAGCATATCTTTCTATTAAAGAACATCCTACTGGAGAAGACCTATGTAATTCTTCAAAGTGATATAAGTTATTTTCATCAATATGAAACTCACCTATTTTATTAATACCATCTACAAAATATAATGTACCATTATCTCCATGAGATTCAAAGTTTACAAATTGAACATTGGTTTGATTAGTTCTAGGTATTGTAGTAGCACTAGCTAATGCACTTGAAGTTATTCCACCTTTATAAAATGTTAAACCATTTTGTGTATTAGCAGTATTAGCATTAATATCTAATGTTAATATAGTATTACTTGTAATAGATAATACTTTATAAAATAAATTATCAATTTTTATATCATCTCCAACAATAAATTCAGAAGTAAATACAGTATTTGTTCCTGTTACTGTAGGTGAACCTGCACTAATTGAAACTGTTCCAGTAGCTGTTGTAAATGTATCTTTGTTTATTTGAACATATGAAGTACCTGTAGTACTAAAATATAAATTAGCTCCTTGAGCAACAACAACACCATCAGCATAACCTTTAATACCATGCATTGCATCAGTTACAACTCCAGAAGGAATAACTGCACTTGTAGTTCCTAATTTTTCAAAACCACTTATTCTTCTATAACCACCAGTAGTAGATGATTCAAAATTTTGTAGGACAGTTGCAGCTCCAGGTGTTCTAAATAAAGCATGACTACTTGAAACTAAATCCAAGCCACCCTGTACTGTAATGGAAGCTCCTTGAGTTGGCATTATTATCCTTTATTAAATAAATACTCTTCTATCGTCTTCGATATACTTAGGTTGAGGAGCATTTAATTGTTCAATCATTTTATCTAAACCTTTTTTATATTCATCTAAAGCTAATTGTGTTTGTGCAATATTATCTTTGAATTGATAAATATAATATCTAGCTCTTGCTAATAAAACTGTTTTATATTGTGCTGGAAATAAAACAACATCTGTATCATTAATTAATTCTGAAGGTCTGTTGTAAGCATAAAAATAAATTCTATAAACTTCATTAGGTACTGGAGATAATCCAAAGTGTCTATTGTCTTCACTTCTAATTATTCTTTCAGGTACACCATATGTAGGAGTTGCTTGTGAACTATCTCTTTCTTCACCTTCAGAATAAAAATCTCTCCAAGTTTCTAAAGAAACAAAAGGTAAATTTCTAATTGTATAAGGTTCTGTTTTACCAGATACACCTTGTTCTGTTAATGAAAAACTATCCCAGTCTACATTAGAAAAATCTGTATCAACACTTGATGAACCTTGTTTTAAAAGATACCATCTTTGTCCTGCAACAGTTTCAACATAAGTATTACCATTGTAATTACCTTGTGTTGCTGATGATGATAACCAAGACCATGTATCTTGAGCATCTACTATATCAAAGTAAGCTCTATTAACACAGTTAGATACAAATTTTTGTATACCTAATGCTCCTGATATTGTTGTTACTTCTGGTTCATTAATTTCAACCAGTAGTTCGTTAGTCATTGATAAATAAGTTTTAGACATATGTTAACAGTTCCATGCTCTTAGTGATTTATTAATTCTTGAATTAGGGTCACGTGCAGTTTTTTTAGAAGTAAGTTTTTTCTTCATGCCTTTCATTCTAGCACAAAAACTTTTTCTTCTTTTATTTCCTACAACTTTACTAGGTGCTTTTAAATTTCTTTTCTTACCAGTTTTAGTTTTACCTTTATTGTAAGAAGCTCTACCTTTAGCATTAAGTCCACCTTCAGGATTTTTTCCTTCTTTACGAGTCCATGCAGGTGAAGACATTATACCCATAATTATTTTTTCTTATTTCTGGTAACTACTATTTTACCATCTACTTCTTTAACTTTCATACCAGCATTTTCTGTTTGTCTTTTAAGTTGATTATACTTTTGTGCTGTAGTTAATTTCTTTTTTGTAGTTGCCATTATTTTTTCTTGTTCTTATCTTTTTTAATTATAATAGTCATCATTCCACCATGACCTTTTTTATTTCTTTCTACTTTACCACCGTATTTATATTTACCTTTGTTTACTATTTTTCCACCAGGCATTGCTTTTTTCATTGGCATAATATATATTCCTTTTTAATTAAATTAAATGATTGGGGATATTACTACCCCCAACCAAAGTGTATTAAAGATTAATCTATTGTGTAGATAATCTTACCAGTAATTTCTGGTCTTAATACTTTTCTACCCCATACCATTAGACCTCTAACGACATCAGAAAAAGTTCCAGTATCTCTGATTGTTTCTACTTTATTCATAGAAGACGCAGCAGAAGTTCCTGAAATGTGTCCGAATAATGCCATAGGAGCATCACCTGCACCAGCAGGAGTTGCACCAGATAAGTCATTAGTTGGTAGGTTGTTTGATTTATACATTTGGAATCCTCTTAGTAATCCAGATGCAACTAAACCATTTCTAATTGAACCTTGACCAGCATTGAAATCAACTGATAAAAGTTTAGAAGAAGTGTTAGCTAGTTGGTTGTACCACTCAGGGGCAGCAACGAACCATCTTCCATCTTCAGGTGCATTAGCTTCATCTAATTCCTTAGCAGCTAATGACATTTGGTTTAGAGGGTCTACTTCACCAGTACCGAATCCGATATCAATCGGAACTGAAGTTGTTCCCATTCCAGTAGTAACAGTTGCACCAGCACCTATTGCTTCTAAGATGTTGCTATCCATAGCATCTCTCAAAGCGTAAGCAGCATTGTCTGCAGCTACAGCTTGAAAGTTAACATGAGAGAATCTCTTCTCTAAGTCATCTATTTTGAATGAAAAAGACTTCGCTTGGTCAATTGTAAGAACCAATTCTTGGTCTGTTAAGTTAGTAGAAGTTACAGCTAGTCCTCTAGTGTAATCAGCTACTGCTATTTGAGGCTCTTTGACAATGTTAACAGTATCGCCGAAAGATGAAATTTCACCCATGTAATCTGTATTACAGATTGCTTCTGCTACTGCTGCTTTTCTTAGAGCTATTTGTACTTTCTTTGAATAGATTTCAGGAATAAAGAAACCATTAGTTTGACCTGAAATACCTAATCCAAAGTTATATGTTGAACCACCTGCAAATTTTGCCATAGTAGTATCTCCTTTGTTAGTTGTTGATTAATAAAAAATAAAGATAAACTTAATCTATAAGTCTACCTTCCCTTTGAGCTTTTACAATTTCTTTTTCGTATTGCATAAACTCAGCATCTGACATTTTAGCAATATCAGAACGCTTGATGAAAAGTTCTTTACCTTCAGGTATTTGAGCTTGTTCATTAGTTTTAACTAACAAGTCAGCACCTTCTGATTTAGACCTTTTCTTCGTTTCGGTTTTTTTATCTAATCCAAGTCCTCGGTCCTTCTTATACAAGTCAATTGCTCTTGAAGCAAGTTTACCATCAGAGTTGTTTTCATATATCCATTTTTTAATTTCCATTGGTTGAGCATCAGCCCAATCATGAAAATCATCAGACTCTTTTATTTCTTCAAAGTCAGGATGATATTTTGAAAGTTCTAAAGCAGCTTCTCTTTGTTGTAAAGTAGTATTAGCTTTTTTTAAACCTTCTAACTCTTCTTGTAATGTCTTAACTTCATTTTGCGATTGTAAGTGTGATACAGTTTCCACTACGCCATAAATATCAGGGTAATCGTTTTTAAAAGCTTCTAGCTCTTCTTTCGATTTAGGTGGTTGGTACTTAGGTCTGTTCTCTTGAAGTTGTACTTTAAGTTCACTTTCCTTATTGTTCCATTCTCCTAGTTTCCTGTCATAATAACGCTTAAGGTCATCATATCTTTTCTTATAATCAACTTTTGTATAAGGGTTAGCTTCTGTATTTAACGCAGAGTCTTGAACCTTATCCATAGTGGCTGCAGTATTATCAGTTGTATCGTCAGGGTTGCCATCGGCAGTAGCTTCGGATGCATTAATATTACCAGCAGGGTTTGGCACAAACAAACCTGTATCAGCAGAAGTTCTATCAGTAGGCATTATATTATCTGTATGCCAAGATTTTTTTCTGTTGTAAGGGTTTGCTGCGACTTCTTTTAGTCCTTCTTCGTTTTGATTACTCATTGTGTTGTCCTCCTTAGGGCTTCATAACTGAAGGTAGCTATGGTAGGTTTTTGTTTAAAACGAAACTACAAGGGCTTACAATAAATAAATTTTATTATAAGGTAGCTTGTCTATTCGTAGAGTACCTTTCTCTACAAATTCTTTTATACTTCTTCTACTTGAGAAGAGATTCCAGCATCATAAGATTCTTCTGCTTGTTTCATCATCTTTCTTAATTTGTCTACACCAATGTTCTTAACTGCTTTTGCTGTAAATACAAATTCACCATCTGATAAAAGTGCTGGGATAGAGTCTGAAGTTCCTGTTCCTGGTCCTTCTACTTCTCCATCTTCTGTAAATTCTGTTGCAACTAGTTTAGGAATAATTCCTTCTAGCTCTGGATGCATTTCTACTGCATCATCTAAAACTTTTTCTTCTTCTTCTGATAAAGCTGAAGTATCAATTATAGCATCCATGTCACCATAATCTTCTTCATCTTCCATGTCTTCATCCATAAGCATTTCATCTTCCATACCCATAGGTTGTAATAAAGATTCTTCTTCTGTTTCTAATTCTTCCATAGGAGGCATATCTTCATCAGGCATATCTTCATCTAACATTTCATCTTCAACTTCTCCACCTTCAGCATATGCTTGATAGTCTGGTCTTTGTGTTGAATACTTTTCAGTAACTACTCCACCAATAGCCATTTCTACTTTTCTATCTTTTGCTATGTAAGATTCTAATTCTTGTTCTTGTTTATCTGTTAATGGTAAACCTGTTTTTTTCATAGCTTTAAGTTGTTCAAATTTTCTTTTTTCAACTTTATCTTTAACAGAATCACCAAATTCAAACTTTAATCTTTTATTTAGTAAGCCACCCATACTTTTTTTTATAACTCCTCTAGCACTTTTACTTTCAGGTGCAAATTCTTTTCCTATATTCATATCTTGAGTTGTTACACCTCCAGCATTATCAAAGACTTGTCCACCTTTATTCATTCTAGTTCTAGAAGAAGACATTGCTCTTGAAGGTAAACCTGCTCTTGCAGACGCAGGAGTATTAACATCATATGCTTGAATTAATGATTCATCTTGTTTATCATTTTTTGCAATATAAGGTGGTTGTGACATAAGTCCACCTGTTGCCATTTTAATTGCTTTTATTTTCTTCATATGTATTATCTCCTAGTAATTGTATAGTATAACAATCGAATACCATGTAGTCAACTGTTATTTTGATAAATCTCTAACCTGTGATTGGAGGTTCTTCAACTTGTCCAGTAAATTCCATCTCCCCTGGCATTGGTGTATTACCTGGTCCGATTGAGCCTTCGCCATTTCCTGGGCTGTTAGCTCCTGGAGCTTGTTCAGGTATTCCTGCATTACCAGCCATTGCTCCGAGTTGACCATTGACATCAGCTTGAGAGCCATTTCCTTGTTTAACATTTTGCATTCCTATAATTTTAGCATATATTTCTGCTTCATCTTTAGTGTTCATTACTTCTGCAGGGTCTAAATCAAGAGAGTATGCTAACTCTTTAATAACCTCTGACATTCTAACAAATGGAGCAATTGATGGATTCTGTACAGTTTGTAAGAACATAGTTAGTCTTTGACTTCTAACTTCTTTCTTCATCAAACTAGAAGAACCAGTTGCCTTAATTTCTAAATCACCTTGAATAGGTAAGTCACCTTCATAGAATTGCATATTCCATTGGAACATTGCTTCTCCTAAAGGTTTAATTAATTGGTCATCAATATTTTTAATTACTGTTTTAATATTTAATGATGCTGCACCCATTAACATAGACATACCAGATGCTGTTCTTGTCATAGACTGAACACCTGTTTGACCATGTGAATAAGACGGTAAGCCAGTAGACTCATCAGCTAGTTGTCTGAACTTATCAAACATTTGCATATTTTCTACAGCAGTATTTGGAAACTTAATTCCATAAATAGATTGACCTGGTACACCAGATTGTCTTTTAAATATTTTACCTGGATATACTTCCATGTTTTGATTAGATGATAAAGCTGATTCATCAACATCAAATACTAAGTTACCAGCTAATGCTAAGTTATCAATTGCCATTCTTGCATGACCATTCATAATCTGTTGTGCATCATCCATGTTTTCTGGAACACCAATACCAAAGAATGTATAAGGATTCTTTTCATATACAAATGCTTGGTAAGGATTTCTAAAAGGTTTGAAAGGATTCTCAACTACTCTGATTACTTTACCTCTATGCATCCAGATGTTAACTTGTATTTCTTCTGAATCATCTATATCTTCACTAACTTCAAGACCTTCTTCTCTTGCAGCCATTGCAGTTATAGTTCCCCAATATTCTAATACTTCAAATCTATTATGAGTAATATCTGCGTAATGACTTTTTTCTAAATCAATATCAGTTTCCCATTCTTTCTTAACATAGTTAGCACCCATCTTTAAACATTCCATAATAGCTTCTTTATTAAAGAAAGGTCTATTAGCTAAATCTAAAAATTGATGTCTGTTTAATCTATGTCTTTGAATAATATATTCTGCTTCATCCATAGTTCTAGCATTAGGGTCAGGATAAAAATCCCATATGCTAACAAATTCTACTTTAGGAACTTTAACTTGTTCAGGTGTATACTCTCTACCATTTCCTGTATCAGTATATCTATGTAATGTTTTGTTATAAGTAAAAGGTCCTTTAACAATTCCTGTACCTAATAAACAAGATTCAAAGATAGCATTTCTTAAAGCTATACTTCCATTTGATTCTTCTATTTGGTCATGAATTAATTTCTCTAATCTTCTTGCTGCAATCTGTGCAGGTTTAATCTGTGGCATCTCAGGACTTGGAGCTGGTCCAGGTGATAAATCAGCTTCTTCATATTCTTCTTGAAGACTTCCTAATTCTAAATCTTTTAATGTGTTGAATGTTGCACCCTTTGGTAACTCTCTACCATCACCAGGAAAACCTAGACCACCATTTTGTAATGGCATATCCATTTCTTCACCAGGCATATAATCCATATTTCCTTCAACACCAGGAGTAGGATTTAAATTCTCATCACCTTGCATTTCCTTTAAAGGATTAAGGTGTGCGTACTCTGCAATTCCTTCAGGTACTCTTGTTTCTTGAATTGATAATGGAAATTTATTTGTACCGAATAGTACATCAATTAGTTGTCCATAAGCTGCAAGTACTTTTGTCTTAGTTACTTTAACAAAGACTCTAGACTTTTCATTCTCTCTGAACTTAACATCTTTAAGGTATCTACCTCTATAGTTGTGATAAGATTGTAACCACCTTAATTCATCATCTCTTCTAGTAGTTTCACATTGCTGAAACTTAGATTGAACAATACCTACTAAAGCAGATTGCTGTTTATTATCTTCCATTTCCCCATCTTCAGGCATAGAAGTTCCTAAATCTTTTTCTTCGTACTCAGCCATAAAATATTCAACCTTTTAATTTTGTGTATAATATGTATAATCATACACTTTTTTTAGTATGTTGTCAACTACTTTTTGTTAACTTATAATATTTTCTTAATATTTTTAATTACTGCTGTAGGTATAATAGTTGTATTACCTATATCTTCAAAGGTAGGTTTATCTTTGCTTTTAATATAATCAGTAAAGATTCTAGTCACCCCATTCTTTTGACTAAGTAAATAGCCTTTAGATACACAAGTTGGAAGTTGTTCTAAGTTTAATTGTTTAGTTGAACTCCATCCAGCATCACCTTCAATATCAAGCCATTCTATTTCAACATAAGGATATTTAGTAATATCATTACCTAAAGTCTTTGTATCAAGTGGAATTATCTTTCTTTGTTTCTTTGGTTTCTTTTTCTTTCTCATTTATCTCCCTTTTGTTTCATTCCTTTAGCAGCCTTACCATAAGGTTTAAAATCTCCTTTACCATTTACAGAACTCTCTTTACACCAGTCTGTAAATTGGTCTTTCATTCCACCACCATCAGAGTATCTAAGCATATTAAATTTAAATACTTGTTGTATGTTATCTTGTTTTAAATATTCTTGTAGTTCTTCATATGACATTACTTCATCATATTCTTCATTTGTTTCTAAGTTTTTAAATGTATATATAGGCATTAGAAATACTTTCTTAATACATGAAGCTGGTCATCATACTTAGCTATAATCTCTAATTCTTTTTCAATTGTTTCTAGAATATCAGAGTGTTCTCCAATACCTATAGAATTGTTTAAATATATTTCAACATTTGCAGAATGTTTTTTTATATGTCCTTCTGCATGGGCAATTAAACTTTCTTTTATTTTATCTCTCATATTAATATCCAAATATTGGGTCTGCTGGAGTAAATCGTTTTGCTTCACGCATATCCTCCCAGGCTGTTCTTGCTTTAGGTCTAGACATAATTAAATATCTCAAAGCATCATAAGCATGGTCTGATGCTTTTGTATCTACATCCTCAGGTTTGTTAGGGTCTAGAGGAATAGATTGTATTTCTCTAATTAGATTAGGACATGATTTAAAGATTTGCATTTTAGGTCTACCCTTATCTGTTATCTTTAATCTCTCATGTATTTGTATCTTACCTTGGATTCTGTTCTTATCAGCTCTTCTAAGCTTGTGTCCTGCTCTGGATAGTACTTCGCCTACAGTTGGACCAGTAGAGCCAGTCCTAGCCCACGCAGCCCAGTCTAACACACCATTTACAGACAACCTATCCTCTTTCTCAAACTCAAAGATTCTAGTAGCTAAGTCTTCACCAGTTAATCCTTTTTGATATAGTTCTCTGTATATAATTAATGTTTCATCACTAGGGTCTATTGCACCCCATATTACTGCAGACTCTGCTGCATAACCATAGTCAATTCCTTTTACTCTTTCCCAATGCTTAGGTAATTCAAATGGGTCAACACAATGTGTATCATAATCAAACTCTGTAAAGGCTGCACCTTCAGCAACATCCCAGTTACCTTCTAGTAATTGTTTTCTTTGTACAGCAGGTAAGGACATAAGCATTTGCTCATACTTACCATCAGCAGAAAGAAAAGGATTGTCTTCTAATCTTGCTGGTATAAATCTTCTTGTTATTTTATCTTGTCCTAAAAAGGATTCATTAGGAGGACTTGGGTCAAGGTATCTTTTCTTAACCCAATGTCCACCAACCCCACCAGGGTTTGCTGTACACCGAATGTAGCATTGTATTGCATTATTAGTTGTTCTCAATCGTGACTGCAAGTACTGGAGAGGAAATTCTGTAGGGTATTGTGTTAATTCATCTATACCAATCCAAGTATATGATTGTCCTTGGTATCTATAAACATCTGCATCCCTATCTAAATATCCAAACTCTAATGAAGCTCCACTAGGAAACCTCCAAATTTTTTCTACCTCTCTAAACTTTGCACCAGCAAAAGCTTTAGGATATAGTTCTCTAGACTTATCTATTAATTCTCTTAATTCAGGCATTGACTTTCTAAGTAGCAATGCTCTGTGTTCTCTAATGTGCATATATCTTAATGGGTCAACTAGCATGGCATATGATTTACCACCCCCTGCTGACCCACCATATAGTACATCTTGTTCTCCTGCAGCTAAGAAATCGGTTTGAGGTCCTTCATTTGGCTTGAAGACGATTCTTTCCTGCTCTTCTTTTAGGAGAGTCTTAACGCTTTCAGGCAAAGCATTATATTCTTTTCCATCTAGAACAGTTCCTTTTTTATCAGACTGTTTCTGTTGTTCACCTTGTTGAACTTTAGCTATGCTATCTTTCTTAAGTTTAAGTTTTTGAGTTCTGTTATCTAGCTTCTTTCGAAGTTTCTCAATCTCTTTTTCTTTTTCTTTAACAGCTTTCCTAGCTGCTAACTTAGCTTTATGTTCATAACCATAATTATATTGTCGTGCCATCTTTGCTTAACAATCCTGTTGTTGGTTTTTGTTTACTTGAATCTTTATCTATGATTTTTTTTAAGCCCATTGCAGATAAGCTTCTACCTGTTTGGCTTTTCATTATCTCTACTGCACCTCTTAATGAGAACGCCCCAGCTTTAACACCTTCTTTAGCATCATCTAAAGCTTTGATTTCTTTCTCAATAGGTTCTAATGTCTTATCTTCTTTAAGCTTATACCCATAAGGTATAGTTGAACTTCTTCTTTTATTCATCATCTGGTGTTACATCCTCTGCGTTAACATCTATTACATCTCTCTTTTCAGG
>Ga0209666_1002520_pt1 | contig 13632 bp, 8 predicted proteins | sample SaaInlV_125m_DNA_FD_184679 | JGI IMG/M metagenome (GOLD analysis project Ga0209666, IMG submission 184679) | Marine microbial communities from expanding oxygen minimum zones in the Saanich Inlet - Saanich Inlet SI037_S3LV_10m_DNA (SPAdes)... | ecosystem: Environmental > Aquatic > Marine >...
GCTCGCCGTCGCGCGAGGCGCCGAGGGCGCGGCGACGCGCGAGCGCGACGCGCTCGCCTCGCAACTGGCCAGCCGGCACCACCAGGTGGAGCTTCTGCAGCAGGACAAGACGTACCTTTCGCGCGAGGTGGAGGACGCGCGCGAGCGCGAGCGCAAGCACGAGGAGGAGGAGGACCGCCTGCGCGAGAAGATCCGCACGCTCCGCGCGGCGCGCGACGACTTGCGCGAGAAGGTTCTCGGCGGCCACGCCGAGATGCGCTCGCAGCACGAGGAGCGCCTGAGCGCGGAGGTGAACCGTCTGCAGCGCAAGGCGAACGAGGACTTGGAGCGTCTGCGCGAGGAGCACGGCGCGCACCGCGACCGCGAGATTCGCGCGCTGCGCGACTTGAGAGACGCCGCCGTCGCGGACGCCGCGGCGGCGCGCGCGGAGGTTGCCGAGCTGCGCGCCGGCTACGACGACGCGCTCGCCGCTTTGCGCTCGACGCAGAAGAACGCGGACGTGTCGCACGCTGAGATCGCGGGACAGCTGCGCATGAAGTCCATGGAGCTCGAACGGGTCAGTCTGTTGCACGGCGAGAGCACCTCCGTCGCGAAGGTGCTGCGCCTTGAGTGCGAGATGCTCACGAAGAAGGTGCGTCTGCTCGAGTCGCAGTACCTCAATTTGGAGGGCGCCGCCGGCCGAAGGGCGCGCGACGCCGACGCGCGCGCCGCCGAGATGTCGGCGCGGCTGGCGCACTACGAAAGCCTAGAGCGCGAGCTGGACGAGGCGGTCATGTCCGCCGCCAACGAGAGCGCCAACGAGGCGATCGCGAACGCCGTGAACGCCTCCTCGGACAGCGTCGCGTCCGCGCTGGGCGCGCTCGGGTCCTCGGTGCCGGCGTCGCTGCGCCGGCGTCTGGCGCAGAGCGTGTCGCTCGGGAAGCGGTGCGTCGAGCTCGAGCGCGAGGCGCGCTTCGCGCGCGAAGCTGCGGAGGCCAAGGCGAAGGAGGTGGAGGCTCTGGAGCTCCGCGTGCGGCGCGCGGAGAGCAAGTTGGACGACTCGAACCAGCCGTACAACTACCTGGTGGAGCGCATCAGCGCCACGGAGCTGGAGGCGGACGAGTGCCGGGCGCGTGAGAAGGCGGCGACGGAGACGCTGGCGCGCGCGCGCGCCGAGGCGTCCACAGCGCGCGCCGAAGCTGACGCGCTGCGCGCCGACTTGCAGCGCGCGCTGGACGAGAGGAGCGAGCTCGCGACCATCAAGTCCATGCTCCAGGGCACGGCGCGCGTCGGCGCCGGGGGTCGAGCCGGAGCCGGGTCGAGGAAACCCGTGAGGGCGTGAGTATCTAGCCATAGGACTCGGTTTCTTCTTTCTCGACAAACGACAATGTACACAACATCCGGCGATGTACACGGACGCTTGTACACGGACTCTTCGGCTTTTGCGCGCTTTTCGCGTCGACGCTCGCGTATATGGCCAGATACATTCTCAGTCTCGCGTCGGTCGCTCGCTCACTTGGTCTTGCCCCCTCGCCTCTGCTGCGCTCGGCCCTCGGCTTCCCGCGCGCACCGCTCGCACGCGCACTCAAAGCCGTAGTCCCTGAGCTCGGCGCGCCTCTCCTTCACGTCCATGGACTCGTCCACGTAGCACATGGTGAGCTCCTCGCCCTCGCGTATGTCCCGCTTGGCGACCAGCACGCACCGCCCGTCGACGTCGGCGTCCTCCTTGACGGGCGCGACGTTGGGGTCGCAATCCGAGTTCAAGCAGCTCTGCAACGCGAAGAACCCGGTGCCTTCGCACGGCGCGCAGTACGACGTGTCCAGGGCGTCGAGCAAGGGGTTCGTCACCTCTTTCGCGCTCTTCGCGGTGACGTCCGTGTCGTCGTCGAGCGCGTCCACGGCCAGGAAGTAATCCTCCACCGGGCTCGCCACGGCGATCTCCAGGTTGTTCAGCTCGAACATGCCGACGACGCTCGCGAACACGTCGACGCAAAACAGGCCCGGGTACCGTTCCAACACGGCTTCCGGGACGACCCGCCTGAGAAGCTCCAGCGACTCCGTGGCGATCTCGCGCATGCTCTCCCTGAACTGGCGCTCGGGCTCGCCCGCCTCGACGTCCTCGGGGCGCGCCACGGCGTCCCACCAAACGCGCTTATGGCCGTGAGAAAACGGCGCCCACGCCGCGAGCAGGTGGGCGAGCGCGTCGTTTTCCGACGCCGCGAAAGCCGTCGAAACCTCCGTTTTTCCCTTACTCGCGTCCAAAAGCTCCTCCTCTTCTTTTTGTCCTCGCTTCTCTTCCGCTTCCACCGCCACCGAAAGCAACACCTTCGCCGCCAGGATGAATATGTCGTTCGTGTCCTTGGCGTGTTCCAGGAACGCGCGCGACGCCGCGACGCCGCCGGCGGCGCGCGTGCCTCGGCCGACGCTCAGAAACCGCTCGTGCGCGCGCCAAGCGCGCGACGCGCACGTCGCGGAGCAGTACACCTCCCGCGCCTCCGAAGACGCCGCGTCCTCGTCGTCCTCGTCCCCGGGGCTCGCGACGATCGAGGGCAGGCCGCGCGCGTCGAAACCCGCCACCTCGGGAAGCGCCGCATCGCCGCGCAGCAGACTCCGCAGCCAAGTCGCGTCGACGCCGTGCGCCGACGCGGCGTCGCGCATCGCGGGCGCGAGGAGCCTGCGCGCGATCTGCGCGCCGACGCTGCCCACGTACCGGAAGCACGAGCCGCACACCCGCGCGTCCGCGCGGTTGGACTCCTGCTGCATGCCCACCAGGGGCGGCTCGACGAGCACGCGCTCGCCCTTGGCGAACGCGCGCGCGGCCACCAGGCCCTTCCCGTGCGTCACGCGCTCGACGCGGACGTGCCCGGCGCCCGATGCGGCGGCGGCGGCGGAGAGCTTCGCGTAGTACGACGCCTCCGAGGCGGGAGAAGGTGCGGCGAGGAGAGCGTCGCGCTGCGCGTCGCGGCGCGCGTGCGCGTCGGAGGAGGAGGAAGCCATGTCTCCGGGGCGCGGCGCGGTGGCGCCGGGGGCACGGGTCGCGCGCGCGAGCGCGAGAGTGGGGAACGATTGCCGACGCTTCGGCGTTTTCTTTCTGGTGATGCCGGGAAAAAATATACACCACCTTCAGAAACGAAAACGCGCCGCGAAGACGACGCGAAGACGGGAACGTCGATATATCCGGTATCACGTGATATGACATCATAACGGTTTAGCGACGCGTTCGTCGATAATAGGTAATAGTAGAGCGACGGTCCCAAGATCCCCACGTACCTCGCGTACCTCTCGCGTCCCTCTCGCGTCCCTCGCGCGTCGCGATCCTCCGCGTATCGCGTTATCTCGCTTCACCTCTCGACGGTGAGGCATTTGGCGAGGCAGGCGTCGGCGTCGAGGTCCTCGAGCAGGTCGAAGACGCTCCCCTTGCCCCCCGGGTGCGTCACCGCGGGGTCCACGGACCAGGCCTTGATGGTCTCCGGCGAGACACCGGCGGCGATCAGTTCCTTCCCGAAAACGTCGCCGTCTAAATCGGCGCCGAGCCAATTCATGCGCTCGGCGAGGCCTTCCAGAGGCGACGCCGACGCGTGCACGCCGTTTTCGCCCGTGAACGGCTTCGACTCGATGCCCAGCGCTTGGTACTCCGCCAAAATGCGCCCGCGCAGCGAGTCCGCGGGCGCGTCCGCGGGGTCGGTCGGGCCGAGCACGGCGCCGCGGAAATCAGACCAGCTCAGGTGTTTCTCGTCGAACTCGACGACGTAGTAGTGGATGGAGACGCCCGGCTTGACGAATCCGGCGCGCATCGTCATGAAGAACCCGTTGAAGACGTAGACGTCCTCCACGAGCGCGCAGTAGAAGCCGCCGCCGAACTTGATCATCGTACCGGCGTCCTTAGCAGCCTGCCACTTGTCGTTGAGGCCGTCCGCGTCGCACTCGAAGCGCGCGCAAGCCTCCGCGGCGTTGCACACGACGTTCTCCGCGAGCGCCTCCGTCCACTCGACGCCGAACTTCGCCTTGAACTTGTCCGCCGGGACGGGCAGGTCCTTGGGCGCCGTGAGCGTCGCTTTGCTGGCGATGGCGTAGTAGTGCTGGTCGATGAGCTTGTTCGCGTCGATGGTAGCGGCGTCGATCTCGCCCTCGGAGACGATCGAGATGGACTTCGCGGCGAACACTTCTTTGACCAGCGCCTGCGTCGCCGCCGTGTTCGCCGCGGGCTTCACGAACACGAACGCGCTGTTCTTCAGGGGGGGCTTCGCCACGGCGGTCTTCGCGGAAGCCGCCTTCGCGGGAGCCGCGGCGGCCGCTTTCGTGGAGTCCGCCTTCGCGGGAGCCGCCTTCGCGGGAGGCGCGGCGGCCGTTTTCGTGGAGTCCGCCTTCGCGGGAGCCGCGGGCTTGGGCGCCGCGGGCTTGGGCGCCGCGGGCTTGGGGGGCGACTTGGCCGATTTGGTTTCGGGTTTTTTGGGCGCATCGGATTTCTTGGGCTCGGCGGCGGGCTTGTCGCCGCCGGCCTTGGACTTGTGCGCGAGGAACGCCGCGGCCCCGAGGGCGACGACGGCAAGGAGTTTGGGGGCCATTCTCGCGAACGGTCGGGGGGCTGGTGTGCTCCACGCGCGATGCGCTATGCCTCACCGTTTCGGAATTTGATCGTGTTGGTTGCCGAGACCTGTCTGTCGATGACGACGCGTGACGAGGATTGGTTGAGGATTTTTTCGACACTGTACCCGATACCAGCACGGCGTGGCTCGAAAATTTCCGAAACGGACCCACAGGCTCTTGTTTTTCCGACTCCGGTCGCCCCGATCGCTCACACTTCCGCACACCTTCCTCACCACCCACAACAAGAATGGAGCAGACCTACATCATGATCAAGCCCGACGGCGTCCAGCGCGGTCTCGTCGGCCAGATCATCCAGCGCTTCGAGTCCAAGGGTTTCTTCCTCCGCGGCATGAAGATGATGTCGGTGGAGAAGGCGCACGCCGAGAAGCACTACGCCGACCTCTCCTCCAAGCCCTTCTTCGGCGACCTCGTGGACTACATGTGCTCCGGCCCCGTCGTGTGCATGGTCTGGGAGGGCAAGGAGGTGGTCAAGACCGGCCGCAAGATCATCGGCGCCACCAACCCTCTGTACGTCCCCCGGAACCACACGCCGAGCCGTCCCGTTCCGTCCCACGCTTTATCTCGATCGCGCTCCGCCGCCAATTTGCTTTTTCGATCGCGCCGCGACAAGACGCTGACCGACGCCTCTCCCTCCACTCTAAAACCAACCACAGCGCCTCCGAGCCCGGCACCATCCGCGGTGACTTCTGCATCGAGCTCGGCCGCAACGTGATCCACGGCTCCGACGCCGTCGAGTCCGCGCAGCACGAGATCGGCCTCTGGTTCCCCGAGGGCGTCACCTCGTACGAGCGCTGCGACAAGGCTTGGATCTACGAGTAATTTCAGAGTTTCGACGTAAGCGCGCGTTTTTTTTCGAGAGGTCGAGAGGTTCGCGTTTCGCGACGCGACGCGCGAGACGACCACTTCCGTGATCGTCGTTGTGATTTCACGAAACCAGCGTTCCATTTATCGCCACAACTTGACTCGCATCTTCTATTCGTCGCGAACGCCGCCACGACTCCTTTCCAAAGGCGTCAGTCGATCTTGACGCTTCCGTAGATGGCTCGGCAAAACGCGAAGCACGCGAGGAAACCCACCGAGGCCGTCACGGCGGCGAACCCGGCGCTGACCAGCGCCATGTACGCGAAGTACATGATCGACGGGATGGCTCTTGAGATCTCCAGGTTGGCGAAGAAGTACCACGCGCTGTACATGAACACGTACAGCGCGGAGGAGCCCGAGTTTAAACACGCGCGCCACCACCACTCGTAATCCTCCGAGCACAGCTGGAAGTAACACAGCACGATCGCCACCTCCGCGCACGTCACCAGCGCGATGCACAACACTAAGAACAGGATACCGAACACGTAGTACACCTGGTGGTGCCACATGCTGGACAAGATGAAAAAAAGCTCGATGAACACCGCGGCGAACGGCAGGAGGCCACCCGCGAGCGCGGTGAACAAACCGCGCATGTACCACGGCTGCGGAGGCACGCGTCGAGGGATTTTGTTTGTGCGCACAGGCAGTTCCGGCGCGGCGCGCGCTTGGCCGACGTACGCCCCGAGGAACACTAGCGGCACGTTCACTAAGAACCACAGCGCGCAGATGGAGAGCAGCGCCGTGAACGGCGCCGCACCCGCGGAGCGCTCCTCCCAGCAAAGCAGGTTCAATAAGAAAAAAACCGCGAACGCGACACCCGGGGAAAAAAAAGCAGCGCGCGTCGCGTTTTGTTTCCACTCCGCCCCGGATGACGCGAAGAGCTTCATGACGCGCGCGGAGAAGTACCCGTTGAAGAACCCCGCGACGGCGAAGAGCGTGAGCGCCGCGGTCATCAGCCCCCCGCGGTTGGCGGGCGACAAGAAACCAAGCACGGCGAACACCATCACCACGAAGGTCATGAAAAGCAGCTGCGTCCCCGTGCCTACTAAAAGCGCCAGCGACGTCGCGCGCGGCGGCGCGCGGAACACGTCGCCGTGCACGAGTTTCCATCCGCTCTCCTCCTGCGCCTCCTCGATTGTTTCCAGAGCGTTGTACTTGGAGATGTCCCGCTTCAATAAACGAACGAGGATCATGGCGACCATGGCGCTCAGGAACAGCACCACCAAACACGAGTTCACGACAGAGAACCAGTGCACGCCCTTCCCGTCGGCCATCTGCAGGTACACGTCCCAGCGGCTGGCCCACTTAACGGGCGACTCGCGAAACGCCACGTCGTACGTGAACACGATGCTCGCGCCCTCCTCGACTCGCTGCGGAGGCACCGTCTGTGGGTCCCGCGGCTTTGTTTTTCCAGAGTCTTCGAACACCACGGACGGGTGGTTCAGTGCAGAGCACGAGCTCAGTTTCGGGTCCAACTCGTTCCACGCGCCGTTGAAGTCGTGTCTGACGGAAACCGGGGCAACCTCGAACCCGACGATGCGCGACGACTTCGCGTCGACGTCCGAGTGCAACAGCACCGTGAACCGCAGGTGGTTGTTTACGAAAAACGTTCCGTCGTCCAAAGAAAGACGCTTTTTCGTTCCAAAGCTTTTCGACCCGCCCTTGACGCCCTTCGACGCGAACCACGACGCGGCTTTCACCAACTTCTTCTCGAGCGCGCCGGGAACGGCGCTTCCCGCGATTTGGGACCCGTCGTCTTTGAACCCGACCGGGAAGCCGCGCTCGTATAAACTTTTGTGCGTTTCGGAGTCCTCGTCGAAGTAGTCCACGCGCACCGCCGCGGGAAGATTGTCGAGAATCATGTTCACGCGGTACTCGTCGTCGATGAACTTCTTCAGCATCTGCGCCTGCGCCTTCGTGAGCGGCGCGCCGCGGCAGACCACCTTGCATGTCTCGTCCAGCTTGGTCTGCATCTGGTACAGAGAGTTGAAGATGCGGTCGCCGCGAAGCACTTCGCCGAGGTTCTCCGCGCTGCTCCGGATGCGCGGGGGCTGGCAAAACGGGAGCTTGTAGTACTCCACGGGCAGCGCCGTCTTGTCCGAGGTCAACGAGTTCACCTTGAAGTTCACCAGGTCATCCTGTCGCAATTCGGAGGAAGCGCGCGCGCGCGTGCGCGAAGGGGAGGGTCAGGCGCGAACGGTCGAAACGCGCGCGCGGAGGCGGGTTCGACGTTTCGCGCCACGCTGGCACCATCCGACGCGACGCATCGGCTCGGGCACGTACCGGAGCGAAGTCCTGCGGCGCGACGCCGGGGAGGTAGAACGCGCGTGCCGGCACCGCCACGAGGGCGAGCGCCAGCGCGAGCACCGCGAGCTTCGCCGCGCGTGACGCCATGGCCACCGTTGAGGCGCCTCGACGAGTGTTGAATCTAATCTGCCTTTTCGGAAAAGAAAAGAAACTCGCGACGTCTGGAGCCGTCAGCGGCTCGGCGCCGGTGGACGCAGTTGCGCGAGCGCGGACGACGCGAGCGCGCGCGTACTACTGTACCGTAGCTCGATAAACCCTAAACGATAAAAAAACACGCGCTCTTCTACGTCTGCTTCCCCCCCACCTGCGCCACCCACTCCTCGTCCGCGTCGCCGCCGTAGAACGCCTCGAACCCGAGCGCCTCCAGCGCGCGCACGCACGCGCCCTCCGAGACGAGTCTTGTTTTTTCCTTTTTTTTTTTCAACTCACCGTCGAAAACGCTTTCGTCGTCGTCGCGCTCTTCGTTTAACGCCTCCGTCGCGCGCGGCGCGCACGCGGACCGAAGAAGCGTCGCGTAGAACGTCTCGTCGTCGTCGTGTTTCGTGAATTTGTAGACCCCGACTAAACGCACACACCCGTGCTTCTTGACGTCGTCGGTGAGGAACTTGCGGTAATACCGCAGCTTCTTCTTCGCGCTCTTGCTGAACGAACGAATTTTTTTCGAAAAATCGCGCGACACGTTTTTCCCGCGCAGCACGGGAACGCGGTCCGCCGCGCCGAACCACTCCACGTTCAGGGCGTACCGAACGAACTCGAGGCCGTACCACAGCGCTCGTGGTGCGCCTCGTTTCTTGTCCCGGCTCCCGTAGTCGTACACCACGCAGCTGTACCCGAGCGCGGCGGCGAGCAAGAAGTTGGCGTCCAGCTCGCCGACGACCTTCTCCATGTCGCCCGCCTCGCACATGGTGCTCTGGATGCGGACGAAATCGAAATCCACACCCAGGTCGTCGCGCAACGCGGGGACAGCCTCTATGCCGTTCTTCAGGTTCACGAAGTGCCTCGCGACGAACGCGTCGCCCTCCGCCGCGTACTCGGCCGCCGTGCGGTACGGACGCGAAGAGAAGTCGGAGGTGGACGCGGAGCCGCCGACGTCCCGCGCGGCGCCCGAAACACTTTCGCCGGTCGCGGCGGTGGGCGCGTCGTCAGAGACGTTCGCGGCGGTCCGGCCGGATCTCGCGGGTCGCGCGACGCGGCGCGCGCGCGACCACCGCGCGTGCGCGCGCGGAGTCGCCGCGACAGACGACGCGCATGCACGCATGTCACGCGTCGCCGTCCGCGAAAGTGGCGGCGGCGGTTGTCATCTCATGTCGGAGCACCAACTCGTCAGATCCGCTCGTTTCGTCTTTCGTGGACGAAACGTGTTTCCGTCAACCGGCCTCTGTCGTCAAGTCAGTGAGACGCGCACGTCGCGCGGGGGAGATGCCCTCGGCTTCGGGGACCCCCCCGGGCGAGTGGACGGCGCGGAGCCCGTCACTGGTGGTCACCATCGTCACGGCGCTGATCGTGGTGTTCACCGCCGCGTTCCTCGACCGCTCTCCCCCGCGTCCGACGGATGCGGAGACGGCGTTCGCGCACACCGAAGCGACGCCCGTGGTCGTGGCGACTTCTTCGGTCGCGCCGAGGCTCTCGCCCCCGCCCCCGCGCCCGCCGGTTCCGCCCGAGCCCGCCGCCGCCGCCGCCGCGGTGCCGCTGTCGGACCGCGAGCGCGCCCTCCTGGAGTCGCTCGACCCGGACCTGTTCGCCGCGCTGCCTCCCCGCGCGGGCGCGTGGGAAGAAGGCGCGCATCCGCCGTGCTTCGTGGACGACGCCTCGAAACGTAGGCGCTGTTTGCCCGACTACCACGTGGTGGGCGCGTGGCAGAGCGGCGGGCAGGCGTTCAACGCCAAGCTCGGTTTGCACCCCGACGTTCGCGAGGGCGCCAAGCCGCACTTCTGGAACGAGCCGGACAAACCCATGAACGCGTACCTGGATCTCTTCGCGCCGCGCGCTGAAGAGACGGATGACGCGTTAGAAATAACAAGAGTCGGCGACGCCTCACCCGGCGTTCTCGCCAACACGTGGACGGAGAGCCAGAGGATGCACAGACCGTTCAAAGACGCCGTCGCGGCGTGCTGGCAGGCGTGCCAAAACCTACCACACACGTTTAACACCGGAAACGAACCCGGAAGCGACGATCACACAACGACGCCGAATTCGCGTTTATGCGTGGACGGCGACGCAAACAAAAGCGCGCCCGGGTGCATAGAGCGCGCGTCGCGGATCGACGCCGTCGTCAACGGAAGCGCTTTTGATTTTTTTGAAAGCGCGTTTTCAGACTCAAACGCGCTTTTGTCCAAAAGCTCTCTTCCACTACGGTCGACGCCTCTTTCCGTGCCGCACCTCATGCGCCACGCGTACGGGGCCAAGTCCGTGAAGGTCATCGCGCTGGTCCGCTCGCCGCTCGCGCGACTGCGCGCGGCGTTCGCGCACTACGCGCACTACGCGAAGGAGTTCGGGGAGGGCGAAGGCGGGTTCGTTTCGTTTGTCGATTTCTTCATCGACAAATTCGAGTCGTGCGAGACGGAGGAGAAGGAGAAGAGAACGAAAAAAGAAACTCTTCCGGATGACGCGATCGGACACACACACGCGTTCACGCCTCGAACGACGTGCGCGTTCCACTTCGAGGCGCTCGGCGCTGATTTCGAAAAAGTTTTTTACCACTGCGACCAGCTCATCAAGACCATGTACGGGACGTTCGCGAACGGGTGGGTCGACGCGTTCGGCGCGGCGAACGTTCTTTTTCTGAGAACCGAGGATGCGTTTTCGGAAAGCGATGTCGTTCGCAAACGCGCTTTGAACCGCGCGATTCGGTTCCTCGGTCTTAGAGTCCCCACGGACGACGTCGTGAGTAAGATGGATTCGTGCGACGAAGCCAGCGGCTGCGCCAGGGCGACCGTGTTCGAAGAGGACGCGCGATTGGCGAGGCTCGATTTCGGGGACGGCGCCGCGGCGACGCGTTCGGGGACGCGAAAAAAAATCGATGCGTTTTTCGAGCCCGAGCTCGAGACCCTGGCGCGGCTCTTCGGCGAAGACGACGAGGCGACGTCGTGGGCGGCGTGGGGGAGAGGCGATTCGTATCGATGAGGGACCACGCGTGAGGTATCGTACATCGCGCGGGGTGCGTGCGAGTGACGTGATCGGGGTCCGGTAGCGTGTAGCGGGAAACGTAGACTACTCTAGCTAGCTAGTCGAGTCGTGTTTGTTTGTCGTCGCGCGAGAGGAGCGACTCTCTCACACTCGCTTGGGTGTGCCTACGCGAGAAATGCCAATTTCCTGCCCGTCTGCCGTCTCCCCGCGTGCCACGCGTTTTTTCAAAAAGTCGTTGCTCGCGGATGAGGCCTCGATGCGCCCGCGGCGCGCGCCTGACTCGTCGACGCGCACGCGCACGTTCCGTTCGGTGACGCCCGTCGCCCCCTTCCCGCTCGAGCCGCTCGAGCCCGCAGAGACACTCCTCTCGTCGACTCAGGATGGCCTTCGTCGCCGCCGCCGCGCCTGCTTTTCGCTCCGCGATCGCTTTGAACGCGGCGCCGCGTAACAACGGGGTTTCGCGCGTGAGCGCGGCGTGTCCCCGCCGCGGCTCCTCCGTCGCCGCGCGCGCCACGCCCATGCCCGGGCTGCCCACGTCCGGTCTGAAGGACCTGAGCAACTGCGTCAAGGCGGCGCAGTTCGACCAGGCGATGCTCTCGGAGCTGTTCGTCATCGCGGACGCGATGAGCGAGGTGCGGCCCGGCTCGCCCGAGTCCACCATGCTGCAGGGCTACCTGATGAGCACGCTGTTCTACGAGCCGTCCACGCGCACGAGGTTGTCGTTCGAGGGGGCCATGGGCAGGCTCGGGGGTGGTATTTTATCCACGGAGTCCGCGGGCGAGTACTCCAGCGCCGCGAAGGGCGAAACGCTGGAGGACACGATCCGCACCGTGGAGGGGTACAGCGACATCATCGTGCTGCGGCACTTTGACAAGGGCGCGGCGCGACGCGCCGCCGACGCCATCGCGTCGCCGGTGATCAACGCCGGCGACGGCCCCGGCGAGCACCCGACGCAGGCGCTTCTGGACACGTACACCATCTACAAGGAGCTCGGCCGGTGCGACAACATCAAGGTGGGTTTGGTGGGCGACCTCGCCAACGGCCGAACCGTGCGCTCGTTGGCGTCGATGTTGACAAACTTTAACGACGTGGAATTCGTCTTCGTCGCGCCCGACGTCGTTCGGATGGGGGACGACATCAAAGAAGAGTTGGACGCCAAGGGTTTCAAGTGGAGCGAATCGGACGACCTTCTCAGCGTGGCGTCCGAGGTGGACGTGCTGTACCAGACGCGCATCCAGCGCGAGCGGTTTAAGGACTTGAAAGAGTACGAAGCGTGCCGCGGGATCTACACGGTGGACAAAACAATCATGGACGCGCTCCCGAAGTCGTCGGTGGTCATGCACCCGCTGCCGCGGCTGGACGAGATCACCGTCGAGGTGGACGACGACCCCAGAGCGGCGTACTTCAGGCAGGCCAAAAACGGGCTGTTCATCCGCATGGCGCTGCTCAAGGTTCTGCTCAAGGTGTGAAGAGAGGAAGGAGCTCCTTCTTGGAGACAAAAAAAAACGCCGCGGAGCTTCGCGCGGCAAGGAGGGAAAATAAAAAGGAAACGCGCGCGGAGCTCGCGCGAGCTCCGCGCGCGTTCTTTGACACTCGACAGAGCGTTCGCTTTCTTTCTTTTTTCGCGACCACACCTCTCGTGCGTCCGCGTGGGCGGAAGCGGGCGCTTGTGATGTACCACCATTTCACTTTCGTCTCGAACATCGGATCGGAGTAAGAAAAAAAAGAAAAACGACGAAAGCGTCTCTCGCCGCCCACGCCGCAGCCATTGCCAAAAATCCGCGCGCCCCACGTTCCGCGTTTTCGTCCCCTTCTCGAAACGTCGTTCGGGTCGCCGCGCGCACCGCACACGCGAAGCGCACCGAGCGTGGGCTGCTAGGTGCGCGCGCCGAGAGAAGAGCGTCTATCCCGCGGGCGACACTCGGAGCGCGTGCGGGAGCGTCGAGAGCCGAGGGGCACGCGGCGGAGGGTGCGGTCGGATCAGCGCGTCGCCGCCAAAACCATCGGACAGTTGTCTCCCTGCCAGGGATCCGTCTCGAAACTCACGGAGCGATGATGCGCGCGGCGCGACGCGCGGCGCGGCGCCCGGTGAGCGACGCCGCCGGCGCGCGCGTTTCGGCGACGCGAAGCGATGCCGCGACGGAGCGGGCCATCAGGTACGCGCCCCGCGTGCGATCGAGGTCGATCGGTACCGATCGAGGTTTCGGGTCCCGAAGCCACGTGCCGTGTCGAGAACAAACAAACGCGCCAGATCCCTCGCCCGAGCCCCCGGCCGAGCTGACCCCCCTTCCCCTCCCTTTCCCTCGCGGCGCCTCTCCTCGCGCGCGGCACCATCGCGTGACACACGCGCAGACTCGCGCGCATCGCCGAGACCGCGGCTGGACCCCCCTCGCGCGCCGCGCACGCGAGCTGGACCCGTCGCGGCGCCCTCGACGTGGCTCATCCCTCCCAGTCGGGTCTCGCGATGAGCCCGTTGCTGCAGGCGCTGCTTCGCGCGAACCCGAAGCAGTGGACCGCCGCGGCCGAGGCGGTGGCGTCCCTCGCGCGCGCGTCCGGGACGGCGGCCGCGCGCGGCGCGCGTAGGCACGCCTCGAATGTCTACGCCTCACCCGCGTTCAACGAGGTATGGGCGGAGGCGACTCGGTTCGCGAAGCTCGCCTCCGCGCCAAAGAGCGGCGTCGCGGCGTGGCGCGCGCTCCCGCGCCTCCCGCGCCTTCGCGCGCCCTCGCAGCTGTTCGTGCTCGCGCACCG
>Ga0209666_1002525_pt1 | contig 13628 bp, 22 predicted proteins | sample SaaInlV_125m_DNA_FD_184679 | JGI IMG/M metagenome (GOLD analysis project Ga0209666, IMG submission 184679) | Marine microbial communities from expanding oxygen minimum zones in the Saanich Inlet - Saanich Inlet SI037_S3LV_10m_DNA (SPAdes)... | ecosystem: Environmental > Aquatic > Marine >...
GCCAGCTCTTTCTATGCTTACTGTAAGGTCCGCGGCTGTTCCCATGATAGGTTGTGAGTTTCTTCCTACCGTTAAATTATTAGTATCGAATGTTCCAGCGTAATCTACAATAGTTACTTCATCTCCTAAAGATGGTGACGCTGGTAAGTTTACTGTAAACGCACCGCCTGAAGTATTTGCAAAAACACCTTGTCCTGCAGCCGCTGTATATGTGGATGTTTTAATTGCTTGCCATGATGTTCCGCCAGAGTTATCTACAAAAGATAAAACTCCTGAACCATTTGTTGTTAAAATTTGATCTGCAGAACCGTCTGCCGCAGGAAAAGTTAAAGCATCAATAGTAACTGTTCCAGAACCTTTTGGTTGTATTGATACACCAATATTAGTATCACTACCAGTTGCAGTAAATGCGGGTTTGTTTCCTGTAGCTGCATTAGCGTATGTAAGTTCATTAACTGCAGAACCTGTTGCTGTTAATAAAAATAATTCATTACCGTTTGTGTCTAGAATTGATGTGCCAATTTTAGGAGCGGTTAAGGTTTTGTTTGTTAAAGTCTGTGTTCCAGTTTCTGTTACTGTTCCTGCTGTAGCTAATGGTATTTCATAAACACCTGTGTTAGTTGCTACACCATCAAAATAAACTAGCTTCCAACCTTTGTCACCAGTTGCCCAAGTTACTGTAGCGCCTGATCCTGAAGCTGCTTTTAATTGTACTGTGTAAGCACCTGATGTGCTATTTTCAATAAGATAGAAATTTTCTGTAAGAACTGGAAAGGTTACAATTTTATTGCCTGAAATAGTTTCAGGAGATACTGCACCTAAAATAATTATTCTTGTTGCAACTGTAGAACCTGTTCCTCCGTTAGTCTGAGTTAAGGCCGTAGTGTTGGCTCCTGCACCAGCTGTATTTAAAGTTTGTACTTTATAACCACCAGAGATTTGTTCAATGATGTCTAAGTTAGTATTAGTCTTTGTTCCCCATGTACCGGCATTCTCGCCAGTAGCCATTTTTTCAATACCGAGAGGTGTATATGTTGATGCCATATTAAATCTTATCTCCTGTTCGAATATTCGAAGTTATTGTTAATATATATTTCATCTAGCCCACACTGTCAACATCCGTATAACTAGCCCCTGAAGTTCTAGCTACGTCTGAATAGCTTGCGTTTGTTGACCTAGTAACATTTGAATAACTAGCCGTCAAGATAGGATCTACATTAGCGTATCCTAGAATAGCATTAAACGCCCCTACTTCAGCTGTTATAGATAAACCTAATCCTACAAGACTTGCGTTAGTTACTTGAACCGTAGTTAAAGAACCTACTGCGGAAGAAGAAGATAGACCTGTTAAGCCCATTACATCTGCTGGTGAAATGCTTCCTACTGCAGTTGTTGCCGATACACCTGTTATATCTAATATTAAATTTCCTGATATTTCAATTTCACCAATTGCACTTGTTATTGATAAACCAGATAAAGTTGTTTGAGTTTCTGGTAAAGAAGTAAGTGATCCTACAGCACTTGTTGCAGCAAGACCTGATAAACCTACTGAGTGATCATCTGTTGATAGCAGACCCACTGAAGATGTTGAACTTAAAGCAGATAGTGTTAGCGATAAACTTCCAGTAGCCGTCAAAGAACCTACAGCACTTGTAGATGATAAACCTGTTAAGCCCATTGCTTGATCGGCTACAGTTAATGATCCTACTGTTGATGTTAATGCAAATCCTGGTAATGTTTCGTTGGCTTCTTCTACAGAACCCCAACCATTAATGCCCCAAGATAATGTACCCCAACCTGGTCTTATTTCTGCTGATAAAGTTCCAACAGCTGTTTGTGCTGATAAACCTGTAAGTAAAATACTTGAATCAGAAAGATCGCCCCAAGAGTCTTCACCCCAAGCTTTAGCTCCCCATCCTGTTTTTAATGTTGTAGCTGAGTTCCAATTAGCTTGACCCCAGGTAAGTCGACCCCATCCTGAAGATACATCGGGCATGGTAACCCTCCTAAGCTATCTGAACGATTGCGTTGCCTGCTGTCTGAGCTGGAAATTGAACTGTGAAAGTTCCGCTAGTTACAGTTTTATCAGCACCAAAGTTTACTGCACAAACTGCTCTGTTTGTTGTAAATCCTGTGACTGCTGTTGAATTGTAAATTAAACAACCTCTTGCTGTAAAAGAAGCTGATGTCCAAGAAAGATCGTTAAATTTTACACATGCTGTGTCTGTAGATAATACTGGATCAGCTGAAGCTGTTAAAGCTTTTCCGCCTGCATCATAACCTGTTGCAGTAGCACCACCGTCAGTGGTTTTTTGACTAACTTCATGTGTTGAAGTTGGTTTTGCGTTTGCATCAGAAGGTGCTGCGTAAGCAGTTGTTGATTTACTTAATGAAGCTGAATCACTTGCATATAAAGCAATTTTAAATGCGTTACCTGTAGGTGCACCACTTGAATCGTTAAAGTTGTGTCCACCTTGTAAAATTTCTACTTTGAAAGAATTAGCTATTGCTGATGTTATAGTCATAATATTTTATCCTCTTATGGTGACGGTGACTTGACTGGGATTCTTACTGTTCCATCCGTATAGTCGTCTCGTCTACGTCTACCTAATTGTGCTCCCGCAAACTTCTGTATTTCTTGTTTATACTTTTGCTCATATAATGTCAACATATCCGTTGGACCCTTTAAATACCCATAAGCTTCAGCTAAACAGGCATATAAAAGACCTTGAGGAAAGTTTAAACTTATATAATTAGTCTCATTACCAGACTCTAAAGTTGCAGGCATTTTATTATAATATACTCTAAATTTATAAGCTTGATCTGGTGTGGGAGCAAAATACATGGCTCCAGATGTAGTATCACTTAAACCAGTAGCACCACCAAACATAGCATAGTATTTAGGTAATCCTGTTACTGTTTTACCATCTACTCCACCTTGTGGTCCTGTGCTTCTGCTTACATATTCAGATATATAAGTTTGATCTTTCTTTTCTAACCATTGACCAGGGCCTGTTGTAGCACTTGTAGAATTAAATACTTCTATACCTCTAACAAATAACGCTCCTGCCGGTGCATTAATAGAATTGTTTCCTGCAGACATAGTACCTTCTTGTACAAATCTATCTGAGTCCATAGGCACATCTAAAAATATTCTTTGTTGTGCATTTAAAATAATATTTTCTAAAACATCTGTAGTTAAAACATTAGAGTCTACTTCTGTGTAGCCCCTTATTTGTGTAACTAAAGTTGAATAACTGATTCCTGACATAATTAAGCTCTATCATTTAAGGGTCCGATTGTACACTGAAAACCGCCCCCTGTTTCTGTGCTTGTAGCAGCATTGACTAATGTAACATTTATACCATCAAATTGTGTAGTTGTAGATGGTTGACCTGTACTTGGAACTGATGTTTCATTTAAAGAAACAACTTTATAACTACCAAAAACTTTTGCTAAATTAGAATGAGATCCGGCAACTGTTGATTTGGGAGAAGCCCCTCTGTAAGGTGCACTTGCTCCTCTAGTACAACCTGTTAATTGATGTGTGGATCTTCCTGTGTATTGTATAACTTCATTTTGATATGTTCCAACAAGAAGTGGGTCTGTTGTATCTGAAGAAGTTAAAACTTTTTCTATTATAATAAAACCTGAAGTAGGGAACTGGGATCCATCAGTTAAATTAATTGTAGTAACAGTATCTGTTATTGCTCCATTTAATGTTGTAGACATTTGTAATGTTGATATTGCAACACCACCTACCGGAGATTTAACGTCTCTAAATCTTGCAAAATCATTTACCTGTAAATCACCATTTGGAAAATTAATTTTTAATGTAGTATTAGATGCAGTTACAAAAGGATTTTCTGGTAAAAAATCTTCTGTTGGAAATTCTGTTCTTGCAGGTCTTGCTTTTTCTAAACCTTGAGGATCTGCACTAACGGGTGTGGGATCAAGTTGTGGTTGTTTAGGTTCAAATTCTGAAAAATGAACAAATGCACCATTCCATTCTGTAACCATTTCATCGTATGGAAATGCCATACCGGATCTGTCTGAGATAGCTAACGCGTATTTTCCTGATGAGAATGAAGCCATTATACTCCTGGGTAATATGTTTTAGGTGATATAAATGTACTAGATGAAGAACCGTCTTCTGCTAGTGCTCTTTTTAATTCATCTTCGTAGTAAAGTTTTAATTCTTGAGTTCTTTGCGGTGCATATTTTTGAGATAAATAAAATGCTAAACCTGCAGTCATACAAGGTGCAAATCTATAAGGTACATCAGCTGCATTTGTGTATGCATCTCCAACATCTTGTATTCTTTTTTGATAATAAAAATTAATATGGTGACCAGCTACTGAAGCTCCTGGTGTTAAAAATAAAGTCATCGTAACTCTATCAATAAATCTTTCTACAAAATATTGAGTTGGTGTTCCTGTATCTGTTTTATTAGCAAGAGCTTGATACTGTGATCTACTTCTTTTTGTTAAGGGTGCATCAACATTAGAAGCATTTCTATAACTAGCTTCTAAAATATCATCCATACCACTTACAAATTGATTTACCGCATCTCCACTTGTGTGAGTAGCAGCCGTTGTTCCGTTTGCTCCTCTAACAACTCCTGTTAATTCTGTAGATGAAAAACCTGTATAAGCTATTTGTTCTGTGCCTACTAATAATAAACCGTTTGTAGGAAGATTAGCAATTGATGTTAATGTTATACCAGTTGTTGCTGATGTAGAAGTTATGTTAGCCGATAACGTAGTGCTTATTCTGCTTGTTTGTGTTCCATCAGCTGTAGTTCTAAAAAATGTATAAACTGCTACGCCGTTCACTAAAGGTACGTTTTGATTAGCAACTTCCCAATAATGTATTTCTCTATTACCCCATTCTGAAAATAATAGGTTAAGAGATCTTTTTGCAGTTTTTAATTGATAACCGGATACACCTTGTAAACCAATACGTTCGTACGCATCCTCTATGATATCATCTATCGCAAAGGTTTTATCAAAAGTATAAGCACCCGAAGTAGTATTTGCCATTGGCTACCTCTATTATGTAAATGCGCCTATGATCGTACAAAAATCACAATTAGTTAAATCAACATACATACCATTATCACATTTGATACCTTGACCGGCAATATCAAAACTCTCTACCTGATTAGCCGCTGTTCCAAATTTACCATGAAATACTAATTTAGAAGCTGTTTTAGAATCATCTGCTTCATCGTAAATTTTTATTTCAGCATCCGCTGTTGTTGCTTGACCATAAACATTCATAATTCTAGCTTTAGTAATATTAGTAGCACTTGTGCCAACATATTTTTGAGCTAACCCGTCTGCTGTTAAAGGTATAGTTTGTTTAACTGTTGTTACTGAACTTGACATATTTTTTTCTCCTTAACATTAATATGTGGGCCCGAAGGCCCACAATAAATTAATTATTAACTTAAATTATTATTTTGCATATACAAAATAGTAACTGTAGCGACTCCAGTTGTACCATCACCATTAGCTGCTGTGTACGTTGCAGTAACAGCTGTGTCAGTCGTTCCAATATCATTCGCTAGAGCAGTTGTTCCGCCTGTATGAGTTACAGCTGCTGCTTTAACATTTGTTGCACTCATAAATGCATTGTCATCCGCCGCAGTACCAATAATAACCGTGGCTGTACCACCATCATTAGAAACAGTTGTTACGTTCATAATAACATCCACGATTTGTGAATTTGCAGGAATGATTCCTATTGTAGTTGTATTAGTTGCACCAATAATATCTATTACTGCTGATTGAGACATTAAAGTAAAACCTAAGTTTTCACTTGCCCCTTCTCTAACAGTTCCAGATTTAATCGGTCCGCTAAAAGTAGTTGTTGCCATTTTATATTCCTCCTAGAATATATAAATATAGTCACCTAGGGTGTGTCGACTATACGCGTCTATATTTATTTTATTGTTTTAATGTATAGTGGGTAATTTATATAGTAGTTTTATATGAAGTGCAAGAGAGCCTTACGAGAAAGTACGATTTCAGCGATGTAGCTTTTATTAAGTAGCTACAGAAACTTCCGGTGCAGCGTCTTCAACTTTGTTAACATGGTGTGCTAACTCAGCTTCCTTCATCTTAATGTCAGCAATTACTTGCTTAACTTTATGATCAATCTTGACCATATCAAGAGTATATCTACCCTCGTTAAGATGCTCCTGCTCCCAGTTCAACTCCAAGGACCTTTTTTGTTTGTATAGGTCTCGTAGTGTTTGCATCTTTGACCTCCTCAAAAGTCAACCATTTTCTAGTCAGAGAATAAAACTCTGATTTGTCCCAAACTATATCATTTTTTCCTAGCTTGTCAACTATAGCGTTTTCCAACGATTTAGCTTCATCTAAAGCTTGAACATTAAACTCTGCCCAGTAGCCGTATGCTCTTATTTTGATATTGAATGTTTTCATGGTTTTCGAAGCCTGTATTAAAAATGGGGCCGAATTGTGTCCGGCCCCATTAAATATTTAGTTGCTTACTGATTAAGCACCTGGAGATGAGAAGATACCTCTAGGGTCAGATACGCCAAATACGTATCTTTCTCTAGCTTTGTATCTAACATTGCCAGTATCAAAGTCCCCTTCCATCTTAGTTGTAAGTGGAGCTCTGTTAAAGTGCTTCATACCGTTAGGCACATCTGTAAGGATAAAGAACGCATCCGCATCAGTTAGGTAGTTGTTCACTCTGTATCCTTGAGGAATCATACCCATTGATCTTACTGCGTTGATATCATTATCAGCTGTTGACGTTCTACCTTGAGATTTCATCAATCTCTCAGCAACAAACTGCAGAGCAGAAGGAATAATCATTTTTACTCCTTTAGCTGCAATTTTTAAACCTCTTTCATCAGTGAAAGCGTTGATATCGATCAATGCTTGTTCTAATGAAGTTTCGTTTAAGTCAGACGCTGTAGCAAGTGTGTTCGAGAACGTACCAGCAATTGTTGGGTGTGCTGTGTTGAATAAAGTTACACCATCTCCTGAAGTGAATGTTCCACCAGGATTTCCATTGTTTAATGTTGATGCTCCTTTAACATTTTTCGTGCTCGCCATCGATCTTGCTAATGCTTTTGTGTATCTAGAAGCAAGTCTGTCGTACAGGTTATCTTCAATAGCTTCCTCAGTGATAGCAAAAGCGAGAGCAATTGTCTCGTTAGTGTATCTAGCTGTGAAAGTTTCTTGCGCATTGTCAAAAGCTACGCCAGAACCTTCTGACTTTACTTTTGCTTGTGCGAAACCTGACAACATAACTTCTTCTTCAAAAGCTCTGTCAGATGACTCAGTTGTGTAAATCTCAGACCATTGCTGTTCATAAGATTTGTATTCCAGGCCGAACAAGGCGTTCAATCCTGGCTCTAGTTCTTTAACTAGTTGGTTTCGTGATATAGCCATAATTTATCTCCTTATATACCTGCTACGTTGTTTCCAAGAACATGCTCATTTATCATTACTCTAAGAGCAAAGCCCTCTACAGTAGTATCTGAATGATCTGGATCTTTAGAAACACCTATTATTTTTAATTGTGCGATAGCTGCCGCTGTTGTAGCCGAAATTTTTGATTTCGAAATAAACAGTGGAGTTACCCCAACATCATTAACTTGATCAGCACAGTGTCCTACTTCGTTCTGATTAAAAGCAGTATCTGCAGACATAACTTCAAACATTTGTTGAGGATTGTCGTTGATGAAAGCTACTATATCAGTCGCAGTATTAGCCGCTGGTGAAAAGTTACTAAATGTTGGCTTATTTGAAGTTGCATCAGTATAGAATACTCCATTCAGTGTACCCAGATTATTTGCATCTGTGTTTCCTGAAGCAAGTACTACTCCATCTGCTGTTAATTGCACCATACATGCGTGCGAAATTAAAGCCGAAGAAGCTGCAACACTGTACTCTGAGAGTCCAGCGTTATTATATGCCTGACCAACCATTTTAATGGGTCTGTATCCAAACCCAACTGTTGACGCATTTGCCATATTTTTTCTCCTTATGTAAAACTACTATCCGCAGTTTTACGGTTAACGTTATGTTTCGTTGGTTTGGATCGTTAAATTTTTCTAACTATCGTTTGCCACCGAAGGTACGAGATTGCTTATCGATATCGATAGGCATTCTACTATCCTGTTCCTTCAGTAAATCGTTATCAGTTGCATCAACTTGATCTTGAGCTTGTTGTCTATAATACTCTTCTCGTTGACGCGCGATTTCTTCTGGTACCCTTGTCAGCACAAGGCCTCCGTGACCTATAACCCCAGCGTATTTGCCATCCTGGATAGCGGGAAAATCTTCTTGTGGATATTCGTCGACTCTTACAAGTTCATACCCAGATCTTAGTCTTCCTTGTATGTTCTTAGTGTCGGGAACTCCCAAAGTTTCAATCCTGACCCATCTGTGTCGGTATCCGTTTGGCGCGTTGGGCGTATCTAAGTACGATGGTGGAGTCCAAGGTTTATTAACAGTTTTCGGTTTTGCCGTTGCTGCCTGTGATGTAACTTTCGTTGCTTCACTTTTACTTTGGCTCGCACGAGTTGGTTTTTTATTTGTCATATGCTTATACCTCCTTCGTGATTAATTGTTTTGCATACTCTTCTAATGGCACACCTAGTTTTTTCGCTATTGCGACCTGTGATGATGTGAGCCTCACAGATTTGCGACCGGCCTTTGAACTACGCGTTGCAGAGGCAACGTTTTGTGTAGGTTTGCTAGTCTGGTTTTCTACCTTACCAAATTTATGCGGAAATTCAAGTCTTATTCTTTTATCTATTTCTGCATAGTATTCGTTAGATTGAGGATCTAAACCCTCTTCTTCGGTAATTTTTCTATGTAAATCAAACGCAGTGTACGTCATTGCGTTATCTTTACCAAACCACTCATTTCTACTAGCCCATTCTTCTGCTCTTGGGTCTGGTGGTGGAGCGGCTTGTATAGGTTGTGTTGGAAGTACAGGTCTAGCTTTAGCTTCCTTTTCTTCCATAGCATGCCTGCTTTTAATTTCAGCAAGTTTGCCTTGTTCATAACCTAATTGAGATATTGAAGTTAAAGCTTCTACTTCAGCTTTTGCATCACCTTGTTCTCTTGCAATAGCCAATTTAGATTGTGCTGCTGCAATAGAAGAAGAAATTCTTCCTTCCATCTCTTGTGTGTAATTTTTATCTAAACTTGTAGCAGTTTTACCTAACTCATTTTTTTCTGCTGTAACACGTCTAGCGTACTGAATGGCTTCTTCTTTTTGCCTTTCAGCTTCTCTCATTTTTTTAGTTAGCTTAGCTATTCTTTTCTTAACTCCTTCGCTATACTCTTCAACTGCTTTAGAGTTATCTGACTGCTTATCACTCCCTTCTTCCACAGCTTCCTTCTCAACTTCTCCGCCTTCGTTCTTTTCATCTCGAACATCCACTGGCTGATCAGATTTCTCAGATGCGTCATCGGACTTAGTATCGTTTTCAATGGTTTCAATAATTGTTTCATTTGATTCCTTTTCCTCTGCTTGTTTTTCTTCTGGAAAGATAACTTCAGCACCAGGGCCTTTGTCATCTATGTCTATTGTCTTTTTTTCACCGTCTATATCACTTGGCATAGTTTCCTCCTATGGTTGTTAAAATTCATGGAATATATCTTCGGGGTTTTCCACGGTCGCTAAGATTTCATCATCGTTAAGAAGTCTTATCTCACCCCCATCTATTTTAATACGTGATCCGGCGTATCTTGCGAATACAATCCAATCACCTTTTTTGCACCAAGGACCTTCTGGGTATCTCTCTTTGTCATAGCAATGAGGACCCATGTCCAATACTAAACCACAAGTAGATGCAACCTGTGATCGTTCGATGGTGTCTTCTGCTAAAATTAACCCGCCTTTAGTTTTTTCCTTTTGTTTAAAAGGTAAAACTAAAATTCTCCAACCCGTAGGTTTAGGTAATTTAGCTGAATCTGATGTTAAATCTTTTTCTTTTTTAACGCCTACCAGTTCTTTATTCGGTAGTTCGATCTTTGGCTTTTGAGCCGATGTTGATAACTGTTCCTTCATTGTCTTTTTGCTCCTTTTTGTCTAGCAGGCTGGATATTTCCTGACTTAAATATTGATACGTCCGTATCTGTCCTAACATATATTGATATTTTTCCATATTGTCAACCCCACCCGAAGCCATTGCTGACACAATATCATCATGTCTCATCTTAATTATTTTTCTTATTTTATCTATGTATGTAAAGTCTTCCATTATTCTTGTTCCTTCTGTTCATAAAAATCTTCTAAAGCATCTAACTTTTCTTCTGCTTGAGAAATCTTTTCTAACTGTTTATCTACTTCTTCTAAATGTTGTGGATGTTCACCAATCCCTACTGAATTTTCTAAATATATATTAATTGTAGCATGCGCTTCTGCAATGTGTGCTTCGTATCTTTGTCTTAGTGCTTCTAAAATTGCATCTCTCATTAGCATTTCCACCTTCTTCGTGCCTGACGGATACGAGAATTAGGGTCATTCTTTGTCTTAGCAGAAGAGTTTCTTAATTGTCCTGCACTTCTAGCGCAATATGACTTTCTTCTACCAGCAGCTTTTGACCCTTTCTTCACTTTTCCAGTCACAGCTGTTTTCAATTTAGATCCTGGGTTAGCTGCTCTATAAGCTCTAACACCTTTTGCTGTCATACCTGCACCAGATTTAGTGGGCCTGTAATTAGCACCTGGACCTTTCGTAGTCTTTCTAATAGCCATTATTTTTTCTTTTTAGGTTTCTTAGCTGTCTTAGCAGATCTTATAAAGTTAGCTTTTGTCGGCGCACCTTTACTTCCAGGTTTTCTCATCTTCTCACCTGAGCCTGCCGCGATTCTTTTTTTTTTCGCATGAATATTTGCGTATAGTCCACGTTTTGCCATTATGCTCTTCCTCCTCTCTTGTACCCCATTTTTTTAGCTATGTGAGGGGCTTTCTTTTTCAAGGCTTTTATGCCTTTGCCTTTTTTACCTTTTGGTAATGGTTTTTTCATTTTTGCTCCTTAGTTTTACAACCGCATCTTTTTCCAAAGATGATATTTATTATTTTAGTAAATAATTTTTTCACTACTTCTTTTTCTTAGCTTTTGTTTTTTTTTTAACAGATCCACCTTTTTTCATCATAGGCTTCTTCATCATACCGCCGCCCATCATTGCTGGTCTAGGTCTGTTACCATAATCGTTTCTCATATTTATCTCCTATTTTTTTCCATTACGGAAAATTTGTGTTCCCTTTATACCAAAAATACTGGCAACTACAAGCACCCATAAATTAGTAAACCATTTTGGAAGTTCGTGAAAGTATTGAAAGAACAGCTTTACCTTTTCCATGGCTGCCGGATCGTCAGACATGACTGCCCACATAAGCACCACGATGGGCGCTGAGATTATAACGAGCACAAATTCGTCCTTATAATCGTTTTGTCTAGCTTCTAGTAATTTGCCTTGGTAAGTTTCCTCACCTCGAGCCATCTTTTCTGCATGCATTAATTGTGCATCAGACATAGCCATCTTAGTTTTCTGGCGGTTAGAATAAATTTTACTTCCAGCTTGTAATGCAATCTTGGCTAGACTGAACCAGGCCATACTAATACCAAGTAGCTGTTTTTTTCTTGCCTTTTAACATAGCACGTCTACCTCTAACTTCAACTTGAGTACCTTCACAGATATCACTGTAAACTTTGTATTCGTTAGTTAGGATCTTTGATCTTGGATCAGTTCCAACTTTACTTGGAGAATCACTAATTTCAACACCACCTGTTTGGAATCCGTCTTTGTTAACGCCTTTGTCTTTTGTAATTTTTACCATAATTATTTTTTACCTTTACTGTTAAGAGCTCTGCCAAAACCTCTAACAGCAACTCCAGTAATTGTTGATCTTTTTTTTCTACCAGCGCTTCCGCCTTTTTTAGCTGCTCCTTCTCCGTATGGATTGTTTCTAGTTATGAAACCATCATCAGGTAAAAAACTATTATCTTGTAATGGTCCAATAGGGGCTGCAAAACCATCATTAGAAGTTGCGCTATCCATCATAGCTTTTCTAGCGTTTCTTTTTTTTAAGGCTTTTGCAGCTAAAAGTGCTGCTCCTACAGGAACTACTCCTTTAGCAACCTTCTTTAAACCTTTTTTTAACTTATCTTTTAATGCCATAATTTTTCTCCGTTGTTGCTAATTGTACACTATCTTCTTGGTCCTTTCAAGATACTTACGTCTCTTTGTTTAAACCTGTCAGATTGTAGTTTTGCTTCTTGTGACATCATCTGTTTTGTTAGTGATGTATCAGCTCTAAGCTCAGCTAATTCCTCATTTTGGGCTAATTTATCCTCATGTTGATTTTGATTCATCATAGCCTTCATTTTATCAATATTTATCTTTTCTTGACCTTCTTGCTCTTTTCTAGCATCGTCTTGAGCTTTTAAATCAAGTTCTCTTGACTTTAATTTAGCAATTGGATCGTTTCCTAGTTGACCCATAATCTTATCTTCTTCTGCCATAAATTCTTGAGTCATTTCTGCAATTAATTTAGCTTTTCTAGACTCCATAGACAATTGCATACCTAATAACTGCTGTTGCATTTGCATAAATTGCGGAGACTGTTGCATTTGTGGTCCTTGCGCCATTAATTGCTGCATTCCCATTTGCATTTGTTGGACTTGTGTAATTTCTTCTCTAAATTCTACTTCAATTTGTTCTTGTGCCATCAAACTTATGTGTTCAAAGATATTTTTTTCTAATGCACCTAAAATAGTAGGGTTGTTTCGTGCAATACTTGTTGACATAAAGTTTAAATGCGAAGTTATGTGCGCTGCATGGTCTTGACCTTTGAAAGCTTGGAAAGGTTTGCCTGTCATTGCTAAAATATTCTCTTGTGCAGGGTCCATTGGTTGCGGTTGTTGTGGTGGTGGCAAGATTTTATCAATATCTTTAACACCAATTGCAGTATACATCGCTCTGTACGCTTCATATAAGTTATGAATCTGTGGATTTGACTGTGCAAGTTGTAATTCTGTTTGTGCCATTGTAATTCTTTGCGCTTGTGAAAAAATATTTGGGTCTGCAACAGGTAAAATATCTACTTTGTCATCAAAATCTGCAACCTTAACATTTCTTTCTCCACCAACAACATCATAAGGATACTCAGGTGGTAAATAAGTTTTAAATACTTCGGCTAATAAATTAAATTCACTCTTCATCGCCACATACAGTCTTTTATGTATGGCTGACATGACCCTGGAGCCTCGCTCTAAGAGGGCAATAGTCGTTCCAACAGCTGCCTGCTGGTTGCCGTCACCGACTTGCATGTCAGCTATGGCGGCAAACCGTTGTCCCGCTTGTACAACTATCCCCATTAAAGATAATAAAGTTTGTGAAGGCTCTTTAAAAGGAAGAGTCATAAACGCGTCCTTGATGTTTCCACCAGGTGCATCGACATCTCTGAATTCTCCAGGCTGTATTGCTTGTGCTTCGTCTCTTACACGAATACCCCTTTGTTTAAATCCTGCAGGTAAGTTACTTAAAGTTCCTGCATCTAATAATTGTCTTAGAGCCGTTGTGGCAGTTCTTGATAAACCACCGATCATGTGTATTAAACCAA
>Ga0209666_1002528_pt1 | contig 13625 bp, 9 predicted proteins | sample SaaInlV_125m_DNA_FD_184679 | JGI IMG/M metagenome (GOLD analysis project Ga0209666, IMG submission 184679) | Marine microbial communities from expanding oxygen minimum zones in the Saanich Inlet - Saanich Inlet SI037_S3LV_10m_DNA (SPAdes)... | ecosystem: Environmental > Aquatic > Marine >...
CCTCGTCGGCGTCCTCCTCAGCCTCCGCGGCGCCAAAGCCGAACAGCACGTTCTCCATGGCGGCCTGATCGTCCTCGTCGCAGGTCTGCATCACGGGCTCGGGCGCGCCCGTGTCCGCGCCCACGAACATGTCATCGTCGAAATCGATCGACGCGAGCGTGGACGGCTTGACCGCGGCCTTCGCGGCGCCCGCGGCGGCTTCCCGTTGGCGAGCTCGTTCCGCCTGCTCGACGGAATCTTTTTTAGCCGCGTCGACGTCGTAGAAGACACTCGTCTGCCCCTTCGGTGCGTTTACCCTGCTGCCGTTCCCAGCCTCTGACGTGAAGAACAGTTCCCATGATTGCCACGGGAGGAATCCGCCGCAGCTGGTGCACTTGCGGCTGTACCGGCCCTTCTGGATCAGCCCGCTTCCGCCGCAGAGTTCGCACTGTCGTTGGATCAAGATGCGCTTGCCGAACTCGTACGCGGCGATGACGAACGGGGACAGCCCCGCGATGAAGCCGTAGTAGATCTGCCATTCGGGAATGCCGGTGTCGGACAGCGCGTCGGCCATCGAGGACGCCGCGAAGGTATCGACGTTCGAGGCGTCGGCCGCGAGCGAGATGGCGAGGTCCACCGCCTCGGCCGTCGGCACCGCGGCGCATCGCGCGTTGCCGCGGGGGATCGGGCGCGCGGGCCGGCCTGGATTGCGCGATCGGCCTCGGGGCGCGACGCGGCCTGGGGCCAACGACGCGACCGGGACGGATGATGCCATGTCGGGTGAGTATCGAGAGTGAGCACCTTGGCCACGTCGACGTCTATATCTTCTCTATCCTTTCGCTCCGGCCCGTATAAATGACTCAAGAAATCGACGGTTTAATATCATCGACAAATTTACTACAGCGCCGCGCGCCGATGCCGAGCGAGTTTCACTTCAGCCTGATTTGGCTCCGGTCTTGTCAAGACTAGATGAGAGGACCCACGTTCTCGGGCACTACAGGCCGCGCGTCGACCCCGACGTCGCATCCACGGTCACCCGCGCGTATCCACACGCGCGTCGACCATGGCGATCAAGGACAGGTGAGCCGCGCGTCCACTCCGACGGGCCCATTCAGCCCACGTGCGGGACAAATTCTCGGGCGATTCTTCAACCCGCGGTGATATTCACGGCGACGATCAAGCCGCTGACCTCCCCGTCCCCACCTAAAACCCCCTCGTGAACAGGCCCGGTCAAGATAAGAGGGACATGAAGCCGCACCCGCTGCTGACCAAGCTCATGTGCGTACTCGATCGTGACGCCCAAACCCCAAATCCCCGCGCCGCGACCCGACCGCGCGCCGATGAAATCCAACAACCGGGCGGGCGGAATTCAATCAATTCCGTCAACCCCGACCACGACCCGACCGCTGACCCATCGATCCACCCCACCCCGAAACCAACGACAGGCGCGAACGTCTGCGCGAGCACAGCATGCACCTCGAGCAGCAGCACGCCGAGTTCGGCCCGGAAACCAGCGACGCCTCACTCGTCGATCGAACCGTCGACTCTGAAGGCCAAATCACCGAATCATCCCCCAGTCGCCGAGCCAAGTCACCGTCCCAGCGCCGTCTCACCGCCGTGCTCAAGACCGAGAAGGCCGGAACCATCGGCGCCACGACCACGGCGGAGTCCTCCGCGCCGGGGAGCAGCCGAAGCAGGTCCCCGGGAAGCGGCGGGCGGCCGCACGCGTCTATGACCAATCAACCCACCTCTTCGTTCAAGTCGTCGGGGCGCAAATCCCCGTCGAGGACCTCACGGCTCGGCTCCGCCAAGAAGGCTGGCTCGATCCCGGCGTTCCTGTCCTTCTCCTTCGGGTGGGGCGGCAAGAACAAGGACGACTCGCCGGAGATGCCCAAGAAGAAAGTCGCGCCGAAGCTGTCGGAAAAGGAAGCGTCCGCGCTCTACACCCGCTTATACAACGAGAAGAAGGAGATCCCGGACAAGGACCCGGAGGAGACGTTTAAACCGAAAATCTCCAAAAAGTCACTCGCCATCGGCGCCAAGGTTCACGCGCGCGAGTCCGGCCGCATGGACCGAGTGGCGTTTCTGGTCAAGAAGGGCACGGAGGAGCTCCGCGAACGAAAGCACGAAAACGGACTTTTGATGGATCCCGATCGATCCGCCGGCGACGTGAGGACCGTCCCGCCGAACGAGTGGTTCATGGACTCGTTCGGCCGCCTGTCCAAGACGGGGGATCGGTACGTCCGGTCGATTCGCAAGGCTGAGGACGATCGCATCGCGGAGGGGTGCACGTTCAAGCCGACGCTGTCAAAGGCGACTCGAGAACTCGTGCGGAATACGCCCTATTTGCAGCACACCAACTTTTACGACCGCGGTTTGGAGTGGCAGGAACGCAAGAAAAGGGCGATCGCCGCGCAGGCCAAGGCACGGGAGGACGAGGAGGAACGCGAGTGCACGTTCCGGCCGCGAACCGCGGGTAACGCGCCCGCGTTTGTCCGCCGCATCGCGGCGAAGAAGCGAGCCGAGAAGATGATGATCGCCGGAGCCGACCCGGACGATCCGGATGACCTTCTGGATGGACTCGGCGGTGCGATCGCGTCCGCCACGTCGCGCTCTAAAGGCTGGCTTCCCCCGACGCAGCGCCCGAAGAAGTGGGAGGAGTCACTCGGCGCGAGTTACGACCCGGACGAGCCGACGGGCGCCGTCGGCGCGTCGACCGGGCGCCCGTCAACCACCCCGGGGATCTTCGCCGCGTGGGAGACACCCGGCGGCGTGAACGGCGCGCTCGTGGAGGTTGGCACTGAGGTTCGCGTGGTGAACGGGATCGTGCTCCCGCAGGCGCCCGCGGACCACCCGGGCGCGCGGTCCACGCGCAAGAGCGGCCACGTCCCGCTCCACTCGTCTTCTTCGCACTACAAACGCAGGGACGAGGGCGTCAACGAGGTGGACAAGCTGGAGGATGAGAAGATCCAGAGCCCGGACCGCGTCGATGACTTGTCCGCGGGCGGTGTGTCGCCGGACTACTTCGAGAAGCTCCACCTGGAGCGCGTGCAGAAGGCGCGGATCCAGGAGCAGGAGAAGGTTGCGAGGCTATACAAACACGACGGAAAAAACTGGGAAAACCGCGTGACCAAGCCCAAGCCGTTCAACCTCGGCAAACGTATCGGGACGGAGAGTGACAGGTTCAGGGCGTTGCGCAGGCCGGTGAGCGCGAGGTTACCCGGCAGCTCGCTGACCGCAAGTGTGAGCTCGTTAAAGAACGCGGTGTACAGAGACGCGGACGAGGACCCGCCCGGGTTTGAAGCGTACTTCGACGCCGTCGGCCGACGCGGGCCGCCGGGGTGGAACGACCAGGCTGGCCACCGCGGGGACGCCGTCACGAGCGGGGACGAGGACGAGTCCAACGAGGAGTTCTTCGACGCGCCCGCGGGAATGGAGGGCGGGCGGGGGCGGATGCGGGAGAGGCACAACGACGCGGGGTGGGGATCCTACGACTACTGAGCTAGCCTGTATATAAGATACCTTCGAAGGTACCTTCGTAAGAGTTACTCTGGAACCAGCGGTGCACACACAGGTCCGTTTTCGGGTCAAGGCGCGGCGATGGCGCGGAGGGTGGTCTCGAGCGCGACGAGCTCCGCGTCGAGGTCCGTCTCTTTGCACGGTAACGAACCCGGCACCTTGGGAAGCGGTGACCTACCGGCGTCGTCTCCGGAGGCGGCGGCGCAGAGAAGCATGACTCCCGCGTTTGTCACTCCTTGCGCGGCGTGGACCCTGTCCACCTTGGCGTGCAGGTCCGCGATGTCCATCTCCAGTCTCGACGCGATCTCCGCGGTGTGCTTCACGCACTCGTCGACGTCGTCGAGCTTCGTGGCGAGCTGCGCGAGCTTGGCTCGCGTCTCTTCCCTTACTCGTTGCAAGGCTGATGATAAATCTTTCAGGCCGGTCGCGAGGGCGTTGGAGGCGCGGCGGAATGCACCGCGTGTGACCCACGCGAGGTCGGTCAGCGCGACGCCGGACGCCGCGAGGTACAGGCACGCCGCGCCGGCACCCGCGCCGATGGTGACCACCGCGCCGGGCGAGCTCGACGCGAGCGCGAGGACGTCGGGGCGATTGGGATGCGACAGTTGCGAGGCGAGGGCGGCGATTTGCAGCTGCAGCTCCCGGATGGACGGGTCGGTCAATGCGGCGGTCGGGGCGCCTTGACGCTGCTGCGCCAGGGCACGAAGAAAGCCGCCGCCGACGCGTGTGACGTCGTCGATGTTATCGTACAGGAACGATCCGGTGAAGCCTGCGGACGCGACGGGGGGACGGTGGGGCATCGAGGTGAAATAATATTGACGAGGGCGTTTCCGAATCGTGTTGACATCGGGTCGTGTGCGAACGTGGTGCGTGCGGGCGTGTTTGTCGCACCGGCGCCGAGATACGCAAACAGGCGGTTCGCCGCCATCGCTGCGATGGTAGAAACGCGCGCGAACCCGCGGCGATGCGTTGGGAACCGCGGCGGAGTGTAGGGTCGTCGAAGGTTCGGCGCCGGCCAAATGCGGCATTTCCATCAGAAACGGCTGGTCGAAAGAGGCCCGACCGATTTTGGTGCCGTTCGCCTCCTCGTGACTACGTACGGGCCCTCCCGCTCACTGTGCGGTCGCGCGGGTCGAAGGACCCATCCACGAACCCCGGGGTCGCGTTCGGGGCACCAAAGGGACGCTCGCTCGAGACGCGAATAGCCACGCGATTGTCCTCACTGGAAGGCATAGGGACGCGGGACCAGCGGGGGGATCTTAGCCGGCAGCCAAAGATGGGCACCTCGAGCTCCAAGTCCAAGAAGGCGTCCAAGTCAAAGGCCGCCGCGAAGCGCGCGCAGGATCAGGTCACCGAGGTGGACCGACAGGTGCTCGGTCTCAAGACTCAGAAAAGGAAACTAAACGCGTACGCCAAGCGCGTGGAGGTGAGACCCGACGTACCGACCCCAGCAGCCAAACGAACGACGCGCCCGTGGCCAAAAATAACCAAAATAACCAAAACCGATCCTCTCATCATGACCTCGTCGTCGCAGGAGGCCATCGCGCGGGAGACCGTTAAAGCCCGCGAGTTCGCCAAGTCCCCAGCCACCAAAGCCAAGGCGCTCAACGCCCTGCGCCTGCGTAAGGTCCAGGAACAGCTATCGTCGCGCGTCGACGGCTGGATCCTGCAGGTGGACGAGCTACTCATGAGCATCGAACAGGCGCGGACCACGGCGACGGTGCTCGAACAGCTCAAGATGGGCAACGAAGCCCTGAAGCAGGCGCAGAAAGGGTACTCGCTCAAGGACGTGGAGGGTATACTGGGTGACATGGACGACGCGAGGGACCACGAGGAGACGGTGCGGGCGATGATAGACGGGTCGCTCTCGGTCGAGGACGACGAGGCGGTTGAGGCGGAACTCGCAGCTTTGGAAGCGCTCGAAGCAGAAGCAGAAGCCGAGGCCGAGGATGCTGTTGAAGAGGAGGCTGAGGCAAAGGAGGTTGAGGCTGGGGCAAAGGAGGTTGATGCTGAGGCGAAGGTTGTGGTTCCGGATATGCCGGACGTGCCGGAGAAGGCGCCGGACCTGCCGGATGCGCCCCTCGGGGAGGGAACCGACGCTCTGGCGGGGAAGACGGAGACGGAGACGGAGACGGAGGGAGAGATGGAGGCTGTGGCGGCGTGACCGAGGGAAAGAGTGAGGTTGAATAGGACGAATTGTTTGTGATGCACGCGAGTCGTCGATCGAATGAGTGACATTTCATCTGAGGTGCTTCGCGTATTCCTCGGCGTATCTCTCCCACTTGTCGCACTTGTTATCCACCGCGTACTGCAGGCAGTCCCAGTTTTCTTCCTCGGCGGCGAAATAGCACGTGGACCATTCCCAAGGGCACCCGTTCTCGTGCAAGTACTTCAGAACGTGCAGGTGCCCATTTGCGGCTGCGCAATCGCACGTGAACGCGCTCCAAGCACGGTTGTTCTCTCGCGCCCACTTCAGCAGTCTTACACCACCCCAGGAAGCAGCGTCCTCACATACGGAGTTCGCAACTTTACCAAGAAGTCCAACGACTCTATCGTAGGGCAGAGACAGAGCTTCGTCGTTGTCCATCATGACCATGACACAGTCACTCCGCGTCAGGCAATCAGACATGTGTGGTAACGCGTCGAAGTCGAACGTGAGAGGGTACGCATCTGCATTCTTGGAGGCGTCTCTCCATATTCTGCTCACCATCGCGAGGTTGACGCGGGTCTTGACGCACTGCACGTGGGAGAAGACCACGGTCGCGATATCCAAGTGCGGATCAAAGGTCGGACGGCAATCATCGAGCTTGCGCTTGCTACTCCGGAGCAGCATGGTGCGGCGGTGCGCGGGTGGAAGTGAGAGGACGCGAGCATCGTCAACTCCGACATGTCTTTTCTCGGACCTTTCTCCTTCCCGCGAAATCGACCCCGGCACCCGCGTCCCGAATCGGCAGTCTCAATCGGCGCCACGGAAGCAAAATTGGCGAAGCTGACAAGGATTTGGTTCCCGGCATTTCCGTGAGTCACAATACGAGGCGCTCCCCTTTTCCCGAGGCCTGGGGCGTATCCGCGCGAGCGAACCGGTCTTTCCAGCGAACACACACGCCCGGACACGCCTCGGCGGCACCAAACACCCCCTGAAGCCTCCCCGGACGCGTCTCGGCCCGCCCGGAATCCCCTTGGAAGAAAAAGCTCCTCCGAGGAAAAAGATGACACGACCCGTCATGATGGTGACCTGTGCGAGCGTCCCCGGCAGGGACCAGCCGAGGGTGACGCGGCAGCCGCGTAAGATTCCCGTCATGAGGCCCATATCCGCGCTCCTGTCGCTCCTCAGCGCCCAAAAAGACGACACATCGGCGGCGGACGCGGTCGACCCCGCCATTAACCGCGCGCAGGTTCCGCCGACACTCGTCGCGAAGTCACCGAAACTTCGCGCGGTGAACGGCGACCCCGTCCGCGCCCCCGCGCTCGGCGGTAACCGCAACGTCCGCCAGCCCAAATCCCTGGCGCCCATCGCCCAGGCCCACGGCGTCAACTACTTCTTCGCGTACAGCATGCGCGACGACCAGATCGGAGACTACCTCGACGGACTCGCCGAGCTCTGCGCGGACCCAAAGATGCGCAAGAAAATATTCATCGCCGTCGGCACCGAAAACTTCAAGAACCGCGACGCCATCACCGCGCACGTCGAGCGGTGCTTATCACGCCTGGGCACCACCTACATCGACGCGTTCTTCCTGGAGTACGTTGCGAGGGGAGAAGAGGCGGAGGCGGTGGAGGCTATCCGTTGGATGCGAAACGAGGGCGGGTTAGTGGTCGGCGAAGGCGGCAGAGCCGGCGTCGACGGAGTGGTCCGTTTCGTCGGGTGCAGCACGCACGACAGGTGCGCGGGGATCCGGCTGCTCCGGTCGCAGCGAGACGGCCGCGGGTTCATCGGCGAAGACAAGGATGCGGGCGCGGACATCGACGACGAGGATGAGCTCCCGGACTTTGCGGAATGCGAGCTCGACGCGTTGATGGCGCGGTACAACATGGCGCACACCAAGGCGGAACGGACCCTGTTTCCGCTGGCGCGCGCCAGGAACGTGCCGGTCGTGGCGTTCACGACGACGCGGTGGAACTCGTTACAGAAAGGGCACGAGGAGTGGGATGAAGGGAACCCGCCGACGGTATCGGAGTGCATGCGATGGGCGCACGCGGCGGACGAGGCGGTGGAGGTTGTGCTCAACTCGCCGCACGATTTGAGTCAATTGAAGGCGCGGTGCGAGGGGTGGGCGGACGGTGGGGATTCGCCGATGGGCGAGGAGGAGGTGGCCAAGTGGAGGCGGTACGGCGAGCTGGTGTACGAGGAGGACGCGCCGTTCGAGACGTACACGTGAGATGTGGTACTTAGTAGGATTCGCTTTCGTCACAAATGAAATGCTCCTTCTTCGCCTGACTTACTCTCGGTGTTACTTACGTCGTTCTCATCAATGGGCAAAGCCGCCCCCCTTTTCGTCCTTGCCGTCGTCGTCTTCGTGGTCCCCCAGCGACTCCGCCGCACGCGACGCCGCCTCGCGAAGCTCACGAATCTCCGGGTCCTCCTCACGAATCTGCGCAGCCTCGGCGATCGCCGCCGCCTTGGCCGCCTCCGCCTCGTTGTTGGGCATCCGCTCCAAACCCTTCAGCCCGAAGAAACCGCCGCTCGAAGAAGACCCGCTCGATCCCGTCGCCGTCATCAACTCCGCCTCGCTCGCGCCGCCCATCATCAGCGACTCCACCGCCGCCTGCGCGCGTGTAATCGCCTCAGTCTCCTGCTTCAGCTCCTGGTTCGTCTCAGCCTGCTTCAGCTGCACGCTCAACTCCTCGTACTTCTTCATGAGCTCCTGCCGCCGTAAACTAAACTGAGACGGAAACAGCGCGGGGAAGTACTTCTGGATAAACGAAAAGATCAGGACGTGCCCGATCGGCGTGAGCGGGATTATGAGGATGATGATGAAGGGCACGAACGTGAAGATGTCCAGCGTGGTGCGCCGGATCGTCTGCACCTCGCGCGGGCGAAGCGTGGTGCCGAAGACGGCTTTTCCGAAAAAACGTCCCGACGACACGATGTCGCCGCCGAGCATCTTAACCCCGCGCGCCATGAACTCCGCGCCTTCCGTCAGTTTACCAAACGACTCGTCCATCGTGTTCTTGGCGCGTTCGGACATGAGCTCGATGCTCATGCTCGCGAGGCCGTCGTCGGCGATGCCGAGCCGAGCCTTGAGGTCGGGGATATCGGTGGCGAGCTCGGTGAGGTCCTCGTCGGTGACGAGCTCCGACGCGCCGCGGTCCACGGCGCTCACCAGCTTACGCAGCGACGCGTCCATGACGCCAAACTCCGCGACGAGGAGCTCGAGCTCATCCGCGCGGAACGCGAGCGACGGCGCGTCCGCGGCTTCCTCCTCGAGCTGCGATAAGATCCGCTCCATCTCAACCTGCAACGTTCGAACCGCGAAGATCCGCCGAACGTCGCTCACCTTGTCGTCGCTCTCGCGGATATCCCGCGCTAAACGCACGCGCTGCAGCGCGTCCCTGCTGGAGTTCTTGACCACCTGGTCCCGGGACTTGGACGCGGACTCGAGCGCCTTGTCCCTGTCCTGTACCTCGAGCGAGAGCTTGAGAACGGCGAACGCGCGCTCCTCCGCCTTCGACGCGGACTCGGGTAGTCCGTCGAGCGCCGGGTCCATCCCGCGCGCGCTCCCGTCCATCCCGCCGTTCAGGCGCACCCACACGCCCTTGGTGTAGTCCGCCGCGGACGCCGCGGCGGTCAGCGGCTTTTCACGTATCGCGCTGACGCCGGTTTTCACGAATCCCCTCGCGCCTTTCACTTTGGTCCCGGCTCTTTCAAGCGTCTTCACCACGGGTCGCAGCGCGGTTTTCCCACCCTCCTCCACCAGCGCGGCGTCCATGCGCGCCGTTGCGTCTTCCACCGCACCCAGGGCATCGTCGTAGGACTTGTACGGCAGCGACTTGAGGATCTCGGCTGAGCATTTAGACAGCGCCCCGACGCTCGCGTCGACTTTTTTACTGATGGAGTCGACGACTGCGTCCACGTCTTGTCCCTCGAACACGAGCTTAAGGCCGCCCGGGGACTCCGTGAGTGCGACGCAGAGCGACCTGAGCCTCGTGACCTGCGCGTCGATGTCTGCGATGCGTTCGCATCGCGACTCGTAGTCGTCGATGAGCTCGCCTAGTTCCTCCGGGTCGGATAGTTTTGCGAGTAATTCCTTGCGCGTCTCGGGCGCATCGCGTCCGATCGTCTCCGCGGCGGCGAGGACCTCGAAGTACAGCCGCTTGCGCAGCACGAGGGTCTGGAGCCGTCGGAGGCGCTCGGCGGCGGACGCGTCGGCTTCTTCCTCGGTGGCGAGTCGGCCGAACCCGACGTCCGCGTCGAGGCCGTTCGAGGTCGACGCCGGGGATGGGTCGACGCCGAAGAGGACGACCACCAGGTCGCCGCGCTTCTGCGCCTTGTCGTTCGTGGTGGATGGACGTCGCGCGGGCGCGGGCGCGGCGGATGGGATCCCGCCGCGGCCGCCGCGAGCGGCGCGCATGCCGAGCGGCGCGACGGGCGGGAAGGCACCGAGCGTCGCGGCGTCGTCGTCGCGCGCGCATTTTCGTCCACCGGCGAATGAGGATTGATCCCTGGCGGGTCGGCCCAGCGCCCGCGTCGCGGCGGCGGATCGCCCGCCGGCGCGATCGGATCGGTCTCGCCCCCTACGCACGCCGACGGCGGCGCGCGATGACGACGCGATCGCCCCACCGGTCATCCTGTCAAAGGGCACGCCTGTGCACACCGCCCTTATCTCCGTGTTGTGACCCGACGACGTGGCTGGCACGTGGGTTATCGAGCTGAGCGCAGTCCAGGGTTTGCAAACCAGGAAATGCAGGAAATTTGCAACCGACCTGAATTGTTCGGTCGGACAATCGCCAAAAGTCAAAACTAATCGGGTGGTGATCTTTTCGGCAGTCGTCGGGCGCGCGTAGAGGGCGAGGCATGGCTCAGAGGCCGATGGCTCCGAGGGGTCGGAACCCCGAGCAGACCGGCCAGGCTGCCTGGATGGCGACGGAGAAAGTGGTGCGTCTAAATTCGTTTTCTCACCCCGAAACCCGCGCGCGAACTCGACTCGACATCGTCTCGTCAGAGAACCAAAAACAATCTAATCTCGAAGCCCAGACTGACGCGCTTCGTCTCCCCGAACGAACGACCCGCAGAACGCCGAGCTGTTCACGTTGACGTACGGAGCGATCGTCCGACAGGTGCTGCACGACTACGAGGACTGCGTGGAGGACGTGAACAAGAAGCTGGACTCCATGGGGTTCGAGATCGGGTGCCGGCTCATCGAAGATTTCCTCGCCAAGACGAGCACCACACGATGCGGCGACTTCAAGGAGACCGCCGAGATCGTCGGCAAGGTGGGCCTCCGGCTGTTCCTCGGCATCGGCGCGCGTATCGGGGAGTGGAACGCGGATAACACGGAGTGCGTCATCACGCTCGATACCAACCCGCTCGCGGACTTTGTCGAGCTGCCGGAGAGGTACCGCGACTTGAGCTACTGTCAGATGCTCTGCGGCGTGGTTCGGGGCGCGTTGGAGATGGTGAGCGTGCGGGTGAGCTGCGAGTGGGCGAGGGACGCGCTGCGGGGAGGGGACGGGTACGCGCTCAGGCTGAAGTTCATCGAGAACATCGCCATGGAGGCGCCCGAGTTCGACGACTGATGAGTAGCGTTTCAGAATTCACAAAAAAATAAATGTTGATTAACTCTTAGATGATGCGAGCCTTCTCCCTGTACTTGGAGGGCACGAACATCCTGATGAGCCCCTCCCCGGACACGATCGGCACGATGATCGTCACCGCACCCTTGAGCAAGTTCACACCTTTCCAGATCCTCGCGGGCGTCGGCAGCGGCACCATCAGCCGTCCGACTCCGAACAACGCGACGGAGAAGAAATGCGCCACCAGCGTCAACGGGTTCGTCTCCAACCCGCCGAGCAACGCGATGGGCCCCGCGGACATGCTCCCACCGAGCCGGAGGTACTCGAAACACGCGCGTCGCATCTCCTCCATGGAACTGTCCTTGCTCGAGCAGAACACTTTATACAACGCGTTGGCGAGGGTGTTGATGGTGAGCGCCGGTCGGGTGCGATGGGCGTAAAAAGCGTCGACGCGTTCGCCCACGGCGGCTGCGTCCGCGAAGGACGGCAGCGGCGACAGCATGGACTTCATGGTCACGACGTCGCTGAACGCGACGGTCATGCCGCCGCCCGTCAGCGGGTGTCGCATGTTGAACGCGTCGCCGAGGAGGACGGCGCCGGGGGTCCGCGACGGCTGCGCCGGCATCGTCTTGTTCATCATCGACTTGAACGCGCCGCCGCGCACGGCGCTCGTGAGCGGGTCCCGTAGCTTCTCCGGGACCTGCGGGACGATCTTGGTGAGGACGTACTCGGCCATGGCGCCGGACGCGACGCTGGGCATCTTCACGTGAGCCGGGATATCCACCAAACATCGAACCTCCTTCGACGATATCGGGTAAAAGAGCACTGGGGACGGGTCGCCGAGGACGACGTGCCCGTGCCCCGGCCGCGGGAGCAGCTCGTTCGGGTCACCGTCGATGATGATCCCGACGAACGTGCTCGGCGACACCGGCGCCGTTTTCTTGGCGAGCTTCTTACGAAAACTCGAAAAGTACCCGTCGCAAACCACGGTGAGGGGCGCGAAATACTCACTCGCGTTCGTCTCATTCTCAGTCGCGGCGACGCCGCCGATGGGCACGCCCTCGCCGTCCACCCACTCCCCGCCGTCCACGTTCAGGAGCTTCTTCACCGTCGCCTGCTTCACAGTCACGTTCGGGCAACCGAGCGCGGCTTCGCGAAGGCGCATCACGAATCGACCGTTGTGAAACTGTTGTGAAAAACGAAAACACGACGTCATTCTAATTGCCCATACGATAATAAAAAGAAACTCACCGATCGACCCGCGACGTCGTCGCCGCGCCCCTCGAGCGGGTACCCCACGAGCGCCTCGCCGCCGTCCTTGTACATGGCGTAGCCGTACACTTTCTGCGCGTCGATCTTGTCCACGCAGTGTTCCAGGCCGAGTTCTTTGAGCTTGAGGTAGCCACCGGGTTGTAGAAGTTCGCCGACGATGCGGACGGGTTCGGAGAGATCTCGCTCGAGGAGGAGGACGTTGCGGCCCTCGTTGCCGAGGGCGTAGGCGAGGGAGGCGCCCGCGACGCCGGCGCCCACGACGATGACGTCCCACTGTGTTGATTGGGGAGGATGGGGTGAGACGGGGTGAGAGAGGGGTTCGGATAGACGGGTTGGGGAAATTCCCGCGCGCGTGGCGAGCGGGCGGGTAATACGTGTCCTCGGGCCGGGGATGCGAGGGGACGAGGGACGCGCGACGGTGCCGCGAAAGGGCGGATACGCGCGTCTTTGAGAACGGATCGTGGGTTCACGTGGATCGCGTGGGAACGCGTCGCACCTCCGGGGGCGAGCCGGACGCCTGAGCCTCGCCGCCGCGACCCATTGGTGCAGCCTCAGTTATTCAACAGTTGGCTCTATGCTGCACGCGAGATTCGGCGCTTCGTTGGGGCGCGTGGGATCCGTGGGTTGGACGCGGAGGGACGATGCGGACGTGCGAATGACGGACCGGGAAGGGCTCGATCAGGCGTGTGTCACCGTTCGTCAACGCGCGTCGCGTTGTGCGGTCTGCACGGAGCGCTATCCGTCCGAGGAATCTTCAAACGAGTCAACTACGTGTCCACCTGGGAGATCTCATCCGCTCGACCAAATGCTCGCAGAACCGCTTTCGTGACTGAAACACATACACATTTGGGCAAATAATCGCCTAATTGCCATAAAGTGACTCAGCGCTCTCGATATTTTTGGAACAGCCTCAGTTCGCCCCGCCGCGCATACTTCCCGGCGCCACACGGCGGCGAGGTCGCGTGAATGTTATCCGCCGCCGCGAGGACTCTTCTCACCTCCCGAACCACCCTCCGCGGCGCCCGCGTGTATTCCACCCGCACGACGCGCCTGTCCCACACCGCAAAGTCGGCACGGCCAAATCACAGGTTCTCAATCATCAGAACGATGACGTCGGCGTC
>Ga0209666_1002529_pt1 | contig 13621 bp, 10 predicted proteins | sample SaaInlV_125m_DNA_FD_184679 | JGI IMG/M metagenome (GOLD analysis project Ga0209666, IMG submission 184679) | Marine microbial communities from expanding oxygen minimum zones in the Saanich Inlet - Saanich Inlet SI037_S3LV_10m_DNA (SPAdes)... | ecosystem: Environmental > Aquatic > Marine >...
CGCCATGCCGCTCGAGATCGGATGCGCGGTGCACGGTGCGTCGCGCCGCGCGAACAGCGCGAACGGAACGCGCGCGTTCGAGATCGAGGACTGACGCGACGCCGACGACGGCGCGACGCGCGAACAGCGCACTTTTCGCTTCGGGACGCGACGACGGGCGAGACGCTGCGCGACACGAGGGAAGACATGGAACCGATTCAGTTCACGCTGAGCGCGCGGACGGGAATCGGGGACGAGGAGGGAAGGATGCGCGGCGCGGGGGCGTGCGTGGAGGCGCTGGACGCGTGCGCGATGACGATGCGAGTGGGCGAGCGGGCGACGTTTGAGTGCGGGGCGGAGCTGGCGTACGGGAAGGAGGGGAACTTTTCGTTCCCGGCGGTGGGGAAAGACAGGGCGGTGGTGTTGGATTTGGAGATATTGGGCGCGCGCGGGAGCGCGGCGGCGCCGGAGATGCGACAGAGGGACATGACGTACGAGCAACGGGTGGAGCGCGTGCGCGCGCATCGATCAAACGGGAACGCGGCGTTCGCGAGGGGGCGCGCGCGCGAGGCCGTGCGCGAATACTCGATGGCGTTGACGTACTTGACGGAAGATTTTATGATGCAGTTGTTCGATAAGTACGAGGTCGAGGCGCACGAGGAGTTCGTCGCCGCGCACGGGAATTTGGCGGCGGCGTATTTGCGATTGGGCGCGTTCGAAGACGCGGTGACGCACGTCGGGTACGTCTTGAAGGTGGACGAGAACAACGCAAAGGCGTATTACAGGCGCGGTAAGGCGCGAGCGGGTTTAGGGCAGGAGGACGCCGCGAGAGAAGATTTTTTAAAGGCTAAGAAAATTACCGAAGCCGCGGGCCTCGTCGACGCGAACGTCGTCAAGGCGTTGCGAGAGATCGACGCGGCGATTCGTGATCGCGAGCGGGCGACATCGGCGGCGTTCAAGGGTATTTTCAATACGAAAACGGACGGTGGCGACGCATCGTCGAATGCCGACGCGAACGTCGCGCGACAACCGCCGGATGGTGGCGGTTCGTTCATCTCTCGCGCAGTCGCGTCATTATTTGGAAAATCGAGGCGCGAGGGGCCGTGAGCGCGACACCTCGACGCGTGAAGCAGCATGTCGGAAGAACCGAAAGAAATCACAGGCGCCACTGCGCTCTGCAAAGTCGCCGCGGCCGGAGGCGTCGAGGTGTGCTTCGCTAATCCCGGGACTTCAGAGATGCACGTCGTCGGCGCGCTGGCCGAGTGCGCGGATATTCGCAGCGTCCTCGTTCTCCACGAAAACGTCGCCACGGGCGCGGCGGACGGGTACTCTCGCGTCAAGCGCGACGTCAACCGCGATCGAAACGCGATGGCGATGACTCTTTTGCATCTCGCCCCTGGCTTGATGAACGGACTTTCGAACTTGCACAACGCGAGCCGCGGCCGGAGCTCCATTCTCAACGTCGTCGGCGAGATGAGCACGTTTCATCGAGGTAACGAAGCCCTGTTGGAGAACGATATCGAGTCGCTCGCGCGGACGGTGTCGACGAAATACGTGCACACGAGTGCGGCGGTGGATGCGATCGCGAGTGATGCTGCGGACGCGATCGAAGCGGCGCTTCGACACCGCGGCGTTGCCACGCAAATCGTGCCGCACGATTTGACTTGGTCTCGCGTGTTGGACAGTGGCAGACTGAGCGACGCCATCGCGCGCGCCGAAAACGTTCGCAATAGAAGAGACGGCGCCGAAGACGTGGTCGTCACTGATGCCGTTCGCGCTTTTCTGCGTGAAATGCTCGCTCGCGCGAAACCGTTGGCGCGCGGCGAAGTTCTCTTTTACATCGGAGGCGATGCGTGCGGCGAGGAAGAACTGCGGATCGTCGGCGACGTCGCGGAAGCGCTCGGTGCGGACGTGGTGTGTGAGTGCTTCTTTTCTTGCATCGAACGCGGTGGCGATATGCCCAAAGTGCAGCGCGCGCCTTACTTTCCGAAAGACGCGGCGAACGCGTTCGCCAAGTACAAAGTCGTCATTTTTCTCGACGTGCCGCGACCGCCAACGGCGATGTTCGGCTACCGCGATTCTCCGACGAAGTTATTCGCACAGAACGACGACGACATGTGGTTTGTCGATCCTCCCGGAAACGCGATGATGCTTGACGTCTTGCGCGCGCTCGCGATGGAAGTGAATATCGGCGTTCAATGCGCGCCGAAGATGTCAGACGTCGCCGCCGTCGTTGAGCACGTCGTTTCCGAAGCGCTCGCGAAATCGGTCGAGGACAAGGAGGATAGTTTGTGGAACTACGGGATGACGAGCACGAAGGCAGTGAGCGTGCACGACAAACTGTGCAAAGAGTTCGACATCAAGTTACAATCGACGATTGTGTTCAATCACAATTCGATCAACGCGCTCACGAACGCCGTCGCGACAAAGCTCGGCATCGCAGACGAATCACCGAAGACTGCGATCGCACCGAAGGACGTAGACGCCAGCCCAAAGTCCACGCTCGAGGGTGAATACGTCCAAGTGCGATGCGATTCACCGACGGGCGCCTTGAACGGTGCCAAGGTGTGTCGAATCATAGCCGGCATGCAACCAGCCGGCGCGATCGTCGTGGACGAATCGCTCACCTCTGGATCGACGTACTGGAAGGACAGCGAATCGTCGGCGCGTTTTACGCACATGACGCTCACCGGCGGTTCCATCGGTTTCGCGAACGCCGCGGCGGTCGGGGTCGCTTTGGCCGCGCCCGAGAGACAAACGATCGCGCTCGTCGGCGACGGTTCGGCTCAATACACCGTCCAGGCCCTTTGGACGCAGGCGCGCGAGAAACTCAACGTCGTCACCGTGATCATGAACAACTCCAAGTATCAAATTCTTCGCGTCGAGTGCGCTATCCAGGGCGTTCGCGCGTCCGGAGGCGCGTGCGACTCGCTCACGAAACTCGACGACCCCTCGATCGACTGGTGCAAACTCGCCGAAGGGTACGGTGTTCGCGGCGTCCGCACCACTACCTGCGAGGAGTTTGCAGACGCGTTCGCGCGCGCGCTCGACGCCGACGGTCCGACGCTTATCGATGCTGTTTTAGAGGCGTGAGTTCTAGAATCGCTCGCTCGCTCACGTACATTTCATGTTCATTTTACAATCAACTCTCCGTCTCAACGTGCGCCAACGCCGCGGCTCTTCGCTCTTCCGTCAACGCGTGCGAGGCAAACTTTTTGTGTCGCGAGAGCGCGTCGCTTTCTTCTCGCACGCGCGCGTCTAGAACGCTCACCGCGCGCAGTCCCCGCTTCAACGCCTCTGCGATGTCTTCGATCGTCGCCGACGATTCGTCGCCCTCCGAGAAACGCACAACGCCGTCGACGCCGTCGATGCGCGCGGCTATTTCGCCTCGCACAATCATACCGTACAACACTCTTTCCGCGGCTTCGACGTCTGAGAACCCGATCGCGCTCGCGAAATCCCCCAAGCGAAGCGTCGAGTACGTCTTCGCGAGCGAACGCGCTTTCGCCGCGACGGCTCGATCGCGCACGAGAGCGACCAATCCGGCGTTTCCGTCGAGCTCGTACGTCGCCTCGTGTCGCTCGACGACGTCGGCCAGCTCCTTCGCGGCGTCGCGTTTCTTCGCAGCCGCGAGCAGCGACGCGTACGCGTCGCACTCGCGCGACGTGGAGTACTTCTTCGCCGGCGCCGAGAACGTCGACGCGTCGGCGACGGCGTCCGCCAACAGCGTCGCCAGCGCGTACTTTTTATACGCCGCCACCGCGATGGCGCTGAGCGCCGTCGCGGGCGCGCTCAGCGCGTTTTGAAACCACCGCGCGGCTTCGGGATATCGTCGCAACGCCAAGAGCGCGCGACCGCCGTAGTAGCACCGCAGCAAAAAGTCCGTCGCGTCCAGCGCCGGGGCGACGTCCATCGCCGGCGCGGCGAGAATCCCATCGCTCGCCGCGAGCGCGTCGTACGCCTTCAGCTTCAAGCACACTCGCAAGTAACACGCATCCTGCGGCGTGATCACCGCCTCGCTCTGCGCGCGCGCCATCGCGACGTCGCGCGCGCGTCCGAGCGCCTCCGCCACCGTCCGCCCGTCCGCCCCGCGCGCGCGCCCTCGACACCAAAGCTCGCTCAAACCGCGACACACGTCCGCGAAATCCCACGCGTCGTCGTCTTCGCCCTCGCCCTCCTCGATCGACGCCTCGACGCACGCGCGCACCGCGCGCGCCGCGAATTCCTCGTCGTCCGCCTCGTCGTCCTCGTCGCCCCGTCCCTCTCGCGCCCTCCCCACCGCCTCCCGCGCGTACGCCGCGAGCGCCGCGCGCGCGAACCCACGCCTCTCTACCTCCGTCGCGCCCTCCAGCTCGCTCGCGTCGTCCACGAACGTCCGCCACCGCGTCGCCGCGTCGCCGCGTCTCTTCTCGCCGCGTCCCATCGCGTCCCGCGTCCACGCGTCCATCGCCCCTCGCTCTCTCGCGCGCGCCGCCGAGAGCCCGCGCGCCTCCCTCGTCGCGTGCCTCGACGACCGTCGTCGTCGCGGCGCGTGCGCGAGCGTCGCGCTCGCCGTCGACGCGCGGTGTCGCTCGCCGTCGTCGCGCGCGCCGTCCGACCGCGACGTCGGCGTCGGCGTCTGAATCGTCGTCGCGTCGCGCTCGCGCGTCGACGCGCGCGCGCGTCGCCGCGCCTCCAGCGCCGCGCGCATCGCGTCGCGTCGTCGACGTCGACGGTGCGGCGCGTCGTCGCGCGACGATCGATGACGAACGATCGACGCGTCGACGGTTGGTCGACGCCGACGCCCTAAACCCTAAACCCTAAAAAAAGCGCGTCGGAATCACGACACGTTGTCGAAACGGAATCACGACGTTGTAGAAACGTGCGGCCGAGCGCGAATCGGCGAACCGGTTTCGTGTTACGGGTCCGACGCGTGACGGCGACGACACGCGTGGCGCGAAATAAGGGGAAACGCGCGCGCACGACGAAAAAAATACCGAAAGAAATATCAAACTACCAACTGTAGACCAAAACGGTAACAGCGCAGAAACGTGCGGTCCCTCGCGCGCGCGAATCGGCGAACCGGTTTCGTGTTACGGGTCCGACGCGTGACGTCACGACACATCTCGACGACGACGACGACGACGACGATGGCGATGGCGATGGCGACGGCGACGGCGACGCGCTCGACGGCGACGATGGCGAGGACGACGCGCGCGATGGCGGCGACGGCGCGCGCGGGGCGCGGCGCGCGGGCGTCCGGCGCGCGCGCGATGAAGATGCCGATGAAGATGACGAAGACGACGACGACGACGACGACGACGACGACGCGGGCTGTGCGCGAGGACGACGAGGACGCGGCGAGCGAACCGGAGATCGTCGAACCGAGCGCGATACGCGAACCGACGACGACGACGACGACGCCGGACGCGACGTCGGAGGTGATTCGCGTCGAGACGCGCGCGGAGGGCGAATACGAGCTGCGGCAGACGACGACGCCGAAGAGATTCGCGGTGGCGGACGGCGAGCTTCTGAACGTGGCGACGGCGGCGGCGCCGATCGCGCTGCGATGGACGAGCGGATTGATGTGTCACGGGTACGAGGCGAAGGTCGTGGACGGCGAGGTCGGCGAGGGCGAGTACGCGGTGTGGTCGGGGAGCGGGAAGGCGGTGCGGGAGACGTCGGACGTCGCGAAGTTCCCTCGCCCGGAGAAGCCGCTGAAGATGTACCAGTTTCAGGGATGTCCGTTTTGTAAGAAGGTTCGCGAGGCGGTGATTTCGTTGGATTTGGACGTGATTTACTACCCGTGCCCGAGAGACGGGCCGGAATATCGCGAATTCGTGCGCGCCGAGGGCGGACGCGCGCAGTTTCCGTATCTCGTCGACGACAACACCGGGACGAAAATGTACGAAAGCGACGACATCATCGCGTACATGTACGAAAAATACGGACCGGGCAAGGCAAACATCGGTCCGGCGTTGACGAGCGGAATGCTGACCTCCGTCACGGCGGGTTTGGCGCTGTTGCCGAGACTCGGGAAAGGGTCGGCGTACGCGCCGTCGAAGAAGCCGGAAAACATGCAACCGATCGTGTTTTACGGCTACGAGGGTAGTCCGTTTTGCGTTTTAGTGGCGGAAAAGTTGTGCGAGTTGGAGTTGCCTTACCTGCAGCGGTCGTGCGGACGAGGCTCGCCCAAGCGTCAAGAGTTGTTCGACAAGCGCGGCACGTTCCAAGTGCCGTACATCGAGGACCCCAACACCGGCATCGCCATGTTCGAATCGAAGGACATCGTCAACTACTTACAAGAGCAGTACGCGGCGTAACGACTTTCCGCCGCTCGAGAGAGAACGAACACACTTGTAACGAATACGCAGCAACGATTTTTTTAGTGTAGACGCAATACGCGCTGTGTGGATATTAAATTCCAGATTTTTATCAACGCTTCGAGTACGTCGGCGGGTTGCCCTGCGTGACGCGACAATACTTCAGTAACTGCGCCTCGATGTTTTGCCCCGGCCGCGCCTGGCCTTTCAAATACGGATCGAGCTCGCTCAGCGTCCATCGCGGTTTCACCGCCCAGAGCGCGGCGAATCGATCGCCCGGCTCCCTCGGTAAATCGCTCGCGATGAGCGTGCGCACGAACGCCTCCGCCGCGCGCTCGGGTCGATCGATGAGCGCCAAGCCCGATAGATACTCTTCCTTGGCCTCGACGTGCCCGAGATTGAACTCGCTCAGCTTTTCGCGCCACTGGTCCATCATTTCCACCAGACGCCACGCCTTCAATCCAGCGCCGTCGCGCAGCACGCGCTGCGCCAACGCTCGACAAACGGCTTCTTCGTCTAGCGCCCACGTGTCGTCGACATCGTGTTTCGTCGCGAACGCGTGAAGCGTGTTTCTCGCCATCTCCGGCGCGAACCCGTCGCTCGCCATCGCGTCCACGACGGCGTCCGTCGGCAACGCGCTCGTCGACCATCCGTTCCCGAACGCGCTCGCCGTCATCATCGCCAACGCATGTAACCTGTACTCCGCGTCCACGCCGCGCCACTTCCCATCGATCTCGATGGCGACGATTTCCTCTTGCAAGCACTTTAAAATCTCCAACTCGCTCGCCTGCACGCGCGCGTTCAACTCGTCGAACCCGAATCCCACGCCCTCGCCCTCGCCCTCGTCCGCGTCCATCGCCTCCGCCGTCCCGGCGTACGCCACGCTCGCCATCATCTCTCGCAACCGATCCAACCGCGGCGCGATCTCCGTCAAATCCAAATGCGAGCTCGTCTGCGCTCGAACCGTCGCGCGCCGCGGCCCGTCCTCCTCCTCCTCCATCGCCTCCGTCTCGTCCTCCTCGCCCCCCAACGCCGGTCCGACGATCAGGCACTGATTCGACGATTCCACGCGCGTCACCTGATACGTCTTCGACCGCGTGCACACCACGGCGACGTCGTCGGGCTCGCCCTTGAACGCGATGACGCCGTCGTTTGAAAGAATCTCGCTCAAGATTTCCTCGTCAACCTCCAGCAGCTCGACGCGTTCGCTCGCGTAGTCGGCGCCGCAGACGAGATCGAACTCTTCGCCGTCCTCCGCGACGAAGGCGCCGTTCGCGACGGCGTCGCGGCGCGACATGGGTCGAGAAATGGCGTCAGACCGCGACGCGCGGTCGACATGGGCGCGACCGATGGGACGAGCGCGCGCGAGGCGCGTCGAAAGGCGCGCGAGTTGGAGGAGGGTCGAAAGGTGCGCGCGCGCTCGCGCGCCGAGCGCGTCGACGCGTCGCGCGAGCGACGCGCGGACGACGCGCGAGGACGATTTCGTCGCGCGCCGCCCGCCATTCCTCGCGACATTCGTTTCGTCGCGCCTCGACGCGACGCGACGCGCGCGACGGCGGTGGACTGACGACGAAGACGCGTTCGCGCGCGCTCCAGGCTGGGTTGATCCCGCACGAGATCGATGAGGACGGGAACGCGATCAACCCGCACATTCCTCAATTCATGGCGGCGGCGCCGTGGTACCTGAAGCAAGACGGGCCGGGATTGAAACATCAAAAGGCGCCGAAAAAAGCCGAAGAGAGCGCGGAGTGGTACAAGAGAGGCGTGACGACGACGAAGGCGACGAAATTTCGTAAGGGGGCGTGCGAGAATTGCGGCGCGATGACGCACAAGAAGAAGGATTGCATGGAGCGGCCGCGCGCGAGAGGCGCGAGCAAGACGCAAAAGGACATCGCGGCGGACGAGTACGTGCAACCGGAGTTGAAGCTTGGGTTTGAGAGTAAGCGCGATCGGTATAACGGATTCGATGTGGATGATTACGTCAAGGTGGTGGAGCGATACGAGGCGGCGGACGCGATGAAGCAAAAATTGGCCAAGCAAAAAGAGTTGGAACGCGCGTTTCGGCGGGCGAATAAAAAGGAGGACGACGCGGCGAGCGACTCGGATTCGGACGATACGAGCTCCGACGACGACGACGACGACGACGCGAAGGTTGCGGATAAGGCGGCGACGGGGTTTGCAAACATCAAACGCGCGGTGCGCGCGCCCGGAGGGGGCGCTTCCGGCACGGTGCGTAACTTGCGTCTTCGCGAAGACACGGCGAAATATTTGCGCAACCTGGATGTGGATTCGGCGTACTACGACCCGAAGACGCGCTCGATGCGCGAGAATCCGACGCCGAACGCCGATCCCAAAGACAACTTCTTCCGCGGTGATAACGCGGCGCGAAATGACGGGCAAGTGGTGGAGTTTGAGCGTTTGAATCGTCACGCATGGGAGCAGGCGGAAGCCGGCGGCGCGAGCGCCATTCACATGCAAGGCGCGCCGTCGCAAGCCGAGGCGCTGTACAAGCAATTCAAAGAAAAGAAGGAAAAGCTCGCGGGAATGAATAAAAAGAACATCATGGAAAAGTACGGCGACGCGAGCGCGGGCAAAGAGCTTCCCGACGGTTTGGCGCTCGGTCAAACGGAGCAATACGTCGAGTACGACCGCGCGGGCCGTCTCATCAAGGGAACCGAAAAAGCCACGGTGAAGAGTTGTTACGAGGAGGATGTCCTTTTGCAAAATCACACCAAGGTTTGGGGCTCGTACTGGAACGCCGGTCAGTGGGGTTACGCGTGTTGTCAAAGCATGGTGAAGAACTCGTATTGCACGGGCGAGCGCGGCGTCGAAGCCGCGCTCGCGAGCGAGCAACTCATGGTGGACAACATGGAGAACAAGCGCGCGATGGACGAGGCGAACGAAGCGCGAGCGAAGTCGCAGCTCAACGCGACGACGAAACCGAGCGATCTGTGGGGTGGCGATGTCAAGGATGACGTCGAGATCGATCCTCAAAAGCTCCTCGAAGCCTTGAAGCGGCAAGACGAACGCGAGGAAGCGCTCAAGCGCGGCGGCGACGGGAAGAACAAGCGCGGGTACAACGTCACGCACGATTCGCAAGTCACGGCGGAAGACATGGAGGCGTATAGGATGAAAAAGCGCGCATTCGAGGACCCGATGAACAAAGCGTCGGGCGCGGGGACCGATGGTTACGATCTAGTGTAGAAATTGTATAGCAAGTTTGAGCGATTCGCCCTTAAAGTCACGCCGCGACGGCGATCTCGTCCGTGAGATTGCTTTCGACCGCGCTCACTTTCTCAATCCATCCATCTAAACGCCCGGCGAGTTCGGCGATTTGCGAGCGTAACAAGACGCGAGGTTGAACCCACGTCACGATGACCTTGCTCTCGACCTGGTCGATGATGCCTTCGATCAAGTGTACGCTCAGCGCCTTCATGAGCAAGTACTCCACGCCGTCCGTGGTCAGCTTCGTCTTCACCGCGATGTCGCTCAAAGAAATCTCTCGATGCTCGGCGGGAAGTTTGAATATGATTTGCAACAGGGACAAGATCGTAATCTTCTCCCGAAGCCTGCGCTCGTTCGCCACGAGCGCGGGTTGCGCGTTTAAAGCCGCGGCGTGCTTGACGCACAACTGATCGTACTCGTGTAAATCGCCCTCGTTGAACGCCTTGACGACGTCCATCAACCACGCGAAAGGCCCATCATTCAAACTCTCCACTATCGGATGCGCGAGAAGCTCGGCGAAATTGTACACGTTCTCCCCGAGCAAAGCGGCGAGACACAAGTCGACGCTCAACGCCGCGCGCGTCTCCGCGGGCAACATTTCGCACGACACGTACGCCAAATACAACATGCCCGACTTGTAAAACTCGGCGTAATTTTCCCGCACCTTGTAATACCGACTCGCGACGTAATGATACGCCGCGCTGACGCTCGGATCCGGCGCCGGCAACGCCTCCAACGCTTCTTTATCGCCCTCCGTCACCGCGCGTTTGGCGTACTCTAAATCCCCCGCCACCAATCTCAACAGCGTCACGTGCGCCGCGACGTACACCCCCGGTTCCCTCGCATCGTCCCCGTGCGCCGCCACCAACCTCGCGCTCGTCTCCGTCAGGAATTCCACCGCTTCTTCCCCGGTCAACGCGTCGCTCACCGCCACCGCCACGTGCGCCGTCTTCAACGGATTAAACCTCGTCTCCGCCTCCCTCACCACGCCGTCGTACATCCCTCGCAGGCCTCCCGGGAGAAGCGCCACGCGCGCGTTCATCGGCGCCGCCACCGCGCGCTCGATCGCCAGCGTCAGCTCGTGCCACAGCTTTTTCGTTCGCAAATCGCCGATCTCGATCAACAGCTCGCGCGTCTCGTCGTCGATCGCGCGCGCGGCGTCGATCGCGGCGTCCAGGTACGCCGTCCCGGCGTCGGGCGCCGCGGCGGGCATCGCGTCGGCGCGCGTCGCGTCGCGCGTCGCGTCGCGTCGCGTCGTCGTCGTCGCGTCGTCGCGTCGAGGTGTCGCGACGGGCGCGTCGGCACACGACGACGCGCGCGACGCGCGACGCGCGCGGCGAGCGCGCGGCGCGGCGCGGGATGCTCGCGATCGCTCGATCGCGCGCGACGGCGGCGCTTCGCGCGTCGCGCGTCGCGCGCGCGATCGAGCGCGAGGGCGGCGCGGCGACGGCGACGGCGACGGCGACGAAGGCGACGGCGCGCGCGCGATCGAGCGACGGCGCGGACGCGGACGCGGACGCGACGGCGTCGACGACGACGACGACGACGACGACGCGCGCGCGCGGACGCGCGCGCGCGGAGGACGGCGCGGACGAGACGGCGTCGAGGCTGGCGAGCGCGGCGAGCGGGACGCGCGAGGTCGAGCGACCGGCGCGGTTGAGTCGAGATCGGTTGTATTATCCGGGACAGAACTACGAGCCGAGCGATTTAGCGGCGCAGACGGCGAGAACGGCGCCGGTGCGACACACGGCGGCGGGGAAGACGGTGAAGAATCCGATGCGAGGGAAGGCGGTGGAGGCGACGCTGCTCGAACGCGCGGCGTACGAAGACGCGAGGTTTTTGACGCAGTTCGTGAGCGATACGGGGAAGATTTACCCGAAGCGACGGTTAGGGGTGAGCGCGAAGGCGCAGCGGAAGATCGCGCGCGCGATCAAAACGGCGCGGCAGATGGGGATTTTGCCGTACACGTCTCGTCTTCCGCAGTTTCAACGCAGCCGCGAGACGTGACGCGACGCGAAGCGACGTACGACGTAGCCTAATGCGTGTCACAACACGACGCGCTACACCGCGCGCTCCGCTAACTCTAACTCTAACAGTTCCCTGATCCCTCGCTCGATCTCCGCGAGCGACGTCTCGACTTCTCGCAGCGCGTTCGCCGCCTCGACCTCTCGCGTCGCCGCGTCCCGCCTCGCGTCTCGCGCCCTCCCCAGTCCCTCGTCCACCGTCATCTCCGCCATGAACCCCAGTCCCACGTCCACGAACACCGTGCGCGCGTCGTGCGCCCGCGCGCGCGCGCGTATCTCCCCTCCCACGTCCACCAGCGCGTCGAAACCGCCGCCGTCGCCGTCCTCTCGCAACCGCGACAGCTTCGCCTCGAGCGCCTCCCACGCCTCGCGGTCCTCGCGCGCGTCCTCGAGCGCGCGCGCGCGCGTCGCGCGCTCCGGCACCAGCGTCTCGCGCGCGACCGCCGCGCGCGCGACCGCGTCGCCGCGCGCGCGCGACGTCATTCGTCGTCGCGTCGAGGACTGACGCCCCATGCTCGCGCGCCGCGACGCCCTCCTGAGCGCCGCGCTGAGCGCCGGCGCGCTCGCGCGACCGCGACGCGCGCGCGCGGCGCCGGCGCCGACGTTCGCGCCGACCAGGGACGGCGTGCGGTTCCGCGACGCGCGCGTCGGCGACGGACCCGAGGTGTTCGCGCACGACGCCGTCGTCATCCTCTTCACCGCGCGCGTCCTGCCGAGCGACGACGGCGCGCTCGATCGGCGGCGCGCGGGGGACACGTTCGATCCGTTCGTCGTCGGCGGCGCGGGCGCGAGCGCGTCGAAGGGATTCAAGCTGGAGATTGGGAGCGCGACGAATGACATTCCGGAGGGCTGGGCGCGCGCGTTCGAGGGCGACGGCGACGCGATGCCGCGGATGCGAATCGGTGGGAAACGAATCGTGCGGATACCGCCGAGCTTGGCGTACGGCGAGCGAGGGCATCACTGTCGGGACGGCGTGCGAGGGGCGTGCGAGGTGAACCCGGGGGAGAGCGTGGAGATTGACTTTGAGATTCTTCGGTACACGTGACGCGTCATCGTCGCTATCGATGCTCGTCGTCGGAGACGGTCGTCGCGGCCTGGGCGAGGGCTTTCTTCTTTAGCATCCATTTCGGCGTGTCGTCGCGGCGGGGCGACAACGCGCTCACCGAAGCCGGCGCGACGCCTTTCGCCTTGGCCTCGAACACGCCGTCGTCCTTCGCGGCGGCGCCGATGGCGACGATGTACGATTTCTTCTCGTCTCCGGACGGAAGCGCGGTGAATATCTGCGCGAAGACGACGACGTTCGGGTCCTTCAAATTCACCGAGACTTCGCACTCGGCGTCGGCGTCCTTGAACGCTCGCTCGCACGCCTTCGCAATCTTCGGCACCATCACCGCGCGCCCGTGCGCGACGTCGGACGCGTCCGTGTCTTCCTCGCTAACGCTAGCGGTGCTATCCACCCTCTTGTTATACACCACCGCGAACGCGATCGATTTCGATCTCGCGTCTTCGCTCCGCGCGCGCGTCTCCCGCACGACTCTCTCCACGCACGCTCGCATCCCGTCCTCGTCCCCGACCTCGAACGCGCCGTCGATCGGGTACATCTTGTATAAAAATTCCGACCCCTCGTCCTTCCCTCCTCGCACGTCGTCGAGCGCTCGTTTCACCGTCGCCGTCGCCGTCCGCGCCGAGCCGCCGCCGCTCGCCGCCATCAACAGCGCCCCCCTCGCCGGCAGTTTCACCGGCGCGTACGCCGAGTCCTCCCCCAGCATCCGTCGCAACGCCGCCGTCGCGCTCTTCTCTCTCGATTGCCGGCACGTCGCGAACACCGCTCGGACGGCGCCGTCGCCGTCGCCGCGCTCGAGCAGCGTCGCCCGCAGCGTCGCGTACGCGAACCTCCGAAACTCGCCCGCGCCGCGCGCGCGCTTCGCGTCGCCGCCGTCGTCGTCGGCGTCGTCGCGCGGCGCGCGGCGTCGCATCTGCGCCTCGGCGGCGTCGCGCAGGCGCGCCGACGGCGACGACATGGATTTCGGCGCCAAAACGCCGCGCAGTGACGACCGACGTCGTCGTCGTCGCGCGCGCCGGGCGCGCGCG
>Ga0209666_1002530_pt1 | contig 13616 bp, 19 predicted proteins | sample SaaInlV_125m_DNA_FD_184679 | JGI IMG/M metagenome (GOLD analysis project Ga0209666, IMG submission 184679) | Marine microbial communities from expanding oxygen minimum zones in the Saanich Inlet - Saanich Inlet SI037_S3LV_10m_DNA (SPAdes)... | ecosystem: Environmental > Aquatic > Marine >...
ATGGGAGGCTATTTCTAAAATTCTTAAATCCATTATATTTCTTTAATTCAAACCTTAATGTTTTATATTTTGATAAATGGATCATAACAATGTTTTAGGAGTAGTGCTAGCTGGCGGAAAGTCCCAAAGGTTTGGTGAAGATAAATCACAAGTAAAATTAGGTGATAAAATATTAATTGATTATATATTGTCGGAAATCATTGATGAATTTAATGAAGTATTAGTTGTTTCCAATAACTCAATTAATTTTAGAAAATCTAAAAAAATTTCTCTAATTCAAGACTTTAAGAAAGATCTTGGACCTTTAGGGGGAGTTTTAACAGCAATGAAATGGGTTAAAGATAATAATAAAGATTATCAATGGATTTCAACTTTCCCAGTAGACACTCCTTTTTTTAAAAATCAAATATTAAAAGATTTTTTAAAAAATATAAATCAAGATGAAGACAAACTTTTTTTTATTAAATCAAATAATACTAGACACAATATATTTGGTATTTGGTCTATTGATTTAATAGATAAATTAGAAGAAGATTTAACTAGAGGAGAAAGAAAAGTAGAATTTTGGGCAAATAGTGTAGGTGTAAAAAATATTGAAATGGAGTTTGATAATAAAGATCCATTCTTTAATATAAATACTAAAGAAGATTTAAAAAAAGCTATAGAAATTTTAGAAAATGATTAGTTATCAATATTCAAAAAGAATTTTAAAAAAAGCAATTATTAAAATCAAAGATGAAAATATTAAGAGTATAAATTCATTAAATAGAGCAGTATCTAAAAATATCTATTCTACTATTAATTATCCATCTGGAGATAATGCTGCTTTTGATGGTTATGCAATTAACTCAAATCATACAAAGAGTATAAAAAAAAATTTACCTCAAAAATTTAAGATTATAGGTTTGATTGCAGCTGGTAATAAACCATTTAAAAAAAAAATTAAAAAATTTGATGCAGTTGAAATAATGACTGGTGGAATTATTCCAAAAGGATTTGATACTATTATACCCATTGAACAAATTGTTTTCTTTCCAAGCAATAGCAATAAAAAATATATTGTAATTAATAAAAGAATAAAGAAATACAATCATGTAAGATTTGCAGGATCTGATTATAAAAAGAAAGAAATAGTTATAAAAAAAAATACAATTATACAGCCCAACCATATTTTAGCTCTTAAAACACTAGGTGTAAAAAAAATTATTGTAAAAAAAAAGATTAATATTCTTTTTTTCTCTACAGGAAACGAAATAACTAATAATGACAATGTTCCTGATTGGAAAGTTAGAAATTCAAATAGTCATTATATTAAAAACTTAAGTGATAATTTTTTATTTAATTTTAAAGATGGTGGAATTTTAAAAGATAATCATGAAAAAATATTTAAGTCTAAAATTACTAAAATGTTGAATTCTAATATTGATATTATTATTACATCAGGTGCTGTTTCTGCGGGTAAATTCGACTTTGTGCCAAATGTGATTCAAAGCTTTCGTTTATCTGATTATTTTAAAAGTGTAGCTATTAGACCTGGAAAACCTGTTTTGTTTGCAAAGATTAAAGGTAAGCAAAAAGCAATTTTTGGATTACCAGGTAACCCAATGTCATCAGCCGCTTGTTTCAGATTTTTTGTGTATCCTTATATTGCTAATTTATTGGGTCTTCATGAAGAAATTCCTGTGCGTGCAATTTTAAAAAATCAATTTATCAAGAAGAAGAGTTTTACAAGATTTGCAAAAAGTAAATTAAACACAACTAAAAATGGAAAAATTGAAGTTGAAATCTTAAAGGGACAAGAGTCCTTTAGAATTAAATCTTTTGTTAAATCAAATATCTGGGCTTTATTACCAGCCGGCAAGTCTAAATTTAAAAAAGGCGAGATTGTAGATTGCTTTTTGCCTAATCATTCCAATCAATCATTATTATAAGTCATCTCATTTTTGTTGTAGTTAAATCTATTTACAATTAAATAACAGCTTATGCTTGTTCTTAAAAATCCCAAAATAGCTGTTCCTGTTGTTTTGTTTGCTGGTCTTATATGGTCATTTGGACCATTGGTAGTTAGGCATATGGATGAACCACATTTAATACCTTGGCAGTATATATTTGGTAGAGGATTAACAATATTCATCTTACTAAATCTCTATTTATTTTTTGAAGAAGGAAAAGATTTTTATAAAAATTATTTGAAGATGGGCTTATCTGGAATATTAGGGGGGGCCGGCCTAGGTGTTGCAATGATCTCTTTTATGTTCTCTATAACAAATACTAGTGCCGCTATAACTTTATTGTGTCTAGCTGCTATGCCATTTTTTACAGCTCTTCTTGCTTTCTTATTTTTACAAGAAAAAATTTCTTTAAATGTTTGGGTATCTATTTTAATTGCCACTGTGGGTATCAGCATTATGGCTGTTGGAAATAATACGGAAACATCATTTGTAGGATTTATTTTTGGGATTACCTCTTCATTAGGATTTGCAGTATTTTCAGTTACTTTAAGATGGCGTAAAGAAACCCCTAAATTTACAACCACTGCTTTTGCTGGATTGTTTTGTTTTGTTTTTGCAGCGATAGTAATTTTAAATAAAGACTTAGTTTTCTTTTCATCAAGTTATAACAGTTCTTTATTTTCCCTACATGGAACTTTAGTTTGCTTAGGTTTAATTTTATATTCAATAGGATCCAAAGCAATTCCAGCTGCTGAATTAACTTTATTGTCTCTTACAGAGGTAATAGGTGGAATTTTTTGGGTATGGTTACCTTTATTTGGTATCAATGAAATTCCAACAACCAATACTATTATCGGTGGTTTTTTTCTTTTTATATCTCTTACCTATTACAGTTTAGTAATGAGATGGAATAAAAGATATATCGGATTAAATTAATTTTATGGAAAGACCAGATTTTTTTTCACTAAAAAATGGGGAGAAAGTTAAACTTCCTTTTTCAAATTCTGAATACGACAGAAGAGTAAATAATTTAAGAAAAGTAATGGATCAAAATAACTTGGATATGGTTATTTTAACTTCAATGCATAACATTGCTTATTACACAGGGTTTATTTATTGTTCATTTGGGAGACCTTATGGATGCGTGGTCACAAAAAATAAAATCTCAACCATTTCAGCAAATATTGACGCCAGTCAACCTTGGAGAAGATCACATTGTGACAATGTAATTTATACAGATTGGAAAAGAGATAATTTTTTAAGAGCTATAGTCTCTATTATTGGACGAGACGATCCTCCTAAAAATATTGGTTTAGAAAATGATCATGTCACTTTAGATATGAAGGAAAAAATTGGTTCTATATTTACCTTTTCTGTTTTTAGTGATGTTTCAAAAGATTTAATGCAACTAAGAATGATTAAATCTAATGAGGAAATAGAAATTATTAAAAACGGAGCAAGAATTGCCGATTTAGGCGGAGAAGAAATTGTTAAAAACATCAAAGAAGGCAATACAGAAATTGAGATAGCAATTGCAGGTCGTGATCGAATGGAACGTGAAATTGTAAAATCATATCCTGATGCTGAATACATGGATACTTGGGTTTGGTTTCAATCAGGTATCAATACTGATGGCGCACACAATCCAAAAACAAACAAAAAACTAAATAATGGAGATATTTTATCTCTTAATACTTTTCCAATGATTTCTGGATACTATACAGCTTTAGAAAGAACATTATTTTTAGATCATGCTGATGACGAAAGTCTTAAAGCTTGGGAAGCAAATGTTAAAGTTCACAAAAGGGGATTAGAGCTTATAAAGCCAGGGGTAAAATGTTCAGATATCTGTCATGAGTTAAATGAATTGTTTGCAGAACTAGGATATTTGCATTACCGAACTTTTGGATACGGACATTCTTTCGGAGTGCTTTCTCATTTTTATGGAAGAGAAGCAGGATTAGAACTTAGAGAAGATATAGATACAGTGCTTGAAGAAAATATGGTTATCTCAATGGAGCCGATGATAATGATCCCTGAAGGAAATCCAGGAGCAGGTGGATATAGAGAACATGATATATTGGTAATCGGTAAAGATGGCGCAGAAAATATTACTAAATTTCCTTTCGGGCCTGAACATAATATTATAAAAAATTAAAAATTATGAGTGATACTAAAACTATTGTTAATAGCTGGAATGAGTGGGATCCATTAAAACATGTAATTGTTGGTAGAGCTGATGGAACTTGCATACCAGCTCCAGAACCAGCACTTGATGCTAAAGTTCCTGAAGACAGTGACATGAGAGGTCAATTTGGTCCACGAATTAAAGATACCGTAGATAAAGCTAATCAACTCTTAGATGATTTTTCTAATATGCTTATTAAAAGAGGAGTTAAAGTAGATCGTCCTACTCCAATTGATTTTAATCAAAAAACTTCAACGCCTGATTGGGAAGCTGAAACGATGTTTGGCTGTATGCCACCAAGGGATGTTTTGCTTACTGTTGGAAATGAAATTTTAGAAGCCACAATGAGTTATCGTTGTAGATGGTTTGAGTATCTTTGTTACCGACCTTTGCTTCAAGAATATTATAATCAAGACCCAAATATGAGACATGAGTCTGCTCCAAAACCTAGGTTAACAGATAAGGATTATAGAAAAGATTATTTGTCAGATAAAATTGGTATTCAAAAAAGATTAGAGTGGACCGAAGATAAATTTTTTGTAACCACAGAAGAAGAACCATTATTTGATGCTGCGGATGTGCTTAGATTTGGAAAAGATTTAGTTGTTCAGCATGGTTTTACGACAAATTTAAAAGGAATTGATTGGTTAAAAAGACATTATAAAGATCATAGAGTTCATGCTGTTAATTTTCCAGGTGACCCTTATCCAATCCATATCGATGCAACATTTACCCCAATTAAAGAAGGTTTAATTATTAATAACCCTCAAAGAAGATTACCACCAGAGCAAAGAAAACTATTTGAGGATAATGGATGGGAAATTGTTGATAGCGCACAACCTGCTCATAATGAACCACCTCCTTTATGTTATTCATCTACTTGGTTATCAATGAATGTATTAGTTTTGGATCCAAAAACAGTATGTGTTGAAAAAAGTGAAGTTTATCAGCAAGAGCAATTAGATAAATTAGGCATGGAAGTTTTGCCGGTAGAATTAAGAGATGCTTATGCATTTGGTGGAGGACTTCATTGTTGTACAGCAGATGTATATAGAGAAGGCACTCTAAAAGATTATTTTCCAAAACAATAATATGGCTAAAATTAAAACAAAAAGGGAGCGAGTTAAATTCGCTTCAGACAATGTTGCTGGTGCTTGTCCTGAAGTTTTGGATGCAGTTTTAAAAGCGAATGATGGTGATAGCACTCCTTATGGCAATGATGAAATCTCAACTGAATTACAGGATAAGTTTTCAGAGATATTTGAAAAAGAAGTAATTGTTTTTCCAACAGCATCGGGAACTGCTGCTAATGCTTTAGCACTATCAACCATGACACCGTCATTTGGAAATATTTATTGTCACAAATTATCTCATATTAATATGGATGAATGTGGTGCACCTGAATTTTATACAGGGGGAGGAAAATTAGTTACTTTACAGGGTATTGATGGAAAAATTACTGCTGATGAATTAGATCAATCTATTGGTGGAAAAGGAATAGTGCATCACACACAACCTTCATCAGTAAGCATTACCCAAGTTTGTGAAACTGGAGAGGTATATCAATTAGATGAAATTAAAAAGATTTCAGATGTTGCTCATAAACATAATTTAAAAATGCATATGGATGGTGCAAGATTTGCTAATGCATTAGTATCCCTAAATACATCACCTGCTGAGATGACTTGGAAAGCAGGTATTGATGTATTGTCATTTGGAGCAACCAAAAATGGATGTTTAGCAGCAGAAGCAATAATTTTCTTTAAGAAAGATTTAGTTGGAAATATTGCATTTTTAATGAAAAGAGCAGGGCACTTGCTATCTAAAATGCGTTTTGTATCAGCACAATTAGATGCTTATATTTCAAATGATGTCTGGTTGAGAAATGCAAGACATGCAAATAAAATGGGAAAAAAATTAAGTGAAGGATTGTCTAATCATTCAGATATTAAACTTTCATACCCAACAGAAGCCAATGAAGTTTTTGCAAAGTTTCCAAGAAATATGATCGAACATTTAAATTCAGAAGGTTATAAAATGAATGAAGACGAATTGGATGGAAAATCAACAAGACTAGTCACAGCTTGGAATACTCAAGATAGTGATGTCGATCAATTGTTAGAAATTTTAAAAAATTCTAACTAGGGTTTTGTTTTAAAAATTCAATATACTTTACCACTTCATCAAATTTCTCATCAGGAATATCTTTGTAGCTTGCATCGAAATGATCTTTGACACAAATTGCAACATGAGCATAGGGGTTTCTCCCTTTGGGATGATTTGGATGATCGGGCAGCTGCCCCAGTAAATAATCGCCAGCTTCCTGTATCATTTTCCACAGTTTACTTGCGTTTTCTTTGTTCAAACTACTTCAATCCTTGTTTTATCTCATTTGTTTCAAGTTTGTTTCTAGTTATCCTATAAAATCCTATAACAATATTCAAGAAGCCTGAGGCGTGGCTAATAAATGATCTATATGAATTATAAGTTGACTATTATTAATTGAAAGTACATCGGTTAAGGGAACAAACCTATAAACATTCTTTACAAAATTTAATTTAATCAATACTAATTATATGTGACTAAAAAATTTGCATTCCTTATTTTATTAAATGTATTAATAATCAATCCATCTAAAGCAGCTGAAATAACAAATGTTGAGTGGAATATATTACAAGATATTCAAGTTACTGTGTACGAACCATCAGCTAATGATTTAAGTTCGGCAAGATGTACAGCTTTCTATATTCCAGAAGATAACAAACCTATTGGCGGAGATACTGGACTTTATAGAGCTGGAATTGCTCAAGTTACAATTAGTGTTCCTAACTCTTTTAAAAAGAAATCTCTTCAAAATTTCAAGATTACTTGTAAATAAATATTTAAAGATTAACTATTTTTTATAATACTTTTTTTGTCTTAATTTTTTTTCTTCGATCTGTTCATTTGTAAGATTTGCATAGATTTTTTTATCATAGGCAGATTTTTCTTCCTTGCTCATTTTGTCTCTTATTTGTTTGGTAGACGCTCTATTGCGTAGAGTTTCCAAATCAATTTTTTTAGATTTAAATTCTTGAATACTTTGCTGAGTAGAGTGTTTAAATATTTTTTCTAAATTAATTCTTTTTCCTACCTGATAAAATTTAAGACCAGGTCGATCTGTTTCTTTTCTAGTTAATAAAGCATTATTCTTATTAGGATTTAGTTTTCCTTCTCCTCTAAAATCTTTTTTTGTCCATGTTCGATGTTTATCGATTATTTTTTGGATTTCCTCATTGGATCTTAATTTCCACTGATTACTGCCTTTGGGATTTCTGTTAAAATTATCAGCCATCACTTAATTAATTTCTACATGTTCTAGCTCTAAAGCTTCAGGATGAGCTTCATTGTAATACTTTTTATTAAATTTTAATGATCTAACATGATTAAATTCTGGAGAAATAAATGTTTTATAAATATCTTCCCATGATTTTTTTTTATAAACCTCAGTCCAAATATCTTTTAAATTTTGGTAAAGTTTTTTCTTTATATGATCAAAACTTAATTTTTCTTTTTCATTATAGTTAAATTTATCTAGTAAAAAGATAATTTCTGTATCAGCAAGACTATGAACAGTTTCAAAATTTAATAACAAACAAATTTTTTGTTTTTTAAAAAGTAAAACATAAGCGGTATTCCAAACACCTTCTTTTAAACGATTTTCAAATTTAAATACAATTTCAAAACTTTTTTTTAATTTTTCAAAAAATTCACCAGTTGATACAAGATCTTTTACGTATTGTGCAAAAAAACTATTTTCATCATTAGCTTCGTTATAATTTTTAATTGATGGAATTATATGGTCTGTAACAAAATTAAGGAGACTTTCAGACTCAAATTCTTTAAGTGAATTTAGAAATTTATCAGCATCAAAGTTTTGATATGCATGATCTATCTTTTTCATCTAATTAGTCACATTATAACAAGTGTGAAGATCTTCAGCCACATCGAATAACTCAACAACGCAAGATACTATTTTAGTTTTATTTTTAATAAACGTATAAAGCATTACTCTAGGACCCTCTTCTGAAATAGGTGTTATTGAATGCAATACATAACCATCATTCATTAAATCTTTTGGTTTGATATTGGGTAACTTATATTCTTCTGAAAAACTTAAATTATTAAAAGATAAAAAACTAAGAGATAAAATTAATAGAATTTTTTTCATTTTCAATAATATGTATACTCTCTATCCTCATCTGAAATCTCATAATTAGAGATTTTTTTAATTAATCCATCATTTTCAAAATAACCACGTATAATTTCATTATCATGAGAGACAGTACCCAATCCATGTTTTAAATTTTTTTTGAATTGTCCTCTATATTTTAAGCCATCATCAAAATGTTCTATTTCACCCCAGCCATCCATTAATCCATTTCTCCAAGAACCATCATATTTGAATTCTTTTGGATCTATATATTCTCCTTTTCCATGCACATGACCGTCAATCCAACTACCTTTATAGCTATGACCATTTGAATAGTTCACAGTGCTCAAGAGAGAGTGAAAAGCTATATACTTATCCTCGTTAAAGATACTTTTTATTTCTTCACTTGGTTTTTCTTTAAATATTTTAATTCTACCTTCATATTCTAAGGTATCATTATGCGTTTTAATTAATGGAATTTCTTCTGGATTAATTTTGGTCAGAATTTTTGTTTCTTCAATAATTTTTATTTCTTCTTCCATAAAAGTGTTTGAAAATAAATGAGTCTTGAACATTTAATTAACATTCTCCAAAAAACCTTGGCGCGTAATCAACTCCACATTCGCCTCCAAAGTCACCAAAGATCCAAATACAAAATAAAATTATTAAGACATATATACTAATGCCAAAAATACTGTCAGGTACTAAGTTTATGCCACTACTTTTGGTATTTTTTCTTTTTCTTTTATTATATTTATCTCTAAGTTTATAGTTTTGATAACTAATAAATTCAGAATTTTTTTTTAACACGTTACCTTCTGTTTGATTTTTTTCTAAAGCAATGTCCCATTGGGTACTACTCCACCAACTAGCACCACATATCAAACAGCCATCTGAAGCAAATTTAATACCTTTTTTACCACACACTCTACATAATCTTTTTTTAAAAACCTTAGTCACACAACAAGACTACAGAATTTTAGACTCTTTCTCAAGTTGAGTTAATTAGCTAATAATAAATAGGATTATAAAAGCCTGAGGCGAGGCTAGTTAGCAATCAATTCCAAAAGTACATCCACCACTTAACATTCTTGTACCTAAATTTATAAGATCTTGTGATGATTGAGGCACTCTTTTATAGTATGGATTATTCTGATCTGTCATTCTAAAACCACCATCATTTTTTGCCCAACTATTTGGAACAAGGTCATAATGTTTACAAACTCCTTTTAAATCAACAAACTTACATGTTGTCATTTTTTTGCTTTTAGGGTTGTAATATAGTTGACCTTTATCTTTTACTGCTTTGCTATGATTAAAATTCCCATAAGTTAAACATTTTCCAGTAATAGATACACTTCCAAAACAAGTTTGCATTGCTCCAGTTTTAGGATTGTAAAATAGTGTGTCTTTATCATATGAATTTTTATTGAAAGGTTTAAATGATATACAGTTTCCTGATATACCTGGATCATGAGCACATTCTCTCATAGCTCCTGTAAGGCTGTTGTAATATAGTCTTGGTTTATAGCTAGTATTAGAACTTTTCAGGTAATCAATATTTTTATTATTTCTAGTAATTAAATATTGTTTAACGACTTTACCATTTACAGTTTCTAAAATAACTGCTTTGCCATCTTTATGTTCAATACATAAAAATTCTCCATTCATTTTTCCACTAACAAAATTTCCCTCACAAGAAGCTAGTCTATCTGTTTTTATACCCTTCCCTGTAATTTCATCATTTATCCATTCTCCAGAATAACTACTTCCATTTGACCACATGAAAGTTCCAATTCCATGTTTTTTATTTTTTTTCCAAGATCCAACGTATTTACCACCATCTACAGATATTGAGGTTCCCATTCCATCTTTTTCATTCTTTTTCCAGTCTCCAATATATTTGTTTCCACTAGGATAAGTAAAAGTTCCAAAGCCATCCAAGCTACCATTTTTAAATTCTCCAACATATTTGTCCCCTCTGTATAAGGTTAAGGTTCCATGTCCATTAGCTCGACCATCAACATAATCAGAAACTAAAATACCATATTTTGAAGTATGAGTTCCTTTTCCATTAAATTCACCATTTCTAAATCCTCCTTCATACTTTCCATCTGACCAAGTTAATATCCCTTTTCCATTATCGCAATTGCCTTCAATACATTCTTCAGCATAAGCATTCCCACTCAACAACAAACCCAGAACCAATATCGTTGAAAATAGTTTTTTCATTTAACCCTCTTTAAAACAATTATATAGCAAGTTTGATCCTTAGATAAACCAACAGAACAACAACCAACATATTCATCACCCTTTTTAAGAACATAGCCAGTAGTAGTTCCTCTAGTTTCTTGCTGAACTAGTTTATAACCATCTTTTACAAAGTATTTAACATCATGCTTTGAATGAACATAATTTGCATCTTTAAAGTCTAAGTCCTTGATAAATTCTTTTGCTAATGAACTGCTTATGAATGAAAAGATAAGTATTAATGTTATTTGAATAATCTTCATTTAATTTGCACCTACGTTCACATTAATCTTATTATGTACTTCCTGCAATTCTTCTTCAGAATTATTAAAGTATTCGTTCATGTTTTTTGATAATGGAAGACCATCAATTTTGTTGAATTTTTCAGGATAGAAATGTCTTAGATAAGATAAACGATAGATTAGAGTGAAATGAATTACCTGTCTTTCGTCTAATGAATGTTTCCAAGTTAAAAAACCATCATTCCAAGCATCATCATTTCCAATATATTCAGTCAGCTCTGGTTTATCGATTGGATTAATTCTTATAGATCCTTTTTTAATATTTGCTTCAAACTCAGCAGGATAAACTTTGTTTTTTAATGATTGGTGAAAACACATTCCTAAAATTGTTTTTTCTTTTCCAGGCACAGTTGTTTCAACACCGTCTTCAATTTTAATCTCATTATCAAGAAGTGTGTCTAAGAAGTTGTCTGAAACTAAATTGATGTTCATTGATTTAGATTAAATTACCAATGTTAGATAATATTATCACAACTACTCCAATTTTAGCAGCTGTTGCATATCCATAGGTCTCACCTGATTTAATTTTTTGAGCTTTGTATCTATCAGCCGAATTGAATACTCCCATCACAGCAAGAACTATCCAAATTAAATGAGCTATATATACAAGAGTTAAAATACCCTGTTCTCTACTTTTCATGAGCATAGATTCAATAATTACAAAAACTGCATGTCCACCAAAAAAATATCCCCAGAATGTAATTGCTAGACTTTCGATACCATTAAAAAAATATTTGCCTTCAGGTTCGATATTCTTTTTAATTGCCTTAAGTTCTTGATCATTTTTTTTTCGGTTATTATCTTCAAAATATTTTTTTGCTTGTTGTTCGCTTACTTTTGAAAGCAAATTTCCACATTCCTTACATAGCTCTTTGCCAAGTGTAGATTTAGAAATTTTAATAACTTGATATTTTTTTGCACAGAAAGATTGATCACATCTAGCAAATGTTTCCATTTGATTAACTTTGATTATATTTGTTTCTTTATTTTCAATCGACACATCACCAAATTTATATTGAAAAACAGGCTCAGTTATTTTCGTTGCTTTGGTAGTAGGATGAGGAGCTCCACATTTAGGACAGGCTGTTGCCTCTGTGGACACTTTCTTCTTACATTCTCTACAAGGTTTTAAAGCCATAAATATAGACTAACAAATCCTGAACTCTTACTCAAGTTGAGAGAATTAACTAATACTAAATAGGATTAAATTATCCTATTACCTTTTTTGATATTCTCTGAAGCCCACATAGGTCTAGTGTTAGTATAGTGCATTAATTTCTTAAGAGATTTTTGGGTTTTTGCCGAAGCTAATGGAATCTTGTGATCTATATGCCATCCTTTTAGCGTATGATTTTTCCATGTCATTCCTGGTTTGAATTGCTTTTCTAAATATTCTTTTAGAAATCTTGGAGTACATCCTATCATTTCAAATGTTGTGTTAGTTTTTTTCATGTTCTTAAGTTTTAGGATCTTAGTCAGACGAGATCTGCAAGTTAATATAAGTCTAAATATTAAGTCTGTTTTTCTTCTTATTTCAAAAGATTTTTTTGCAGCATCTTTACCATTATCTGATTGGCTGTATATTTTGTTCGACTTTTGAGTGGCCTTTTTACCTTTATTTGATTGTTTATACTTTTTTTGTTTATTTTTATATTTATCTGATTGTAGATATTTCTTGAGTGCATCTGATTGACTGTATCTTTTAAGGACCTTTTTACGTTTATCTGTTTTTCTGTATTTTTCTAAAAGTTTTTTTCTAACTTCACTAACACATTCTTTAGAACAATATTTTTGATGATAATTAGTTTTTATAAATTTCTTACTACACTGTCTGCAGTTTCTATTGCCATAAGTTTTAGGTTTAGAATTTTTCATAATATTGGGTGGTGCTTAAACACCACCCTTATTAATATTAATTTATTGTTTCTTTAACTGGGTACTCACGATTAAATTGCAGATCTTCAATTATTTGCTTTTGATGATCATCAATTCTGATGTTTCTGTGAGCAGACTTACCTTTTGTAATAAACCCCATTAAAAATAACTCGCTCACTATTTTACCTACTCTAGCTCTAGAAAATCTGAATCTTCTAGCTACTTCTGCAAAGGTTGGTGAATAGTGTTTATCTAGTGTGAATGCTAGAATGTGCTTTAACACATCTAGTTTAATTTTACTTAAGTAGATGTATTGTTCTGTTGGTTTATCTTCTTGGTTAAATATATTATTTAACATTGTTAGTCTCCTTTTTTATCAATCCTCCCAGTAGTGAACTGTTGTGTCTGTGTGATGATGTAATTAATATATGAATGAAGAAAAAGTTTTTCAATAAAAATACGACAAAGACCTATTGATTGCTAATCAATTGGTCTCCTCAAATTTATAGTGGAAAATCTAAATTATTTTTTTTCATGTTGCCAATGTATTCTATCCTTGAAAAAATAATTACACTCAATGAGTGCAATTGAATTAAAATAAAATTTTTGAAAAAATTTTCACCCCCTACGTCTAAGCAAAACTGTCTAATACACTGAGAGTAGAAGCTACTCCTTTCTATTTTGAGGGGGTTAAGGATTTCTTTAAAAGCTTATTTTGAAATTCACACGGTACCTCTATTTTTATATCTAATCACGTCCTCTAAAAAGGACGTCATAGAGTCGTTATTTAGGCTTGAATATCGAGTCCTCAGCCCATAGGATATGTATTGAAACTGTTTGTTTTACTTAAGATTCAC
>Ga0209666_1002531_pt1 | contig 13615 bp, 14 predicted proteins | sample SaaInlV_125m_DNA_FD_184679 | JGI IMG/M metagenome (GOLD analysis project Ga0209666, IMG submission 184679) | Marine microbial communities from expanding oxygen minimum zones in the Saanich Inlet - Saanich Inlet SI037_S3LV_10m_DNA (SPAdes)... | ecosystem: Environmental > Aquatic > Marine >...
GAGGTTCCGATCGTTGCACCGGTGGGGGGGGGCAAAAGCCAAGGTTCAGATCGTTGCACCGGTGCGGGGGCAAAAGCCAAGGTTCGGATCGTTGCGCCGTTGGGGGGTGCAACCGAGCTCCCCGATTTCAAGGAATTGTCCCCGCACTGACGGGGGGGGCAAAGGCGGAGGGGACAATTCTTTGAAATCGGGGAGCTCCTACATTACTAAACGAGCACCCCCCAAGTGCTCATAAAGAGAGGCGCGTGCTCGTTTAGTTTTTTAATGAATTAGCGATACAGGGACGCCGGAGCGAAATCGGGGAGACTTCAAAAGCAACCTTTTGGGCCCAGAATGGCTAATGCATTAGACCTCCTGCATTTCTTAATGCATTAGTCTCCCCGATTACTTCCACTCGTCCCTGCCACGCTAATTCATTAAAAAACTAAACGAGCACGGGCCTCTCTTTATGAGCACTTGGAGGGTGCTCGTTTAGTAATGTAGGAGCTCCCCGATTTCAAGGAATTGTCCCCGCACTGGCGGGGGGGGCAAAGGCGGAGGGGACAATTCTTTGAAATCGGGGAGCTCCTACATTACTAAACGAGCACCCCCCAAGTGCTCATAAAGAGAGGCCCGTGCTCGTTTAGTTTTTTAATGAATTAGCGTGGCAGGGACGTCGGAGCGAAACCGGGGAGACTTCAAAAGCAACCTTTCAGGCCCAGAATGGCTAATGCATTAGACCTCCTGCATTTGTTAATGCATTAGTCTCCCCGATTACTTCGACTCGTCCCTGCCACGCTAATTCATTAAAAAACTAAACGAGCACGCGCCTCTCTTTATGAGCACTTGGGGGGTGCTCGTTTAGTAATGTAGGAGCTCCCCGATTTCAAGGAATTGTCCCCTCATTCTTTTGCATGCCCTAATATGGTGAAGAGTGGCCCCGCGGCCCGCCTCGGGCGCACCAACGCGTCTCGCAGTCACGGGTCGTCCTCGTCGCTCGTGTCCGGCTCGTCGCGCCCGTGAAAGTGGGGCCTGACCGGCGCGCGCCGAGGCCGGAGCGTCTGCGGTATGGGCACCCAAGCGTGGACGAAGTTCTGCGCGTCGGCGACCTTGTCCCGTGCCTGACTCGCGCGGTCGTCGATCTCAAACCACCGCCGCCGCGCCTTGCGGAACTTGCGCGCCAGCGCTTTCCAACGGGCCTTGAGGCCGGGTTCGGCGTCGTCGGGGGCGGGCTGCTCCTTCCTGGAAAACGAGTGAAACACAAACCCCGGATTGTCTCGCATAAAGTTGTCGAGTGCCGAGTTGAGGTCGGTGTACGCCCGCTCCGCCTCCTCCCACTCGACGCGTAGCCGCTCGACTGCCGCCTCGGCGAGGCGCAAGTGCCTGTAGCGGTTGCACATGGCGTAGAACAGCTCCTTGCTGTTGCTGGGCACGTCGCTCTCCGGAAGCCAGCCCGCCTCCCCGTCGTAGGACGCGGGGGTGGGCGCGTTAGGGAACACGTTGCGCAGCAGCGCCTTCCAGACCGCGTCCTCGTCGCGTAAGCGGAGGTGCAACCGGTTCGCGGAGAGCCAGCCGTCGACCGCGGCGCACGCTCGCTCCTCGGCGCGGACGACGCCGTCCGCGTGGATCTGCCCCAGGATGTTGCGCACGATCTCCAGCTCGGGCATGCCCAGCGCGGAGTTCATCAGCTGTGCGGCGGCGGGGGTCGGTCGGTACGGGGTGTTGGAATTGCCCGCCTCGGCGTCGTTGGTGCCGCCCGTGGAGCACAGAGGCAAGAGGGGTAGCGACATGGCACGCGCGCGTGCCCCTCACTAGAGCGGGTGCGCAATCGGGCGTTATTGCACGGCGCGCCCCGGCTACGGCTGTGCGCCAATCCACGCCATCGTTGCCGGGCACTTGGCGACCCTCGTGCAGGTTTCCTTGTTCCAGGGGCAGCCGTGGGCGCGCGCCCACTGCAGCACCGCGAGCTGGCCGCCGCGCGCGGCGAACGCGCACGTGGTCTCGTCCCAGGGGCAGCCGTGGGCGCGCGCCCACTCCAGCACCGCGAGGTGGCCGCCGAAGGCGGCGTCCGCGCACGTGTCCTCGTCCCAGGGGCAGCCGTGGGCGCGCGCCCACCGCAGCACCGCGAGCTGGCCGCCTTCCGCGGCGCGCGTGCACGTGTTCTCGTCCCACTCGCAGCCGTGGGCGCGCGCCCACTCCAGCACCGCGAGGTGGCCGCCGACGGCGGCGTTCGCGCACGTGGTCTCCTCCCAGGGGCAGCCGTGGGCGCGCGCCCACTCCAGCACCGCGAGGTGGCCGCCGTGGGCGGCGAGCGCGCACGTCCGCTCGTCCCAGGGGCAGCCGTGGGCGCGCGCCCACTCCAGCACCGCGAGGTGGCCGCCGTGGGCGGCGCGCGCGCACGTCCACTTGCTCCAGGGGCAGCCGTGGGCGCGCGCCCACCGCAGCACCGCGAGCTGGCCGCCGAAGGCAGCGCGCGCGCACGTGGACTCGTCCCAGGGGCAGCCGTGGGCGCGCGCCCACCGCAGCACCGCGAGCTGGCCGCCTTCCGCGGCGCGCGCGCACGTGGACTCGTCCCAGGGGCAGCCGTGGGCGCGCGCCCACCGCAGCACCGCGCGGTGGCCGCCTTCCGCGGCGCGCGCGCACGTGGACTCGTTCCAGGGGCAGCCGTGGGCGCGCGCCCACCGCAGCAGCGCGACGCGGCCGACGACCCCGGCGACCGGCGTCTTGGTCGTGGCGGGGGCGACGGCGCGCAGCTGGCGGCAGGCGAGCTTCAGCGGCAGCGCCAGCTCCACGTGCTTGAACAGCTCGCCCAGGACGTCCTCGCCGAGCGCGAGCATCTGAATTCCGCGATTTCGGGAGTTGCCTGAGCGCGCGCTGGTTGCGTGCGCGCGCAAAAGTGCAGGTTGCGATCGTGCCGGTTGCGCGAGTTGCAAAGTTGGGGAGCAACCACGCCCGACACGCAGTTGCATGGGCAGCCTTGCAGTTGGTGGTTGCTTTCCCGTCAAGGCAAGCAACCAGCCACGAGCTGGCGCACCACAACACGTACGGCGAGGAGGACGAGGCGAACCGGCTGCGCAGCATCGTCGAGGCGTACCGCGCGATGATGGGCTGAGTTGGTTCGGGGTTGGGGTTGGGGTTGGGGCGGGCGTTCTTTTTTGTTGCGCGCCCCGGTTGGTGGGCGCGCCTTGCAACTCGTGTCGGTCTTGTAAACGCGCGCACTTTTATGGACGAGCGGCGCGCACGTTTGGGGCCGCTCGCGTGCTTGGGGATATCCCTGTTTCTCGCCGCCGCCGCCGTCGTCGCCGTGCTCCTGCTGCCGTGGTTATGAGCGCGTTCGACGTGCTCATGAGCAGCCCGAGTCCCAGGGAGGGGAACTGGCGCAAGAGCGTCGGCAAGCCACGACACGCGCGCAGGAAGTGCCAATCGCAGCGCAGCCTCCTGGCGTACATGCGGCCGCCGGACTGGATCTCGCAGCCGCTCGACCTGGGCACCGACGTTGCCACGGTGATCGTGGAGGCGCTGATGCGCTCGCAAGACTGCCGGAAGGTGCGCGCGATCAAGGCCCTCGCGCTCGTCAACCGCCTCTGCGCGGCGGCCGTCGCCTCGACGCTCGACCACGTGCGCGCGCGGCTGCAGCACAACGCCCAGGAGTGCGCCCTCGCCGACAAGGCGAAGGCCCTGCGCCTGCGCCAGTGCTTCACGACGGGGTCACGGGCGGCGGAGACCGCGGCGCTCGTTGCGGAGGCGGTGCGGCTCATGCGCGTCCACGAGGTATGAACAGTTGCCTCGAACACTGCATATCTGCCCACTTCTAGGCACAATTGCACCCATCGAACCCAGGACTACATGGAGGAGGTGGGCATCCCGGTCGACCGCCGCATGGCGCTCGTGCCCTTTGCGGACCGCACGTGGTTCCACGACAACCGCTCGCTCCTCGGGCACCTCGCGGGCGGCTGCGAGCTGTGCCCCGGCCCCTTGGTCGGCGCGGCCGCACGGGCGCGTCGCTACCACCAGTTCATCGACGGCCCCGTCATGCTCATCGCGTGCGCCGCGTGCAAGGCCAAGGGGTGCGTGGATCTGGAGGTCTCGTACGCCGACGCGACGGGGCAGGTGCTCAAGGTGCGCGTCGAGCACGAGGAGACCGTGGCGAACAACTACGCGCGCGCGCTGCTCGGCAAGCAAGGGGCGCACCTCAAGCGCATGCGCTCGAAGCGCGCCGCGCGCGTGCTGCCCGCAAAGCTGGGCAAGCGCGTGCACAGGGTCGACGTGACCGACGCGCTGAGCCTGTGCTACTGGAACAGCAACCACCGCATGAGCCACGGGTCGTGGTACCTCGAGCTGTGGCACACGCTGCCCGAGGGCCTGCCGCGGTGCACGACCTTTGGCGCGCTCATGGGCGTGCGCAACAGCGACAAGGTGCGCAAGGAGGCGCGCGATCACGCCGCGCTGCTGCGCGCGCGGCGCAGGGACGCGGCGCAAAAGCGCGTAGCGCTTTCGAAGCTCATGAGCGCGTTCATGGGCGAGCGCGACGCGGTGTGCGCCGTTGTGCGGGCCGGGGCCTTCGAGGGCTGGGTGCAGGCCATCGAGCTGTGCTCGGCCGCGCGCGCCTTCGAGGCGCGCTGGCTGTTCCGGTGGGGCGGGCACGGCGGCCTCGCGCCGATCGAGTGGCGCGACAACCAGCAGAAGCTCCTGCAGATGGACCGGGCCGCGTTGGGCGCGGCCGTGCGGCGCGTCGCGACCGTTGCGAGGGTGCTCTACAGGGGCTTCAGGCGCTACAGCTCGTACTCCAAGGAGGGCTCGCCCGAGCGCTCCGCGATGCTGTCGCTCATGCGCAACTTCTCGCCCGCCTTCCTCGAGCGCGGGCCCGCAGTCGTCGACCAGATCGTCGAGCTCGTGCGCTGCGCCGCGATCGAGCTGACGTACCCGGCCAACTCGTGTAACAACAGCCAGACCCTGCTCGTCACCTACACGCTGGCGGGCGAGCCCTTCGACGGCCGCCGCATGGAGATCGTCAGCTACTTCTCGGACCACATCGTGCAGCGCATCTGCAAGAAGTTTGGCTTCCTTCCGGTGGGCGACGAGACGCTGACGCAGGTCATGCTCAGGGGGCTGCGCGCCTGCGTGAACCGCCCCTTCGCCGCCGGCACCGACAAGCACGACCGGGCCATTCGCAACAAGGCGCGCGCCGAGATCTTCGGGCTGCCGGCCGTGTGGCCGACGTGGCTGTTGGCGTGAGCGTTGCCCAGGGGCAAGTGGGTTGCGTGGGAGCGACCGGTTGCGCGGGGGCTCAAAAAATCGCCCCCTGGTTGGTTTTAAGTTACTTTCTAGCCCTGGCCCTAACGCAAGTCGGCGCTCTCGAACCACTCGTTGGCTTCGCGCAGCGCATTGATGCCCTGGATCCGGAGCTCGCGCCTCGTGCGGCCGTCCGTCTTGTGGATGAGCAGCTTGAAGAAGACGAACAGCCGCGCGTCGCCGGCAAACTCGACCGCCCGCACGAGGCTGCGCTCGGCCCTGCTGGCGCCGCTCGGCGCGTCCCGCTGCACGCGGTCGGCCTCGTGGGCGGGCGAGCGCTTATCGACCAGCGCCTTGAAGACCTGGGTTCGGTGGGTGCAATTGTGCCTAGAAGTGGGCAGATATGCAGTGTTCGAAGCAACTGTTCATGCCTCGTTGTGCTGGACCCGGCGCAGCTCGTCGCAAAAGTACTTGCACACCAGGCGCGCGGTGCCGATCTCCGGCAGGTTGCGCCACGCCGCTTGCGCGATGTTGGCCCAGACGTCGACCGGCAGCTCGGGAAGCGCCGCGCCGTCGGCCGCAACACACGCGTGCTTGGTCATCGCGCGCGCGGCTGCCCGTGTCCCGTCGCACCAGTCGCAAGCCGCGCAGGCAACGCGTTGGGGCACAGCGAGGGCGAGGGGCGAGGGCGCCCTGCAACTTGAGCGCGGTGGGCCAAGCCGGCCACGTGCCCGACCACGGCGTGCCAGCAACAGGCGGCCCACTTTAGGTTCGCTAAGAGTTTGCGCGCGGCCCCCGCACCCGAGTTGTGAAGCGCCGCGCCGATGGCGAAGGCTAAGCGCGCCGCGCCGCCCAAGTGCTGCTGGGGCGCGCAGCTGCAGGGCGTCGACACGGTCGTCTGCTCGCGAGGGCACGTCAAGGGCAGCCGGCACTTCAAGACAAAGTTCTGCGCCAACTGCAAGGCGGCGATACTCCTTCCGCTCCAGCGCGTGCGCTGCCTGACCAACGCGCAGGCCGCGATCTTCACAAACAACCACTCGGGCGGGCTGTGGACCCTGGCGGCGCCCCAGCACGGCGGGTTTCGGTTCCGCGTCGTCAACAACACGCACGGGTGCCAGCCGCCGCAGCTGATCGTGTTCAAGGAGCCGCTGCCCGACGACGACGCCTGGCAAAACCTGCCCGCACGCCTGCAGTCCGGCGACGGGTTCGCGCGCCTCTGCGTGTCCAAGGGCACGATCGTGCCCACGCAGCACCTGCGCGCCCTGCACTACAAGCCGGCCGATGAGCGGGCGTTGCCGCCGCCGCCACAACCCGTGGTGTGCGAGGTGCTGGTGCCCTCCGTCGTCATGAAGCTGCCGCCCCCGTCCCCGGCGCCGGAGCCGGAGCCGGAGCCGGAGCCGGAGTCGGAGCCGGAAACGCCGAGCTCCGCGGGCGAGCGCGAGGAGCCCGCGTTTTCGAGCTACAACGAGAGGCGCATGCATCGCAACCGCCAGTCGGCGGCCAAGAGCCGACTGATGAAGCGCAAGTACATCGAGACCCTCGAGCGCAACGTCGAGGAGCTCTCGCACACCGTCGAGAAGCTGCGCCACGAGAACCGCTACCTGCAGAATCTGCGGACCGTCAACATCGACGACGCGCTGCACTTGGACTGGAGCGCGCTGGACGCAGTCGAGTGTTGACGCACACAGTCAGGGCGTTTATTTTTAAGACATCACGCGCACGCTTTGAAGCAGAGGATTGTGCCTTTCACAAACACCTACTACTACACACGCGCGCACGCATCTAAACGTCCGCTTTTAAGGACACGGTCCCATCGGGTGACACGCCGTGCGCGAGCAGCACCGCGCCGCGCCTGACCTCGGCGTGGTAGTGGGGGTCCTCAAGAAGCGCGGGCGTGCCGTCGGCCTTGCGCTTCTTGGCCGCCGCCTTGATGGCATCAAACGCCTGCGTTGCGGCGTTCTTCTTGACCTTGACGTCGTCGTAGAAGAGCTCGATCGCGTGCAGCTCGGGCTTGGGCCGGTCGGCCTCGGCCCACGCCGCCCACGTCGCGGTGTGGTCAACGAGGTACGCCTCGACCACCTGCGCGAGCTTCTCTAGCCGCACCGCCCATTCGGCCTCGCGACTTGGCTTGACGCGCGCAATGCCGTCGCCACCTATGGCCCAGCACGAGGGCACGCGCGCGCCCGTGACAGGGTCGTCGTACGCGTCCGGGTTGAAGCGCACAAAGAAGAGTGGCTTGGTCTTGCCGTTGAGCCAGAAGTGGATGCTCGCCTCCTTGTCGCGCTCGTCGGCGCACAGGTAGAACCAGTGCGAGGTCTCGTCCGTCTCGAGCACGAGGTCGTGCGACTTGACGCCCAATAGGTGGAGGAGCGGCCGGTGGTCGGGCCGGCGACGCGTGCCGTTGACGCGCCTGTCCATCACCCACTTAAGCGCCGGGTGAGACTCCGTAAAGCGCCGCTCGAGGAAGGCGCGCACCGCCTGCTCCTTGGCGTGCATGCACGTTTTGGCGTTGCGGGCCAGCGCGTCGTCGGGAAACGCCGCGCAGAAGCAGCCGCAGCAGTATTGGACGCCGTCCTTGACGTAGCGCACTTGGCGATCAGATTCCTTCATGTTGATGTAGTTGTCAAGCAGGCACTTGGCTTGGTTTGGAGGTCCGGGGCACCGGTCTCCGCCGCCGTGCCCGACGCAGTACTTGTTGGTCGTGCCGGAGCCAAACTTCACCATACTGATGCAGCCGCGCACGGCGCACGCGCGTTGCCACTGTTTGCCACTCCGCACCACTACGTACGGTTTGTGGTCGTCCTTGGCGTTGAGCACGGCGTAGCGCCTGCCAAAGGCGGCGTTTGGCGCACCTTTGGGGTCGCCCTCCGCGATGCCCTCGTCGGCGCACAGCCGCGCAAGCTCCTTGCGCCTTTCCACGAGCTTAGCTGCGAAGGTCACCCTCTTTACGCAGTCCTTACACAGTCCGTCGGGGTGCGACAAGCTTTTGGGCTGCCTTTGGCACCCGGGGCAGCCGCGCGCCGCCGGGTCGGCCGCGACCCAGCAGCCGGCGCACATCGTGCCATTGGCCTTAATTGCCTTGTTTTTGCACCCCTTCGTCTGGCACTCGTTGTGCACCTGCCGCTTGCCGCCGTGCTTTGGGCACTTTGCCTCGGCAAATCCCTTCGTCGGCTGGTCGCAGTCAACGCACTTGCGCCTGAAACAACCACCAGAGATCACGCCCGGAACCCCCTTTTTCTCTTCCCACGCGCGCAGGTCGGCCTCGGTTTTGGAGGGTCTTGGCATTTCTTTTGCTTTATTCATTGAGCTTACAAGTGCAAAGTTTTTGACAAACCGGCCACATCACGCCACACGCGCCACGCCACGCGACACACACACGTGCCCTTCCTGGACCTCAGAACTCTGCCTCTAAGGTAAAGCCCTTGGACATGACCGAGTCCGAGCTCTGCGCGCTCGGCATCACGTTCGCCTTGGCGTATTCCGACACGCGTTTTTCGAAAAAGTTCCTGTGGCGCGTAAGGCGTGAATCGTGAGTAGGTGCTTGTGGTTGGACATGTTTGAGTCGAAATGCGCACGTTTTCCCTTGCAAACTGATCTGAAAGGGTAAGGTTAGAGGGTAAGGTTGGTGGTAAGGTTGGGGGCCAGGGTTTGGGGCCAGGGTTGCTGACCATTTCCATCCAATCGAACGGCATCGCCGCGTTGTACCGCTTGGGAGCGTCCAGCGCGACGAGCAGGCGGTCCGCACAGTAGCGCACGTACTCGGTCATCAGGTCCGCGTTGATGCCGATGAGGCCGGACGGCAGCGCGCTGGTCACGAACTCGGTCTCGATCGCGACGGCCTCCTCCACGATCGCGTGGACCTCCGCGTCGCTCAGCTTGCGCTCGAGCATCGAGTACAGCTCGCATGCGAATTGTGTGTGCAGACCCTCGTCGCGCGCGATGAGCTGCTCACCAAAAGGAGCAAACGTGGGCAAACGGCGCAAAACGGGCAACGGGTGTGTGTGTGTGTGTGTGTGTGTGCAGAAAGGAATAGAAAGGGTGAGTTTGAGTGAACCGTTCACACCTCGTTGCTGAAGCAGAGACCGGGCAGCTTGCCGCGCTTCTTCCTGGTACGGGTTGGGGTTGAAAGGTTTACAGGGGAAACCTAACCTCCACCCTAGCCCCATCTTCTACCACTGGGCCGCACATGTAGTAAATCGAGCAGAAGGACGCGCTGAAGAACAATCCTTCCACGACGGCGAAGGCCACCAAGCGTTCCGCGAACCGCTTGGAATTTGTGATCCACTTGAGCGCCCATTCGGCCTTCTTCTGAACGCAGGGCACCGTTTCGATCGCGTTGAGCAGGTGGGCCTTCTCGGCCTTGTCGCGCACATACGTGTCAATGAGCAGCGAGTACGTCTCCTGGAAGGGCAGGCGTGCGCGGATTGGGGTCAGAGCGAACGCGCGTGTGTGCTAACAGAATCGCGGGCGGCTGCGCACCGAGTGGACGTTCTCGATCATGATCTGGTTAGGGTTAGGGTTAGGGTTAGGGTTAAGGCAAACCGGCTGGGATAGCCCTACAAGCCGCTCCCAGACGATAAACACCTGAAACCCATAAAAGAATTTGGCTTCCGTGTACTGGACCTCCGAGCTGAACTTCTCGATCAAATTTTCATTGACCACCCCGTCCGCGGCGGCAAAAAATGCCAGCGTGTGCTTCAAAAAGTGCTGCTCGTTGGCGGTGAGCGCGTCCCAGTCGTTGAGGTCCTGCGCCAGGTCGATCTGCAAGCCAAGCAGAGGTTGGGGTGGTGAGCGGGTGGGGGGTGGGAGCCCGTGCCAGCTCAACCCAACCCAAGCTCGCTGCGCGCCTCCTCGGCCGTCCAAAAGCTTGCTTGTGAGCGTTTAAAAAATTGCCAAAGGTTGTCGTGCTGGATGGGGAACAGCACGAAGCGGCTGTTGTTGGGCTGCAGCATGGGCTCGTTGGCGTCGCCGGGGTGCTGCTCGGCCGGCATGGTGGGGACGCGGAGCGGTGCGCGCACGCAGGGCACGCAACAACGGCCGGTTTAGCGCGCGACGCGGGCACGAGCGCGCACGGCAACGGCGCGGACCGGCAAGCTGAATAATACCCCCCCTACCCGCACCAGTCGCAAGGCTGCCGCGCAACCGAATGCGGGGACAATTCTTTGAAATCGGGGAGCTCCTACATTACTAAACGAGCACCCCCCAAGTGCTCATAAAGAGAGGCCCGTGCTCGTTTAGTTTTTTAATGAATTAGTGATACAGGGACGTCGGAGCGAAACCGGGGAGACTTCAAAAGCAACCTTTTGGGCGCATATCGGCTAATGCATTAGACCTCCTGCATTTCTTAATGCATTAGTCTCCCCGATTACTTCCACTCGTCCCTGCCACGCTAATTCATTAAAAAACTAAACGAGCACGCGCCTCTCTTTATGAGCACTTGGGGGGTGCTCGTTTAGTAATGTAGGAGCTCCCCGATTTCAAAGAATTGTCCCCTCTAAAGAGTTAATGCATTAGGTGTCCGGGGACCCTGGTTTCGGTCACGGGCGGTGAACCAAGCCCAGGGAGCGCAGGCAAGGGTCGAGTGCGGGGGCATATGGCCACGTCGCCACCGCCCAAGGGGGAGGCGCCGATGCTCCTGCCCGACCTGTCGACGCTCTCGCTGTCGCCAGCGCACGTGGCCGACGTGGGCGGCCACTACCACCAGCCCGGCGACCAGTGCGACCCGCGCGAGCAGGATGGCGGCGTGTGCGTCGTGCTCGCGCCGATGCCCCACATCCTCGCCCAGGCCCGGCTCCTTCTGCCCGCCGAGATCCTCAACGAGGACGCGATGGCCCTCGCCTTCCGCGTGCAGCCCAGCAGCTCCAAGTGGACCGAGGAGACGCCCTACGACACGCTGCACGCGAGCGAGCAGTACAGGGCGTTCTGCACCATCCTCGGCTACGTGCCTCCCATCGCCCTCGGGTACCGGCGCGACGACGGCCAGTGGCTGGCCCTCACCAGAGAGGACGGCACTTGGGCGGAGCTCGTGCGCAAGAAGATCATCAGGACCCACCCGTCGGAGACGCGGCCGCAGCAGTTCTGGACCAGATTTCGCTACCAGCTGTCGCGCGGGGCGACCCACCAGCTCGCGGTGGCCGTGCTGAACGCGATGCACACGTACAACGCGCGGCACCAACCCGTGTGGCAGAAGGTGGACGCGGAGCGGCGGGGCCTGGCGGCGGCCCTTGCCGCCGCCAGGGAGGATCGCGAGAGGGAGGCGCGGGCGATGGCAATGGCCGCCCGCGTCGCCGCCGCGCGCGCCCCCGCGCCCTCGCCCGCACCCGCGCGGCCCACGCCCGGCCTTGCGGCGGACGAGCCGTTCCTGGACGAGGCGGGGCGGCCGCTCGAGCTGCCCTCGATGGAAGAGGTGCTGAACGACGAGTTTGTCAAGTCGCTGTTGCGAGACGCCGATTCCGAGGTGCCCGAGTTTGTGGTCTAGGGGGTTCTTTTAAAGAAAAACAACACACGCCCACACGCGAGGAATGGCTCCGCCGCGCCACGGGGACGCTCGTTCCCTTTGGCGGCGCGGCTTCATGGGGTCCTCGTTGCGGCGGTGCGCGCGCGCTCAGTAGCGCGCCATGGATTGGACCCGCTCCTTCCACCATCGCACGTCGTCCTCGTTGCCCGCCAAGATCTCCAGCGCGCGCGAGGGATCCGCGAGCGCTCGCTTGCGCTTGTCGCTCAGGCCGTCGGCCGGCCTGGGCCGCGGCGCGCCTCACCCAAAGCGGTAGGGGCCGGTGCCGTGGCGCCGCTCGCCCGCGGCCAGAACGTCGTGGAGGCGCGGCATCGTCCCTTCCCATTAGGGGGGCGCGCCCGCGTGGCTTATGCTGCAATCTGCGTGCACACGGTGGTGATGAGCGCGGCGACGCTCATGATGTCGATGCCGGACTCCTCCGTGTCGTAGCGCAAGTCCTCGATGCGCCGCAAGTCCGACCCGAGGACCTCGCCCAGCGCGTGCTGCATGCAGCTCACGTGCCCCTCCTTGCGCAGGGTGGCGAGGGTCACGCGCGTGCGCGTGCGCGGGCTCGATTCCCACAGGTCGCGCTGCTGCTTCTCGGCCAGCGTGAGCCGCAGCGCCGCCTCGATGGCCGCGCGCTGCCGCAGGCGCTCGGCGTCGTTCTCGTCCTCGGCGAGCGCGGCGGCCAGGCTGAACTTGCGCGTCTGGTTGAGCGCGTCGTCGCCGAGCAGCGCGTCGAACTCGTCGGGCGTGAGCGCGAGCGCGCGGCTGTGCGCGCACGCCTCGGCGCGCACGACGCGCGCGTGCGAGAGCTCGAGCAGCGCGTCGCTCTCGACCGTGGAGCAAAGGAAGCAGATCTTGAGCGCCTCGGCGTCCGAGGCGGGCACGGAGATGAGCCGCCGCACGCGCTCGCGCACCGCGTTGACAACGGCGGCAGCGCTAGTTGTCATCGCGCTAGCTTTGCGCTTGCGCGGCGGCGAGGCGCGTTTGAATTAGCGTTGCGGCGCCGCCGCCATGCTTCGCGGCGCCGTCTTTGCGATGGCCATGGTGGCGCGCACGCAGCCTGCGCCCGCGATGCCGCGCAGGGGCATGCTCAACCGCGTGCTCATGCACGCGGGCTTCGCCGACCCGATCGAGCACTTTGAGGGCACCTTCTACGGCGTGACCGCCAAGCTGGACCTCAACATGCGCACGCGCGTGGCCGACGTGAGCCTCAACGGCGTGCCGCTCGGCGGGCGCGTCTCCGGCACGGGGTGGCTCAAGGATTCCGAGGCGGAGGCGGGCACGGTCATCCTGGAGAGGGGGTTTGCGAAGCGGCTGCACCGCCGCTTTGTGAGCATCCACAGCGCGCGCCTCGACCGCCAGCAGCACACGGTGACTGTGAGCGTCAACGTACCCGTATTAGGGGTCATCGAGATAGTGCTGCAGTAGCGCGCGTTCCATAACCCGCGTTTGATTTCCGGTGAAGCAAGGGGCGGGCGCGCCATGCCCGGGTTTCTCCCCAGCCTCGCGGGGCTGTCCGTGCCCACTGGCGTCAAGCGCGTGAAGGAGGTGTCCAGCGACGAGGACGCCGCCCGCGCGTCCGCGCCCGCTCCCGCGCGCCCGCGCGGTCCCCGGCCGGAATCGAAGCAGCAGCGCCTGCTGCTGAAGGCGGCCCATTCCAAGGCCGACAGCGACTCCGAGGCCGACGAGGCCGACGAGGCCGGCGTGGACGGCGATGCGCCGATGGCGCCGGAGCTGCCGCCGCGAGGCTACGGCCCGGAGCGGCCACGCGGGCGCAGCGGGGCGGTTGAGGCGAGCGACGACGAGTCCGGCACGGAGAAGGCCGACAGCGACTCCGAGGCCGACGACGAGGCCGACGAGGCCGACGAGGCCGACGACGACGCCGGCGTGGACGGCGATGCGCCG
>Ga0209666_1002542_pt1 | contig 13583 bp, 13 predicted proteins | sample SaaInlV_125m_DNA_FD_184679 | JGI IMG/M metagenome (GOLD analysis project Ga0209666, IMG submission 184679) | Marine microbial communities from expanding oxygen minimum zones in the Saanich Inlet - Saanich Inlet SI037_S3LV_10m_DNA (SPAdes)... | ecosystem: Environmental > Aquatic > Marine >...
GAACAATTAGCCGAAAGAAACAAAGATGATTCATTAAGGATTTGGAGTTACAGCAGGATTGATACTGTCAAGAGACCTGAAATATTAAAATTAGTAAGAAGAGCTGGAATTAAATGGTTGGCGCTTGGTATAGAAAGTGGTGATAAGTCTGTAAGACTTGAAGTTGATAAAGGAAAATTTGAGGATGTGGATGTTCAAGAAGTTATTCAAAAAGTCCATGAAGCAGATATAAATGTTATGGCAAATTATATATTTGGATTACCTGGAGATACCGAAGATACCATAAAAAAAACTTTTGAGTTAAGCTTAAAACTTTGCACTGCAGGCTGGAATACATATGGGGCTATGGCTCTACCAGGAAGTTTATTATACAAAAAAGCATTAGATGATGGAACTAAATTGCCAGACACATATGAGGGTTATTCATTTCATTCTTATGATACTCTACCTCTGCCAACAGAAAAGCTTACTGCAAGAGAAGTTATCACTTTAAGAGATGAAGCATTTGATAAATATCATAATTATAAACCATTTTTAAATTTAATAGAAAAAAAATTTGGCAAACAAGCTGCTGAAAATATTGTTGAAATGACGTCTATAAAATTGAAAAGAAAAATTAAGGGTGACTAGAAATTTAATGTTTAAAGATATTAAGATTATAAACAATACAAATTTTAAAGATAAAAGAGGTCTTCTATGGACAACTTGGAAAAAAGGCTTGTTTAGAAATATAAAATTTAATCATGATAAGTTTTCTTTATCTAAAAAGAATACTTTAAGGGGATTACATTGTGATTTTAAATCATGGAAAATGATAACTAGTGTATATGGAAAACTTCTATTTGTAATCGTGGATATGAGAAAAAAATCAAAAAATTATTTAAAATATAAAAAGTGGACAATAGATCATAAAAAACCTAAAATAATACTAATACCCCCATATTATGCTAATGCTCATTTATGTCTTTCTAAAACCTGTGTATTTCATTATAAGTGGAGTTACAGTGGAAAATATATTGACGCAACTGATCAAAAAAGCTATCGCTGGAATGATCCAAAAATAAATATTAACTGGCCAATACGTAATCCTATTTTAAGTAAAAGAGATAAGACAGCGATATTATTATAAATATGAGCAAAATTCTAATCACAGGAGGAGCAGGTTATATCGGTTCAATGTTGTGTACAAAATTACTTGAGTCAGGACATCAAGTTACTTCTGTTGATCTTTTAAAATACGATAAAAGTTCGTTAAATCATTTATATTTTTATAAAAATTTTAATTTAATACGTGATGATATTAGAAAAAAGAGTTTAATGAAAAAATTGGTCAGAAAACATGATTTTATTATTCCTTTAGCTGCATTAGTAGGTGCCCCGTTATGTGAAAAATTTAAAAGGGATGCGATTAGTACAAATCTAGGTTCAATAAAAACATTATGTGAAATAACTACAAAAAAAAATAAAGTCATTTATCTCACAACTAATTCTGGGTACGGAGTCGGCGAAAAAAATAAATATTGTGACGAAAACAGCCCTTTAAATCCAATTTCACTTTATGGAAGAACAAAATGTGATGGCGAGGATTTGGTTAGAGCAAAAATAAAAAACCATGTATGTTTTAGATTGGCTACAGTTTTTGGATCAAGTTACAGAATGAGAAGTGATCTTCTAGTAAATAATTTTGTGTACACAGCTATTAAAAAAAATAAACTAACTTTATTTGAGCCTCATTTTAGAAGAAATTTTATTCATGTTAGAGATGTTGTTAACGCAATTATTTTTACAATGAAAAATTTTAATAAATTAAAAAATGATGTTTATAATCTTGGACTATCTTCAGCAAATATAAGTAAAATAATGTTAGCAAAAAAAATTCAAAAACAATATAAAAGATTAAAGATCAAGATTGTAACGAATAGAAAAGATCCAGATAAGAGAGATTATTTTGTAAGCAATAAAAAAATTGAAAAAAAAGGTTTTAAGGCATCAATAACATTAGATGATGGAATATCAGAATTAATTCAAATTTTTACAAACGACTCCAATAGGGTAATTAATAATTATTAGGTATTTAGATAATTTTTTTTATTTGTTTTAAAAAATTATCTTGCGAATAGTAAAAACTTATTTTACTTTTTTTAGCGCAGTTTTTATCAGATAACTTATCACCAATCATAAAGCTCTTCTTTTTATCAATTAAGAATTTTTTATAAATATTTTTTATCATTTGATTTCCAGGTTTTCTTAAGTTGCTTTTTTTACTATATAATTTAATTTTACCTTTTGGATGGTAAGGTGAAAACTGAACATCATTAAAAAAAATATTTTTTTTTGCTAATACAATTTTTAAATGAGCATGGAGTTTAAAAAAATCACTCAATTTAAAAAAGCCTTTTGCGATACCCGCCTGATTAGTGATTAAGAATATATAATAATTTTTTTTAATTAAATATTTTAAACCTTCAATTACTTTATCTTTAAATTTGAAGTCTTTTTTCCTATAAACATAACCGGTATCGTGATTAATCACACCGTCACGATCTAAAAAAGCAGCAGGCCTTTTAAAATATTTTAGCAATTTTGTCTCAGATATATTTAAATATTTTGGAGTACCAATATCTAAAAAAAAATCTTTAAAAATCCTACCTGTGAGTAATTTTTTTTTTATTATTTTTGGCAATATATCATCTTCGAGTGATGAGGGTTTATTCGGCAGTAAAGAAAGAATTCTTTTTTTAAAAAAATAAATTCCACCATTCATCAAATCACTTTTTCTTTTATAAAAGAGATTATTTTTTTTTAAGCTTAAGTTATTAAGTTTAAAACTATTGGTATTTAGCTTGTTTGAGGTTAAAGCCAAACATCCTAATTTATTTTTTTTATATGAATTTAATAAATTATTTAAATTTATATCAAATACAGTATCTCCATTAGCAAGTATAAAATCATTTATTTTTATCTTTTTTAAATTTAATAATGCACCTCCTGTACCCATTAATTTTTTTTCTTTTAAGCAAATAATCTTAGTAAAATTAAAAGTCTTATTATGAAAATTTTTAAAAATAATATCACTTTTATAACCCGTTAGAATATAAATTTTTTTAAAATGATATTTAGAAAAATTATTAATTATGTACTGTAAAAAATAAATATTATTAAATTTAAGCATTGGTTTAGGCTTGTTATGAAGAAAATTTTTTATCCTAGAGCCTTTTCCACCAGCTAAAATTACTAAATCTATATTTTTCATAAAATTTTTAATATTTTTTTATCATTTTAATCTAAGATTAAATAGTTTAATAATCATAACATGAAATTAATTTCTTTTGTTTTTTCATTTAAAAATGAAGAAAAAAATCTTGAAGAATTAGTCAAAAGAATTGATGAGTCCATAAAAAAATTATTTGATTACAAATATGAGATGATTTTTGTAAATGATTCTTCAACTGATAATTCCGAGAAAATATTAGAAAAATTACAAAAAACTTTTCCCATCACTTTAATCAATATGTCCAGAACTTTTGGTGTTGGCCCCTGTGTTTTAGCAGGTTTTAAACATGCGCAAGGCGATTGTATTATTTATATGGACTCAGATTTACAGGACCCGCCAGAAATTGTTGATCAATTGATAAATGAATATGAGAATGGCGCTGATGTTGTTCACACAATTAGAACTGATAGACTAGGTGAATCTAAGTTTAAATTATTTATAACTAAAGCAGCATATAAAATTATTAATTACTTATCTGACATTAAATTACCTATAGAGGCTGGTGATTTTAAGTTAATTTCAAAACAAGCATTGACTAAAATACTTAAGCAAAAAGAATTTAGACCTTACATCCGTGGATTATCTGTTTGGGTCGGATTTAAGCAGGCATATGTCAAATACGTTAGAGAACCAAGATTTAGCGGTGATACAAAATTTCCATTATTATCGGCTGGACCTGTAACACAATTTATTAGCGGTATTACAGCTTATTCACTTAAGCCTTTATATTTTGGAATTTTACTTGGAATTACCTCAATAATATTTTCAATTATTTTAATTTTTTATGCTCTTTACATGAAGTTTACTAATATAGCTGTGCCAGGAACAGCAGGAATAATTATAACAATATCTTTTTTTGCTGGGATAATTTTACTTACTTTAGGAATTTTAGGAATTTATATAGCAAGAATATTTGAAGAAGTAAGAGGTAGAGATAGTTACATTATTAAAGATATTAAAAAAAAACTATAATATTTTATAAAGATTATAAATCTTGTCACTTAAAATTAAATTTAAATTTAAATTCCAGCTTTTGGGAGTAATGATATAATGGACATTAAATTCTTTTTTTATTTTTTTCCATTCTAAAGAATTAAAATTAACAAATAATTTTTCAATATATTCATCAGACAATGAAGGGTTGTTTTTTACAGGAGGTTGAAAATTATTAATCTTGTATATTTTAGTCAAAATATTAAAAAATTTATTTACCAAATATGGGTGATAAGGAATAAAATCCATTGACTCTGTATGTAGTAAAATTGGTTTCTCAATCTTTTTAAATATTTTTGAAGTAAGTTTTGATGAAGTTAATACATAACCATTAAAATTAGTTTTTTTTAAATAATCAAAAGTTTCATAAGTTTGGTCATTTTTATAAGTATCAATAATATTATTTTTTATATTTAGAATCTTTTTATAATTTTGAAATGAAATAATTATGAGAAAAGATAAAAAAATATTTAACACTATCTTCTTGTTATATTTCTCTTTAAGAAAAAAATATAATAAGCTGATTATAATAGGCCAGCCTAAAAATGTATGAAGCATTATGAAACGTGTTGGCATAGCAATTTTTATTAATTCTGGAAAATAATTAGGAACAACTTTATATGCCAAATATAAGATTGTTGACCCTATCAAGCTAATTAATAAAACCAATAAATGAAAATATGAGGTTTCTTTATTTTTTAAAATATTTTTTTTTTTTATAAAAAAAAATATCAAAATACCTAAAATAAAAGTTTTTATTAAATAATCATAATGAATCACATCCGTTAATGCTCTATGCCCATCCCAATCGTTCAGGTAATTCAAAAATAAATTATGATCATAAGATAATTTTTCAATTGTATTTGTGTAAAAAAAAATAAAACTTAGTACTAAAAAAAATAAACCTGCAGCAACCCCTTTAAAAATTTCTATTTTATTCATTTTAATAAAAAAGGTACCTAGTAAATTAATGAAAAACATCCACAAACCAATTAAAGGGTGAATCGCAATTAAAAAAATTGAGATTGCACTTGCCAGTAATAAATTTTTGTTTGCTAATAGACCAAAAGAAAAAGTAACTAAAGATAAACTTACCATTCCATAGGTGTGCTCAGAAAAAATTAACGATGGATAATCAGTGTCACCAAAATTCTTTCCAATCAATATAGCTACGATTGAGATGATTAAAGATAAATTTCTATTTTGAGTGATGGAATTAGAAAATAAAAAAACACCAAATGAAAAAAAAATTGTGCTGCATAAAATTATTATTCTTGAGACACTTTCTACTGTCATGCCAAATTTAATAAATATGTATGAAATTTGATGAATAGCTGTCCAAGAATTAAAATAGTAGTACATCATAGGAGAGTTATTGTCTGGATATATAACTTTGTTTGATAAAACTAGACCTCCATCAAGACCATATTGTAAAAATGTATAAGATAACGATATCAAAAGTGAACTTAAGATTAATATTAATATGTGAGGAAAATGATTTTTAAAATTAATAGTGTTTTTATCCATAAAGAAAAAACTAAATTAAGCTTTTAAGATACTTAGAATAATCACAGTTACCGTAAAAAGAAATAGCTCTTACTAATTTTTTCTTATCTATCCATTTATTCATAAAAGCTATTTCTTCCAAACAAGCAATTTTTAATCCTTGTCTTTTTTCAATAGAAGATACAAAAATAGAAGTTTGATTAAAATCATCAATAGTACCAGCATCTAACCATGCTGCACCTCTTCCTAAATGTTCTGCCTTAAGTAAATTACTTTTTTTATACATATTGAGTAAATCTATTATTTCGAATTCATTTCTTTTAGATTTTTTTAAATTAAGTGTTTTTTTAACAACCGAGTTATCAAAAAAATATAATCCAGTTATTGCTAAATTTGATTTTGTTTTTTTTGGCTTTTCAACCAGATTAATTATTTTATTTTCTTTTAATGTAGCCACTCCAAATCTATTTGGATTTTTTACTGGATAAACAAATATTTTTGCACCTTTTTTTAATTTAGAATTCTTTTTAAGTTTGTCAGACAAACTTTGTCCATAAAAAAAATTATCACCTAGTATTAAAGATATATTATCATTACCAATAAATTTCTTACCTATCTTGAATGCGTCAGGCAACCCCCTGGGTTTATCTTGTTCTGCATATAATATTTTTATGCCAAAATTTTCACCATTTAACAAAATTTTTCTAAATTGTCCTATAGATCCTTTATTAACAATGATTAACACTTCTTTAATCCCCGCTAACATTAAAATTGATAGTGGATAATATATTAATGGCTTATCGTAAATAGGTAGTAGTTGTTTGTTTATAGACTTAGTTATTGGACTCATTCTCGTTCCAAGTCCTCCAGCTAAAATAATACCTTTTTTAATCATCTACTTTTACCTAATCGATTAATAAAATTTTTGTTTCTTATAAATTTAAAAAACTTTTTATTATTTTTATACCATTCTAAAGTTCTTAAGAGACCTTTATTAATCATAACTTGAGGCTTCCATTTAATATATTTTCTTATTTTTTGACTATTTAAAGCATAACGCAGATCGTGACCTGGCCTATCTTTAATATAAGTAATTTTAGATTTTTTATTATAATAATTACCCTTTTTAGCTAATGTGATTATCTTTTTTATTAAATCTTTATTTTTAAAATTCTGGCTCGATCCTATATTGTATGTTTCGCCAATTTTTCCTTTTTGATAGATTTTGTATAAAGCTCTACAATGGTCCAAAACATATATCCATTCTCTTGTGTTTTTACCTTTTCCGTATAAAGGCAATTTTTTTTTATTGAAAATATTAAAAATCATCTTTGGAATAAATTTTTCAGGATTTTGCTTAGGACCGTAATTATTACAACAATTTGTTATGATAGCATTTATTTTATACGTGTTAATATACGAATTTATTAAATGATCAGAAGCAGCTTTAGTAGCAGAATAGGGGTTACTGGGATTATATGGTGTTTTTTCATTAGCTCTTAAGTTATTTTGGATGTCACCATAAACTTCATCCGTAGAAATATGAATTAGTTTAATTTTTTTATTTTTAATCAAGATTTCCAACAGAGAATGAACACCAAGTACGTTAGTGTTAATAAAGTTATCTGAAGAGTCTATTGATCTATCTACATGTGTTTCTGCAGCTAAATTAAATATACATGTGGGTTTATTATTTTTAATAATTTGTGAAATTTTTTGTTTATTACAGATATCAGCTTTAAAAAATTTATAATTTTTATTACTCTTAAAACTATCAGTATTAAAAAAATTTGATGAATAACTAATTTTATCAATACTTACAACAAAGTGTCCTAAATTTAATAAATATTCTACAAGGTTGCTTCCTATAAATCCAAGACCACCAGTAACTATAAATTTAGCCATTTACACAATCTTATTAATTAAATCTGCAATATATTTTGCTTTTTGTATCGAAACTTTATGATGAACTGGTATTGCTAAGTATTTATTTTCAGCATAGTCCATATTTGGATATTTTTTACCCTTAACAAAATTTTTAAATATAGAATATTTATCATTTCTAAAATGCACTTGATTAGTTTCAACTCTTTTTTCCCTCAATTTTTTTTGAATTAAATCTTTTTTTCTAGAAATAATTGTGAATAACCAAGCTGCATGAGTTCTTTTGCCGTCTCTTTTATGAACGCACTGAATATTTTTATTTTTTTCTAATTTTTCGAGATAAATGTTAAAAATTGTTTTTCTATGATTAAGAATTTTTTTAAAATCTTTTAAACCCTCTAAACCTACAGACGCACCTAAATCGGTCATTTGGTATTTATATCCAACCTCATAAATATCATTTTCCCAAGTAGCTTTTTGTTTTTTTTCTCTATCTATTCCAAACCATCTTATTCTTTTTGCTTTATTAATAAGTTTTTTGTTTTTTATACAAAGCATACCTCCGTCAGCAGTCGTAATATGTTTGATAGCTTGAAAACTAAACATTGTAAAATCACTTATACTGCCAATAGGTTTTCCTTTGAAAGTAGCACCCAAAGCATGTGCGGCATCCTCAATTAAAGGAATTTTATATTTATTCGATATTTTTTGGAGTTCATCAAGATCACAAGGTAATCCACCATAGTGCATACAAACTATTGCTTTGGTTTTTTTTGTTATAAGTTTTTTTACACTTTGTACGCTTATATTCATTGTTTGAGGATCAATATCAGCAAATTTAATTTTTACACCCATATACAAAAAAGGAATGTTAGTAGCAGTGCAAGTAAACAATGGAGCTATAACTTCATCACCTCTTTTTAATCCCGACAAAATATAAGAGAGATGAAGCGCATCAGTTCCAGACCCTGTAGAAAGACAGTGGTTTTTCTTACCAAACATTGATTGAAACTTACTTTCAAATTTATCCACTAACGGTCCTTGGCCTATCCATCTACCGGATAATACTTTTTTTACATTTTTGAAGGAATTTTTAGAAATATAAGGGTGAAACAAAACAGTTCCCTCGTTCATTTTCATTAATGGAATTTCTTTAAATGACATAAAATTTATTTATCATAGCGATAAAACTAATACAAATGTATAGTGAATTAGTAATGTATATAGTTTATTAATCAGAAATTAATTATCAAATGAGTCTAAAACAAGATTTAACAATAATATTTGTTTCATTTTACTCCAAAAATTTAATTGAAAAACCAATTAGCCAAATTGATAGTGATATATCAATTATAGTGATTGAAAATTCACTAGATCACGAATTAAAAAAAAACTTAGAAGATAAATACTCAAATGTAAGAGTAGTAATTCCAGATAATAATACAGGAAATGGAGGGGGAGCTAATATTGGTTTAAGGCTGGCTCAAACTAAGTTTGTTTTATATTTAGATATTGACGTAGAACTGTCTCAGACGGCAATTGAAAAATTATATTCTTATGCAAATAAACTAAATGATTTTTCAATCCTAGGACCAAGCATTAAAGGCTTAACTTATAAAGAAAATTATTTTTCCAAAAAAAATATTTATGAAAAAGTACACAGTATGAATTTTATCACTGGTTGTGCTTTATTTTTTAATATGACTGCATTAAAAGAAATCGGTTTTTATGATGAAAATATCTTTTTATATTACGAAGAAAACGATCTTTATTTGAGAAGTTTAAAAAAAAATTATAAAATTTATTTAATTGAAGATGCAAAAATAAAACATACCGGAAATCAATCTACAGATTTAATAAAAAAAGAGGAAATTGAAATTAATCGTAATTGGCACTTGATGTGGTCAACTTTTTATTTTCATAAAAAACATTACGGATTATTAAGAGCATATAATAAAACTGTTCTAAAATTACTATCTGCGTGTTTAAAATATTTAGTTTTTTCAATTTTAAGAAAAGATTCAGACAAAAAAATATATTATGCAAGAATGAGTGGTATATATAATGCAATGAAAGGGAATAATTCATGGTTTAGAACTAATCTGGATAAAGTAATTGATAAATAATAATATTAATTATATTGAAAATTATGTTTAAAAAAAAAATTATTGTAACGGGTGGAGCTGGTTTTGTAGGCACTAATCTTATTAAATTACTTTTAGATAAAACTAATTATTATATTATAAGTTTAGACAATTATTCATCAGGTAAAAAAGGAAATCATATAAAAAATAATAGAGTAAAATACATTAAAGGTAAAACAACAGATATTGAAAAAATAATAAAAAAACCAAATGAAATAAATACCATCTTTCATTTTGGAGAATTTGCGCGTATCTACCAAAGTTTTTTAAAAATGAATGAATGTATAGATTCAAATAGTATTGGATCGAATGCAATTTTTAATTTTTGTTTGAAAAATAAAGTTAAGCTTATTTATTCAGCTACGTCAGCTTCACTAGGTAATAAAGGTGATGATAAAAATCTATCTCCCTATGCTTTCTCTAAAGCAAAAAATTTAGAACTTTTAGAAAATTTAAAAAAATGGTTTAATTTTAAATATGAAGTAATTTATTTTTATAATGTTTATGGCCCAAATCAAATTTGTAAAGGTGCCATGTCTACAGTTATAGGAATTTTTGAAGATCATTATAAAAACAATAAAGCTTTACCTGTAGTTAAACCAGGATCTCAAACAAGAAGATTTACACACATTAATGATACAGTAAATATTTGCTATTTAGCTTGGAAAAAAAATTTATGCCGTCATTATAGCATCGCTAATAAAAAATCTTTTTCCGTCTTAGAAGTTGCAAAAATGTTTAGTTCTAAGATCAAATTTTTACCTAAACGTTTAGGTGAAAGATATGCTTCAGCATTAACAAATAAAAATTTATCAAATAGAATTTACAAACATTATGGAAAAATAAACTTAAAAGATTATGTAAATAATTTTATTGCTAATAATGATTAATGTCCGGGAAACTCAACAAGGCTTTCAGTTATATAGCCTTTTTTTTTAAGAAGATTATTTCCTGGTAAATCAAAAAGATTTATAACAAAAATAAAAGCAGCTACAGTTCCACCAGATATTTCAATTAGTTTTGCGGCTGCTTCTGCCGTACCCCCTGTTGCTATTAAATCATCTATAACAAGAATTTTTTCATTTTTAGAAATCGAATCTTTATGCACTTCTATAGTCGCATCACCATATTCTAATTTAAAGTCTATTGAGTGAGTTTCTGCTGGCAATTTATTCTTTTTTCTCAATAAGATGAATGGTTTATTGAGAGCATAGGAAACTGCTGCTGCAAATATGAAACCTCTAGATTCTATAGCTGACACCTTATCAAAATCAATTTTTTTAGCTATCTCAATTATTTTGTCATTAGTATATTTAAAAGCTTCAGGGTTTTTAATTAATGTAGTTATGTCCCTGAATAGAATTCCCTTTTTAGGATAATCTTGTATTGATCTGATGTGCTTTTTTAAATCCATATTTAGCTTCAAGTTCTAGCAAAAAACCATTAATAATTAAATGATGAAAAAAAGAAAACTCGGGATAATTGGTGGCAGTGGTCTTTATAAAATGGATGGATTTGAAAAAACCAAATGGAAAAAAATTAAAACTCCATGGGGAAAACCCTCTGATGAAATCCTATTAGCAAATTTTGGTAAAGAGGAGATTTGTTTTATTCCAAGACATTCTAGGGGGCATAAAATTAACCCATCAAATATAAATTTTAGAGCAAATATAGACGCAATGAAGCAATTAGGTGTAACTGATATTATTTCAGTGTCGGCTGTAGGATCTTTAAAAGAAGAACTCGAACCTGGAAAATTTGTTATTGTGGATCAATTTATTGATAGAACTTTTTCTAGAATAAAAACTTTTTTTGATGAAGAAATTGTTGCTCATGTATCAATGGCAAAACCAACTAGCCCAGGTCTATCAGCTTGCTGTGAAATGGCATTAGAAAAATTAAATATAAAAAATAAAAAAGGAGGAACTTATATTGTTATGGAAGGACCTCAATTTTCAACATTAGCAGAATCAAACTTGTATAGATCTTGGGGTGCAGATATTATTGGCATGACAAACATGCCGGAAGCTAAACTAGCAAGAGAAGCAGAAATTAGATATTGTACTGTTGCAATGGTTACGGACTATGATTGTTGGCATCCAGATCATGATGAGGTTGATGTTAGTATGGTTATACAAACTTTAATGAAGAACGCTGCCAACGCACAAAATATGATTAAAGAGGTTATAAAAACGTTTAAAGATTTTTCTATTGATAAAGATCCTGCAAATAATTGTCTGGACGTTGCAATTATAACTGATCCGAAATTAAGATCTAAAAAAACAATAAAAAAACTCAATAATATTGCAGGAAGAGTTTTAAGAAATAAACATAATGAAGATCGAAGGTAAACCTTACAGAACGATATGGTTTGAAAACAATATTGTAAAAATTATTGACCAAACAAAACTTCCACATCAATTTATAATCAAAGATCTAAGAACTTCTCAAGATGCAATTAATGCAATTAAAACAATGGAAGTTAGAGGTGCTCCATTAATAGGGGCTACAGCTGCCTATGGTTTAGTTTTATCTATTATAGAAAAAAATGATTTACCATTTTTAAAAAAAACTAGTGAAGATTTAATAGCTTCAAGACCTACAGCAATTAATTTAAAATGGGCAGTAAATCGAATGATGAAAAAACTATCGGGTATTGATAATAATGAGATACTTAAATTAGCATTAGAAGAAGCAAAAGCAATTGTGGAAGAAGATGTAATTTTTTGTAAAAATATTGGCACTAATGGACTTAAAATAATTGAAGACATAGCAAATAAAAAAAAGGACACAGTAAATATTTTAACTCATTGTAATGCCGGATGGTTAGCTACTATAGATTGGGGAACAGCTACTTCACCTATTTATCACGCACATCAAAAAGGAATTAAAGTTCATGTTTGGGTTGATGAAACAAGACCAAGAAATCAAGGTGCTAATTTAACGTCTTACGAATTAAATGAAGAAGGAATTCTCAACACAATAATTGCAGATAATACTGGAGGAATTTTAATGCAAAGAGGACAAGTTGATATGTGTATTGTTGGAACAGATAGAACTTTATCTAATGGAGATGTTTGTAATAAAATTGGAACATATTTAAAAGCACTAGCAGCAAAAGATAATAATATACCATTCTATGTAGCCTTACCTAGTTCAACAATAGATTGGAATATTAAAGATCATAAAAAAATTCCAATAGAAGAAAGAAACTCAGAAGAACTTTCACATATAGAAGGGTTAGATAAAGATAACAAATTACAAAAAGTTTTAATTTATCCACAAAAAAGTAAAGCAATGAACTTAGCATTTGATGTAACACCTGCTAGATATGTAACAGGTTTAATTACGGAAAAAGGTGTTTGCAAAGCATCAGAACAAGGATTGAAAGGTCTATTTAAATGAAAAAAATATTATTCATTTTAAGTTTTCTAATTATTACGAACATTGCTGAAGCAAGAGATTGTACAAGTGGAGATATTAAAGGTGATGCATTTATTTATAGTGATGGAAAAAAAGTAAAAGTAATTCAAGGAACAGATATTCCTAATCCTGCTAATAAAATTATATTGATTTTTAATAAAGGTGGATGGAAAGTAAAAAGTAAGTGGGGTGAATGTAAAGACCATGTACCAAAACAATTAGGACAATTATCTGGAACAAAAATTAAAGGAAAAGAATTAGTTTTTATGTTGAATGGAAATCTACATAAGGCCGGAGGAGCTGATGGAGGAGCCTGCGGTTGGAAGTTTAAAGGAGCATGGCATCAAGATTGGTATGAT
>Ga0209666_1002543_pt1 | contig 13583 bp, 9 predicted proteins | sample SaaInlV_125m_DNA_FD_184679 | JGI IMG/M metagenome (GOLD analysis project Ga0209666, IMG submission 184679) | Marine microbial communities from expanding oxygen minimum zones in the Saanich Inlet - Saanich Inlet SI037_S3LV_10m_DNA (SPAdes)... | ecosystem: Environmental > Aquatic > Marine >...
GTACCTCATCAGGAATTGGAATGCCCGCCATATCCAGTAAAGTGGGTGCAAAATCAATATTTAAAACAATATCATCTATAACTGTACCTGGTTGTATTTTTTCTGGATAACGAATAACAAATGGCATATGCAATGACTCCTCATACATAAAACGCTTGTCAAAAAATCCGTGTTCGCCTAAGAAAAACCCTTGATCTGAACTATAAATAACAATTGTATTTTCCTCTAAACCATTTTCGGTCAAATAGGACAATACCCGTCCAATATTGTCATCCACAGATTTAATGGTTGCCAGATAATCTTTGATGTATTTTTGATATTTCCATTGCCGTATTTCTTGGCTGTTTAATCCTTTAATTGGGGTAACAACTTGACCGGGTTTGAAGCCAAATTGAAACCATTTGTTGCGTTCTTTTTTCGTCAGAGAATCTGGGGGAATCATTTTCATATCCCGCCTGCTGAAATAATCCATTGTCATTTCGGTATTGCCTGCAGTACGTTCCCTTCCTTGGTAGTTGTCATCAAAATTAGAAGGATAAGGCATTTCCTGATTTTTCCACAAATTCTCATATTTAGTATCAGGAGCCCATTGTCTGTGTGGAGCTTTGTATTGTAACAACAAACAAAATGGTTGATTTTGGTCTCTTTTTTCTAACCAATCCAATGCAAAATCAGTTGTTAAATTAGTAGCATATCCTTTTTCTTTGATTTTTTTGCCGTTGTCATTGTAAATAGGGTTCCAGTACAAGCCTTGTTGTCCTTTAGAAATGTGGTATTTATAATAGTCAAATCCAACAGGCTCTGATGCTAAATGCCATTTACCAACTAAAGCTGTTTGGTACCCCGACTCTTTTAGCGCCTGCGGATACGTCCATTGTTTGCTGTCAAAAACACCGCCTTTATAATTTTTGTAATATCCATTTACATGGCTGTATTTTCCCGTCAGAATTGATGCCCTACTTGGCCCACAAATAGCATTAGTGCACAACGCATTTTCGAGCAGCGCTCCTTCATTTGCAATGCGGTCTATATTTGGTGTGGGTGCAAGGCCTTTAAAAAGCCCACCATACACAGATATGGCATTGGTTGCGTGATCATCAGAAAAAATGAATACAATATTTGGCTTTGAAGATGATGAAGTGTTTTTTTGACTAAACCCTAGAAAGGTAATTGTAGAAAAAATAACAAGTAAAACTTTATTCAAATACACAGTTGCAATTTAATAGATATTAAAAAGCTGATAAATTCAAGTTATATATGAATTTATCAGCTTTTTTGATGTTATAATTTATTGTTTTATGATCTTTTTAGTGAAGACAGTTCCATTATCTACTTTAATCAAATGAATTCCAGTGGATAGATCAGAAATATCAACTTGATTCGTATTGAAAACTTCTTTTTCTAAACTCCCTAAAATTGAATATATTTTAATAGACTTGATGTTTTGAGCACCCTCAACATAGATGTTATCTGTTGCAGGATTAGGATAAATCATAATATCTGAAAAGCTTACATCGTCTAGGCCTAGTGCCGTACCATTAACTGATAGGGATGAATAACCAATATTTCCGCTACTAAACTGGAATCTAAGGTTTCTGTCCCATCCCACACCATCAACTGTTTTAGAGTTTTCTCCTAAACTAAGTGTCCCTACACAACATGTAATATCATTTCCACTTGAGTTGGTCTTGAAAATCCTGTAAGAAGCACCTTCAGCTGGCATACAAGTAATTGTCATTTGAAATGAGTGTGGAGTATTCATATTAGTTCCTTCATCATTCTTTGAAGCAGCAATTAAATAATATGGCCAATCTGGACTATCTTGATTTACAAATAAGTCTGAAGATCCAATTGTGACATCATCGGGTTCACATTCTTGCGTTGGGTAGAGAACTTCACCATTATGTGAAAAATAATCAAATTCAATTACGCCTCCACCTGAAAACTGAAATTTAACTGCACGATTGAACGCGACCGCAGGAACAGTAATTGTATTTTCTCCCAATACTAAATCACCTTGTTGATCAAAGTTTCCAGCACCACTCACAAGAGTTTTATATATCCTATATGTATATGTTGAGTCACCAGGCAAATCAGTTATGTTGATTACTACGGTTTGGGCGAGTCCACTGACTGCAACACCATCAGATGTTGTAACGGCTGTAAATACGTGTGTCCAAGTTGCATTGGTTGTTGTGATGAAAAGAGATGATTCTCCAATAGTGGTCTGAGCGAATATCACGCTTGTAATTGTTGTAATCAATAGTAAAGTAATTTTTTTCATATTTTTTTGTTTTAGTTGTACTGTTTATATTCAGCCCATTGTTGCATTTTTTCTTTACCAAGAGCTTTGGTTAATTTTCCATACAATCGATTGAATGCTTTTCTTAATTCTTCTTTTCTTGTTTGTATATCATCATTGTACTCGTTTCGAATAGAAGCAACTTCTTGAAAACGATTAAGTTGAATTTTATAGACTTTCATTTTCTGTTCTTCATCCAAAGAAAGTGCGTCAGTCATTAATTTTGTGATTTCTAATGCTTTACTAACTGAATCTTCCTGAGCAAATGAGATGGTAGCTAATAGTGAGAATAGTAATATTAAAATATTTTTTTTCATGCTTATATTAATAGTTTTATTATTGTAAAACTACAAACCCAACAATATTGTGTGGTTGATAATTTGTTCAGATTATTAAATTAATTAACCAAAGCCAGTAGTTAGTAGCGTTTTGCTGAACTGTAGGGGCTAATGGAAGGAATTTATTTTTTCTACAGTTCCCTGTTTCCAAGAAATTCCTGGTTTCCATTTTGGGGCCTTTACCTTATGCAAATAAGCATCCAAAGTATTTTCAAGGAGCTGAAGTTTTTGAGGTTGTGAATTAACTAAATTTACTTGCTCCTCAAAATCGGTTTTAAGATTAAACAACATAACCTCATTGTTGTCATGAAATTTAATCAACTTAAAATCGTCAATTATGATGGCTGAATGTGCTCTTTTAAGTGCTATTCCATTTTCATAAGGAACATGAAATATTAATCCTCTGGAGAAACGAGAAACATCTCCATGCCCATTTTGCTCAAGTACTGATTTAAAACTCCCCCCATCAATAAGTTCTTGAGAAGGTAATCTATTTCCTGCTAAATCAATAATTGTTGGTAATAAATCTGAGTGCGTTATAGGAGTGTCTGACTCTATCCCAGCTGTAATCTTAGGGCCTGATATGACAAATGGAACTCGAATACCACCTTCCATGGCATCCCACTTTCCGCGACTTAAGGGAAAGTTAGATCCCCTATTATATTTAGGTTTTGGGGGCATGACTGGAACAGCACCATTATCAGAAGTGTATATAACATAAGTGTTTTTGTCTAACCCTAAAGCCTTCAATCGATCGAGCAAAAAACCAACTCCATGGTCTAAATCTTCTGTCATAGCAGCAAAACCAGCGTGTTTTTGGTACTTTCCTCTAGGCTTTTCCATATATTTATCAATTGTTTTTTGACGCATCATTATATCAGAGTGAACAGCATAATGCGAAACCTGCATAAAAAATGGTTGTTTTGAAATTGCTTGGCGTTCTAAAAAATCGATCGCTCTATCAGTTGTACTGAATATTTTTTTAGGATCCTCGTCAACATTATTTTGCCACTGCTTACGGTTTGATTTATGGTTGAAGACCCCATCTCTATTTCCTGTTATCCCATCACTTTCATCATATCCAAGAACGGAGGGGTGGACATCAATACCCCACTTGCCAAAATGAGCTGATTTATAATTCTTATTGATTTCTTTTAATAGTTTAGGTATGGTATTAGAAGCTTGATGATTGATGTGGTTGGTATTCATTCCCACGCGAATCATTTTCAGGCGCGCTGGTGTTTGACCAAATTGAATACTGTACCGTGATGGAGAACAGACAGGGGCACTTGCATAGGCCGATGAGAATCGCATGCCTCGATTAGCAAGGCGTTCTAAATTTGGTGTTTCGTGATAATCACTTTTTGATTGTGGTACATCATCCATCATTTGAACAGAAGTGCCGTTCCATCCTTGATCGTCTGAAAGGATCAAAATAAAATTAGGAGCTACAGAATTATTATTAGACTTAGTACTTGAGCAAGCTGTACTAAAAATAAAAGTAAATATGATTAGTAAAGTAGAAAAACGCATATAATTTAGTTTATATTAGAATTAGCGGCTGTTTCAGAAATTGGAATTGGCCAAGTATAGTGTCGCCAATTTTAGTGTTAATTTCGAAATTACCATCAAAATCACTTGTTACTCCTTTCGCAGTTCCCTTAATTAATATAGTTGCTCCAGGAAGCGGTTCTTGAGATTTTGCCTCAAATATATTTCCCTTAAGTGAAATATTTTGTGCAATAATTATTGCTGGCAAAAAAATTAGTATTAAAAGTGTTTTTGATTTCATATTAGTTAGTTAATGTATTGGCAATTTTTAAAAAAAATTAAACCCTGAAGTTTAAATATTATTCAATAAGGTTAATTAATTGATAATATTAGAGTGCTTTGCTCAATCTCCCTAAACTATGTTTTACTTTGTTTTATAAAACTAAGCCTCCTCACTGTATTGTTTCGGAGTTTTACCATAGAACTTTTTGAATTGTGTGCTAAAGTACTTTGGGTCGTTAAACCCAGACTCGTAAGCAATTTCATTGACCCGTTTAGACTTATTCTTTTTAAGTAATTCTGAAGCATGGTTTAATTTAATTCTAATAACTAAATCTACAGGAGACATGTTAGTTAATCCTTTTAATTTTCGAAACAGATTGGACCTACTAAGCCCTGTTTCTTCAGAGATTATATCAATAGAAAAATTACTATTTGTTATATTATTTTTTATGATTTCAACAACATTAGATAAGAAATTTTCATCTGGAGATTTATCCTTGGAATTTAGTTTTGAGCTTGATGTTGAAGTTGAAATCTTATAAAGTTCTTTTCTTGATTTAATAAGATTCTCAACCATGACACTTAATATTTTCATATTAAATGGTTTTTCCAAATAAGCATCAGCTCCTATTTCAATTCCTTGAATTTTGTTATCAATATCGCCCAAAGCAGATATCATTATAACGGGTATGTGACTCGTTTGAAAATTTGTTTTAATAATTTTACAAAATTCCTTGCCCCCCATAACAGGCATCATTACATCTGTTATGATTAAATCTAGGTTTTTAGCTAAACATATCAACAATGCCTCTTTCCCGTTTGGTGCATCTATTACCTCATATTTTTTTTCTAACCCCCTTTTAATAGTCAGCCTTAAATCTTTATTGTCTTCAACGAGCAAAATTCGATAATTTGAATTGGTATTAGTCTTAATAACGGAATCAAAATCGACTACCTCTGACTCATCTATTAATAATTGCTGTTCTTTATAATGTTCACTTCCTTTTAGAAGAGTTACCCTAAAAGTTGAACCTACATTTACTTTGCTTTTTAATTGAATTTGACCTCCATGCAATTCAACAATTTTTTTAGAGATCATCAAACCAACACCAGAACCTAAAATATCTTTTTTATTAATATTAGTTCCTCTTGTGAATCGTGAAAAAATGAGTTTTTGTTCCTTTTCAGGAATTCCAAATCCATTATCTATAAAGTCTATAATAACATTTTTTTGATGGACCGAGGCTCTAATTTCAATTTCTCCTCCTTGATCAGTGTATTTAATTGAATTTGATATTAAGTTGTAGAAAATTCGAGACATTTTATTCTCATCAAACCATAAATAGGTTGTTGGAATAGAAATTGAAATATCGATTGATTTATCCAGGATTAATGGTTCTACTTCAGCTACAATTCTATGTATTATCTTTTTTAAATCAACTTTACTTACGGATAATTTAAGCATTCCATGATCAGCCTTTTGAAAATCTAGAAGCTGTGTAACGTATTCATTTAAATTTTGTGTATTTCTGTGGATAAGTTCAATAGTGTTTTTGTACTTATTTTTATCAGAAAGCTGAGAAACCAATAACTGAATCAAAGTTACTGGGGTTCTAATGTCATGAGCGACTTCGGTAAAAAATTTGATTTTATTGTCATTAAACTTTTTTTCAGCTCTAGATTTTCGTATAAGAATAAAAAGGTAAATAAATATAAAACCTAAAATTGTATACACTAAAAATGCCCAATGGCTAAGCCAGAATGGCTTCTTAATAATAATTTCAAGGGAAAAAATCTCTGGAGATAGCACACCCTCCACATTAGTAACTTTTGTTTCAAGAAAATAAGTGCCTGGCGGTAATTTTGAGTAGACCGCCATTTCAGCAGTTTTGGATATAATCGGGCGATCGTCATAGCCCTTGAGCTGCCAAGAAAACTCTTGTTTCTTAGACCCATGCATTTTTGGAGTTTCAAAATCAAAACTGAGTGAATTTTGGTCATAATTTAGTTCAATTTTGTCTAAATAATTTATGTTTTTAGCAATCATTGTAGAGTCTGGCTCCACACCATTGACAAGAAAATCGGAGACATAAATTTTAAGATTTTCTTTCTCGAACACTAATTTTTTTGGATCGAAAAGAGTTGCTCCCTTAGGGCCGCCAAATGCTAACTTACCATCGATAGAGTTTGAAGAAGCACCAAAGCCAAAAGTTCCTATGTTCAATCCATCAGCATTATCATATTTCCTGATTACTCCTTTCGCAATATCCAACTTCCACAAGCCTGAATAAGTTCCTAACCACAAATCATTTTGTGAAACTTTTTGAATTGAAAATACAGTTCCAGTTTCAAAATTTAACTCCTCGTTGATTAAATTGAACTTTTCTGAGTCAAGATTGTACTTGAAAAGCCCCCTTTTGTTTCCAATCCAAATACATTTGTTATAATTGTCATAAAGCAGAGAAAATATCTTATCAATATTTTTAAACGTTTCGCTTTTGAGTTTTCTTGAACGATTTGAAATTTTATTGATTTCGGTAAGCCCATTTACAGAACCTACATAAATTAAACCTTCATTATTGGAAATTATTGACCTTGCATTACCGGTATTATATGAATTGATTAAGGCTCCGTTTTTATAATGTTTAACAGGGCCATCTATTCCACCTATCCAAACATCACTGTTCTCAAAGTGGGTAGCAAAAATCGATTTAGATGTGTTGTCGTTTCCCATTAATGGAAAGCTTTGTGTTTTTCCTGAAATGGGGTCAAACTGAAGCAAACCCTTCCCATAAACCCCTAAAATTAAATTTTCGCCATACTGGTTTATTGTTAATACTGCCTTATTTTTTAGGCTAGTATTGTCGCTGTAGTTAGTCCAGATTCCGTCAGAGGAAAGTTTACTTACTCCACTTTCTGTCCCAAACCATACACCTCCATTATCATGGAAGTGTATAGATCGAATATTATTATCATTGATACTGTTTTTTTTAAAGGGGATATAAGAAATATTTGTAAAAGGATTGTCATTGGGGTAAATCAAATCAATACCAACCTCTCTCAACCCTAACCAATAAACATTAGATTCATCTACATAAATCTCGTATATACTTTTTTGAGTAATTGAATTAAAGTTATTGGGATTGTATCTAAATTTATTGATAAATTCAAACTCGGGATTAACTACAAACAAGCCCAATCCTTCTGGGGCGATTAATGCATTATTATTTTTATCAAAAGTTACGACCCTAACAGTTGAATTTTTGAAAATATGGGTGTGGATTAAGTTGGGTTTACTATTGTTTTCAACTACAAAAAGACCTTTCTTATTTGTTCCGGCCCAAATGCGGTTTTGACTATCAAAATCAAAATCAAAAATCTGACACTTTTCAAGTAATGAATTTTGCTTTTCTAAATGATTGCTTTGTTTATCAAATCTAAAAACATTGATTCCCTTAGTCGAAGCAACATAAACTTGATCGTTGTTAACCTTGATTTTTCTATTGAACGTAATTTTTGGATATAATACCTTGCTTAACTTATTAGATTTAAAATCATACAACAATAGGCCGTGTTGAAGTCCAATCAGTAAAGTGTCTTCATTTATCAACTCGAAACATAAAAAGTTTTGACCTTTGAGGTTGAGTATATTTTTGAACCTATCTTGTTCATATTGATACTGAAACAATTCACCTTTCGAACTCAACACCAAAAGTATTCCTCTCTTGCTTATAATATCTACAACACCATTGCTTAAAAATTGATTGTAATTTTTAAATTTCTGTCCAGAATATCTATTTAGTCCTTGAGATGTACCTATCCACACATAACCCAAAGTGTCTTTTTTTATGGTACGGACGACCCCACTTTGATTTCCACCGTTAACGTCTAGGTGTTTTATTTGTTGACCCAAAACAAGTTTGGGAAAGAACAGCAACACAAAACAAACTATAATAGAAAAATAGTTTTTCATATAATTGGCTTACAAGTGTTAAGTTACAGTTTTTTGATTAAATGTGCTGACATAGTATTCAAATAAAAAAACAGACATAAAAAAAGCTTAAAAATTTTAAATCTTTCTTTTTGCTTTTAGGACTTCTCTTAGCCACCAATCTCTATTTGGATTGTATCTGTATTGTACTTTCAATTTTGTTGCCTCATCACGTAGCCACTGTTCAATTGTATCATAATCCGGCTCATTAATAAGATTTATCATTTCACCTGGGTCATTTTTGAGGTCATACAATTCATCGATATCATTAGCGAGGAATGCATCTACTAATTTATAGCGTTCAGTCCTAACTGCTATTTGACTTGGCCCTGCATACGGCCAATAGCTATCTTGAAAATATTCAAATAAAATGGATTCTCTCCAATTTTGATCATTTTCCCCTTTAAGTAACCCCAACATAGACTCACCCTGCATGTATGCTGGTTTTTCTACTCCAGCTAAATCAAGAATTGTTGGCGCAAGATCTATATTCAAGCATTGCTCTTTTATTTTTGTTTTTTTCTTTATTAAATCAGGATAACGAATAAGCATTGGAACACGCATAGAATTTTCATAGGCTAACCGTTTATCCAAAAATGTGTGCTCACCCATAAAATAACCATTATCACTGCTGTATATAATTACTGTATTATCAAGCTCACCCATTTCTTCCAAAACTTTTATGACCTTGCCAAGAGATTCATCAATAGCTGACAAACAACGTAGAAGATCCATATTTCTGTCATAATTTATTGGCCATTCCATCTGAGGCAGTTCTAATGGTATAGGCAGATTCTTTCTCCAATCAAATCCAAAAGTCTTTTTTCGCTGCCATTCAGGCTTGCCTTTGAACGTCTCTTTATGGGTATCATGAGGAGGAGTTGGTAATTGCTCCTCGAGGTACAAATCAGAATGTCTAGGAGCGGGCAAGTGAGGTTGATGAACAGCTTTATGCCATAAATTTAAACTAAACGGTTTGTTTTCATCCCTTTGTTCCTTTAACCAACTGATCGCCTTTTCAGTAAGAATATCAGTAATATACCCTTGTTCTTTATACTCTTTCCCATTTTCATTAACCTGTGGATCAAAATATTCTCCTTGCCCAATAAAACTAAACCAATAATCAAACCCTGGCCTGATGTGGTCTTCACCTTTTAAATGAGCCATATGTATTTTGCCAACATGAGCCGTTTCGTATCCCGCGTTTTGCAAATGACTCGAGTAAGGTTCGAATTCATCCCATTTTGGGTCAACATGGCGATTGTTTTGATTGACTCCATGGATGTGAGGATAAGTTCCTGTCAAGAAGCTAGCCCTAGATGGAGAACATATAGACTGAGTGACGAAAAAATTCTCAAGATTGGCACCCTCTTCGTTGAGCCAATCTATATTTGGCGTTTTAAGAAATGGATAACGTCCAGAATACCCTACTGCATCAAATGGCTGGTCATCTACTAAAACAAACAAGAAATTAGGTTTTTTTGTTTTAGAAGTTTGATTTTTTTGAGCATTCGATATTGTATAAAAAAACAGAACTGAAATTAAAATAATTAATCGTTTTGATCTCATTTATTAGCAAATTTATGACTTGCAAATTTGTATTGAAGAATATACTAAAGAGTTTTCTTTTAGGTCAAAACAATTGAAAAATTGGTCACAACCTTTTGTGGCATTAAAACAAAATAGATGAATGTTATTATTGGCTCAATTCCGATTTTATTGAAGGAAATCTCAAACATAAAAAAAGGAGAACCAATTCCAGTGCATCAATTCTCCGATTTAGTGACCCAAACTTACGAGAGTTCGAACTTTATTAATGAAATTGGTAAATTTTTTAAAAAAAATAATGAAATGTATTGATTTTTAACTTTACTTTGCTTTTCAATTGATGCATCATACATCTTTTGGCTGAACACTTTGAAATCTGTTTTTACGTTCGGTGCTCTGGGAATTAGGAAGTCAAACCCAGATTTGGTTTATCGTTTAAACCCCCGAAATTTAAAGCTAACTTCCGTTTTTTTGTTTTTCTTCTACAATATAATTTGCTTTTTAATATTGCAAATTAGAATTTGAATTTCATTGATAATATTACTATTTAAAAATTAGCCGATTAAGGCAAACAGTAACTACTTTTTCTTAAAATTCAATGAAAACAAAATATATAGATTTTATTAATCAAACTTTTGATTTTCCAAATCAAGAGTTTAATTTAAAAGAAAATAGCCTCATGTTCCATAACATCGATTTGATGGAACTGGTTCATCAATTTGGAACTCCACTGAGGTTTACATATTTACCTAAAATTTCTGAAAACATAAATAAAGCTAAACAATGGTTTTACAATGCAATGAGTAAAATCAACTACGAAGGAAAGTACCACTATTGCTATTGCACCAAAAGCTCACATTTCAAGTTTGTTCTGGATGAAGTTCTCAAAAACGATGTTCACATTGAAACCTCCTCTGCATTCGATATAGATATTGTTGAAGCATTAAAAAAAGAAGGTAAAATTGAAAATAACACCCTTGTAATCTGCAATGGATTCAAAAGAGAGAAATATATATCTAATATTGCAAAGCTTATAAATGATGGGCATAAAAATTGCATTCCAATTTTAGACAATTATGAGGAATTATCTCTGTTAACTAATGAAATCAAACATAAGTTCAAAGTAGGAATTCGAATTGCTTCTGAAGAGGAGCCTAAATTTGCATTTTACACCTCTCGTTTGGGTATTGGATATAAAAATATCGTAGATTTTTATAATCAACAAATCAAAAACAACCCCCTTGTTGAGTTAAAAATGTTACATTTTTTTATTAATACAGGAATAAGGGACACCTCTTATTACTGGAACGAATTAATAAAATGCCTAAAAGTCTATGTCAACTTAAAAAAAGCATGCCCAACATTAGATAGTTTGAATATTGGTGGCGGATTTCCAATAAAAAACTCTCTGGTATTTGATTTTGATTATGAATATTTAATTGAAGAGATTATCACTCAAATTCAACTAACTTGTACCGAAGCTGGTGTGTCTGTTCCAGATATTTTTACCGAATTTGGAAGTTTTACAGTTGGTGAAAGTGGAGGTATGATTTATGAAGTTTTGTGTCAAAAACAACAAAACGATCGTGAAAAATGGAACATAATAAATTCTTCATTCATCACCACGTTGCCAGATACATGGGCAATCAATAAACGCTTTATAATGCTTCCCCTAAATCGATGGAACGACTCTTATGAACGAATACTACTAGGTGGATTGACTTGCGATAGTGACGATTATTATAATAGCGAACAACATGTCAATGCCGTCTATTTACCAAAATATCGTCCAGACAAACCACTTTTCATTGGATTTTTTAATACTGGTGCTTATCAAGAAAACATTGGAGGATATGGAGGTTTACAACATTGTTTAATTCCAGCTCCCCAACATATTTTAATCGATAAAAATAAAAATGAAACTCTTGAGATTACTCAAAATAAAGAACAACAAACTAATAAAGATTTTTTAAACATCTTAGGATATGAGCTCACCTAAAATATTTGGGGGAATCCCAGAAAAATTTGCAAAATACGATAAAGCAAAAATCGTATTACTTCCAGTGCCATTTGATGGCACAAGTACTTGGCAAAAAGGGGCAGATAAAGGATTTGATGCCTTTATTGAAGCTTCAGAAAACATGGAATTGTATGATATTGAAACAGAAAGTGAAGTTTATAAAAATGGAATTTTTATTTTAAATGCTATTACAGAAAACTCTTCCCCACAGGCTATGGTAGAGGCCGTTTATAAAACAATCAAGAAACAAATTAAATGTAATAAATTTGTAACACTTTTTGGAGGAGAGCATTCAATTTCCATTGGTGCCATTAGAGCATTTTATGAAAGCTTTGATAACCTAACTGTACTTCACTTAGACGCACATGCTGATTTGAGAAAAGATTATGAGGGGTCAAAATATAACCATGCTTGCGCTGTTTATGAGGCAAGTCAACACACAAATCTTATACAAATTGGAATTCGATCTATGGATGTTTCTGAAAAGCTTACTATGGATTTCGAAAAGGTCTATTTTGCACATGAAATAGCACAAGATGACTTTTGGATGGATAGTGCCATAGAACAAATGACAGAAAACGTTTTTATTACATTTGATTTGGACGTTTTAGATCCTTCCATAATGCCCAGTACTGGAACTCCTGAGCCTGGAGGATTACTTTGGAATGAAACCTTAGAATTTCTTAGTAAAGTGTTTCGTGAAAAAAATGTTGTTGGTTTCGATATCGTAGAATTGTGTCCAAATTCAACCAATAAAGCGCCCGATTTTTTAGCTGCTAAATTATACTACAAAATGCTTAGTTATAAGTTTTCAAATAATAAAATGATGGAGGAGTTTGAAGAAGACTTTGATGACAATTTTGATTCTCCTTTCAGCAAATTATCTAAATTCAAAGACAATGACTATGACGAATTCTAAAGGTCCAATTTCCAAGTTTTTGGAGACTCATTTTTTACACTTTAATTCAGCAGTATTAGTAGATGCTGCAAAAGCCTATAAACTCCAACTGAACAACAATTCAAAAATGTTAGTTTCAATGGCTGGCGCAATGAGTACAGCAGAAATTGGAAAAACTTTTTCTGAAATGATTAGACAGAATAAAGTCCATATTATTTCTTGTACAGGTGCAAATTTAGAGGAAGACATTATGAATTTAGTCGCACATTCTCATTACAAACGTGTCCCTAATTATAGAGATTTAACACCAGAGGACGAATGGGATTTATTATTGAAAGGACTAAATAGAGTGACAGATACCTGCATTCCAGAAGAAGAAGCATTTAGGCGTCTTCAAAAACATATCATCAAAATCTGGAAAGATGCAGAGGAGAATAATGAACGTTACTTTCCTCATGAATTTATGTATAAGCTATTACTCTCCGGAGTTTTAGAAGATTATTATGAAATTGATATTAAAGACTCTTGGATGTACGCTGCGGCTCAAAAAGATTTACCAATGGTTATTCCTGGTTGGGAGGATAGCACAATGGGAAATATTTTTGCTTCATATGTATTAAAAGGAGAGCTTAAAGCGAGTACAATGAAATCTGGAATTGAATACATGACCTTCCTTGCTGATTGGTACTCTAAAAATTCAGAATATGGTATTG
>Ga0209666_1002550_pt1 | contig 13568 bp, 2 predicted proteins | sample SaaInlV_125m_DNA_FD_184679 | JGI IMG/M metagenome (GOLD analysis project Ga0209666, IMG submission 184679) | Marine microbial communities from expanding oxygen minimum zones in the Saanich Inlet - Saanich Inlet SI037_S3LV_10m_DNA (SPAdes)... | ecosystem: Environmental > Aquatic > Marine >...
GTCGAGCGTCGCGCGACGCGCGCCGCGCTCGACGCCGACGCGGATTCGACGCGCGCGGCGCGCGAGATGCCGCGCGCGAGGGCGAAAGACGGCGCGCGCGTCGTTCGCGCGATTTCGACGGCGCGCGACGCGGCGCGCGACGCGCGCGCGCGCGCGCGCGATGGACGACGATGGACGTCGACGCGCGCGCGCGCGGGCGCGGAGGCGTCGACGTCGGCGCTCGGGAGCGGGTTGGACTTTCGAGCGCTGACGCGCGCGGGCGAGACGGCGAGCGCGGCGTACGCGAGGCTGTGCGCCGAGGGCGTCGTGCGCGAAGACGAGGCGCAGAGACACGCGCTGAAAGCGCTGGACGTCGTCGGAGGGCGCGCGAGAGGGACGCGGCGGAGGGAAGGACTCGGCGCGGTGGGCGCGGGGGGAGGGTGGTCGTTCGCGGGGTGGCTCGGCGGCGACGCGAGCGCGAAACGCGAGGTCGAAGCCGGAGAGGGGGGGGCGTACGTGCACGGGGGACCGGGAAGCGGGAAAACGTTTGTGATGGATTTGTTTTACGCCACGCTGGACGGTGAACACGGCGTGGAGAAGCGTCGGGAGCATTTTCACTCGTTTATGCTCGAGACGCACACGCAGTTGCACAAGTTGAAGGACTCGGATAAGAACATGGACACCGTGGGTCAATACGCGTCGGCGTTGGCGAGAAAGATGCGCGTGCTGTGCTTGGACGAGTTTCAAATCGTCGACGTCGCGGACGCGATGATCATCAAGCGTCTGCTGGAAAATCTCTGGGCCGAGGGCGTGCTGGTGGTGACGACGAGCAACAGACATCCGGATGAGTTGTACAAGAATGGGTTGAATCGCGCGCAGTTTTTGCCGTGCATAGCGGAAATTAAAAGACGATGCATCGTGCACGAGATGGCGAGCGATCGCGATTATCGTCTCACTGGACGCGCACGGAGTGAGGAGGACCAAGCGATGTGGAAATCCGGCGGCGACGAAGCCGAGCGCGAGCGTTGGCTGGTCGAACGCTTGCAAGTGCTCGCGGGCGAGCGCTCGTTCAAACCGCTACAAATAGCGATCGGTGGACGCCTCGTGCACGTCCGGCGCGCGGGTGGTGGCATCGCTCACTTTGATTTTAACGAGTTGTGTGACAGCGCTCTGGGCGCCGCCGATTACACCGCCCTCGCGAGCATCTTCAACTCCATAGGCGTCGGGAACGTGCCGACTTTGAGCTCAGACAGACTCGATCTGGTGCGAAGATTCATTACATTCATAGATGTCATGTACGAGCACAAGGTGAAACTCCTCGTGAGTGCGGATGCGTCGCCTGAAGAGCTGTACCGCGCGAGCGCCGGCGACGGATCTCGCAAAAACGCCGCCCGCGACGAAGAGTTCGCGTGGGACCGCGCAGCGAGTCGACTCGCGGAGATGCAGTCGAAAGAGTTTCAAGAGGCACCTTGGAATCCAAAAGCTGGGAGCTGGTTGCTCGAACAGGCGCGCGTCACCGAAGTCGTTCCAGCGCAGGTTCTGCGCTCCTTGTGGCAACGCTACGACCGCAACCGAGACAACGTTTTGGACGAAACCGAGCTCGAGTGTTTGGTGGGCGACTTGAACCAGTTGCGAAGTGGACACAGGCACGTGTCCGAAGAACAATTAGACGCCGTGATGTCCATCGTGCGTGGATCGAAAAATTTGCGCGAAAATCGATACATGACGTACGAAGAATTCACGCGATACGGGCACGCCGCCATGCTCGAATGCATGCGCGACCGCTAGCGCGCGATGCCGCTAAACTTCACATTTATCATATTCATTATTTCACGCGTAGTTAGCACAACATCTTTACATCTTCGAACGCGTGGCGCTCAGGGCTTCCTTTAAATCCCGCGGCACCGGCGTCGGTCTCCGCGTTTCCGCGTCCACGGACACGTACGTCACCAATCCATCGAAGCACGCGCCCCCATCCACCGTTCCGACGTACTCCACGTCAAAGGACGTCGTTCCCCACCGAGGCACTCGACACGCGATCCGCACCCGATCCAGAAACTTGGCTGACTTTTTAAAGTTCCATTTGCTGCTCGCGGCGACAGCCACGCTTCGCCCGCACGTCCACGCCCAGTCTTTCCCCATCGCCCGCTCCAACCACGCGTCGAACGCGCAATCGGCGTACACCGGATAACTGCCGTTGAACACCACGCCTTGTCCGTCCGTCTCGCTGAACCGAACGACCACGACGTGCTCGTGCGACATCGAAACCCGCGACGCGACACCGACCGACACTTTTCCGTCGACACTTTTCCGACGCCGCGCGATGCGATTAGTTTTTACGGCCGTTCGCGGACGTCAGGAAGGCTGCGCACGCGACGACGACGTGCCAGACGAACAGACTGCGGCCTCTCGCGTTGCGCTCGCGCTGTGCGGGATCGGTGTCGCCGGGCGCGGTCATGATTCGCGCGATTGTGACGCGACGGGGTCCCACCAGCGGTCGTTCCCCTGGATCGAGGCGGCGCGGCTGCCCGTCGAAACGCGACGGATTCGAGGCTCTATCGGCTACAACGCTAGACGCGACGGTGGTTCGGGTGCATGACTATGATTTCGACGCGATCGTAAAGTGCTCGTGGCGCACGCGAGCGGCGTTCATGTCCTGTCGAAGCGCGGCGAGCGCGGCTTCCTTGACGACGTGACGAAGCTCGGCGCCCGTGTAACCGACGGCGACGCGAGCCAACGCGTCGAGATCGACGTCGTCGTCGAGCGTCACGTCGCGGGTGTGGACGCGTAACGCCTCTACGCGACCGATGAAGTCGAGTGGGGGAATCTCGAGCACTAAATCGAGTCTTCCTGGGCGCGTGAGCGCGGGATCGAGACTCTTCGGGCGGTTCGTCGTCGCCATCACGAGCACGCCGCCCGCGGTAGAGGGCGCGGTCTCTAACCCATCCATCTCCGTCAAGAACACCGAAAGCAGGCGAGTGGCGACGTCGTGCGCGCCGTCCGACGCGCCGTCGCCGCGAGATCCGCACATACCGTCGATTTCGTCCAGAAGAAGAACCGCCGGCGCCGACTTGCGCGCCTTGGCAAACGTACTGCGAAGAATCTTTTCACCTTCGCCCAAGTATTTGCTGAACACGTCCGCGGCGGAAAGCGCGATAACCGTCGCGCCCGATGCCGTGGCTGCGGCGCGCGCGAGCGTGGTCTTCGCGCATCCTGGAGGTCCGTGCAAAAGAATACCCTTTGGCGGTCGCAAGCCTAGACGCTTGAACGCGTCTGCGTGGTGCAACGGCCACTCTACCGCTTGTCTAAGCCGCTTCTTAACGTCGGCTAAACCGCCAATGTCATCCCACGTGATCGGCGGCAAATCGATCGCGACGCCACGCACGACGGACGCGCGCACGCGTGAGCGAGACGCTTGAAAATCAGCCATCGACACCGTCATCTCGCTGTCGCCGTCCTCGCGTCGATTTTGAATCGCACGCATCGCGGCTTCGCGGCAAAGCGCCGCGATATCTGCACCGCTGTACCCTTTACTATCGAAAGCGACGATGTCCAACGCGACATCGTCGGCGAGCGGAATCGACTTCGCGTGAAGTTTGAGGATTTCTGCGCGCTCCATCGCGTTCGGTAGCGACAACTCAACCTCGCGATCGAATCTACCCGGTCGACGAAGCGCAGGATCGATGGCGTTCGGCCGACTCGTCGTGGCAACGACGGGAACGACGACCTCGTCAGACTCCCCTGCGCCGTCCATTAACGTCAAAAGCTGCGCCACGATTCTCGTCTCGTGCGCGCTCGTTTCTTGCCTCGTCGGACACAACACGTCAAGCTCATCGATCATGATCACGCACGGCGCGCCCTTCGTCACCTCTTTCCGCGCGCGTTCGAATATCTTACGCAAACGCTTCTCGCTCTCACCCGCGTACGCGCCCACGATGTCCCCGCTACTCACCCCTAAAATCGTCGCCCCCGCCTCGGCCGCCACCGCGCGCACCGCCTCCGTCTTTCCCGTACCCGGCGGTCCATGCAAAAGTAAGCCTCGAGGAAACCGCACGCCGAGCCTTCGCGCTTCGCTCGCGTACCGCATCGGCCACACGATGGCTTGACGCAACGCGTTCAAAGCTTCATCGCACGCGACGACGCGCGTCTCCGCTCGAGCCGCCGCCGCGTCGCCGCTCGCCGCGCGTCCCGTCTCTTCATCCGCCCCGAGCATCTCAACTCGTTCGATCACCGTCGACGCCGTGATGCGCCACGTCACGCTCCTATCGTCGCTCCCTCGCACGCTCGGCTCGACGCGTTCGACGACGACGCGCTCGCGTTCGCCGCCGCTCGTCGACGCCGACGCGCCGACGCGCACGACGCGTTCTCGCAATCCTCGCTCGAGCGCCGCCGGCGTCACGCTCACCGGCGCTCGCACGCGCACGCGTTCACACGCGATCGGTTTCGCGTCTAAGCGCTCGATCGTGCCCTCGTACGCGTCGCGTTCGTCGAATTCTTTCGCATTCGCATTCGCCGCCGAATCTGCCTCGCGCACGCTCGCGTCGATTTCTGCGCACAGCCCGGGCTTTTCGTCCCACGGCTCGAGCGCGCACAGGAAGACGAACTCCTCGTCCGCGCTGTCGCCCGCGCGAGGGCGTCTGCGCAGGCGCACGCGCACGGGGGCGCCGAGCGGTAGACGCAGGGCGTCGACGACGTCGCGGGAACATCGCGCGCGCTGGGCGCTCGAGCGCGCGATGCGCGCGACGTCGACGCGAACGACGTCCATGTGAATGCGCACGCGCGCGACGCGCGATGGGGCGCGCGACGTCGTGTGGAGAGTGAAAGAATGAGTGTACGCTATTACACGCTGGAGAGCCGTCGCCTTCGCGAACGCGATTACTTGTCCTCGCGATTACTTGTCCTCGTTCGACATGTCGAGGAGCTGCTTGAAATAATCCACCGCGCTGGCTGCGGTTTTCTTCGTTTCGTTGGTGTTTGTCTTGCGCGTGATGACGCTGCGCAGGGATGAAATGGTCATCGATTTGACGACGTCTTCGGCTTCGACGTCTTGAACCGAAATACCCATGGACTCGGCGTATTTGGATTTGAGATCGTCGAGCTCGCCGGCCACTTTTTTGGACTCTTCGAGAACCTTGAGTTCTTCATCGCTCAGGTTCACAAAGTCGCGGAGACGCTTTTTGGCCTCGTCGAGGGAAACGCGGAGGCGCTTGATCTCCACGGCGTACTCATCGCGTTCGGTTGCCGTCTGCTCAAACGAACGTTCGAGCGCAAGTCTGTCGGCCTCGAGCTGCTTTTCTCGATCGGAGACGCTAAGCCTGAGGCTCTTTTCGGCTTTAGACTTTTCTTCCGCGACGATTTTGAGCGCTTCTTCGCGACTCGCTTTGAGCGCCGCGTCCTTCGCCGCGATGGTGTCTCTCAGTCGTGCCTCGTACGATTCGCGAAGCTTGGCGATATCGATCTCGCTTCGCTCGCGAAGTTCCTTGAGACTCGCTTGAGTTTTGGCTATCTCTTCGGCGTAAGCGTCAGCGTCGCCACGTCTGCCGGTCGAGGTCGCAACTTCCTTCTCAACAATCTTTTCAACCTCAACAATCTTCTCGACGACCTTCTCGACTATTTGCGGCGGTCCGCCTGTTTGCCCGGCGCGCTTTTCCGCGTCGCGCACAGCCCGTTGAAGCGTTTCAACTTCTTGACGGAAGTCTACGACTAGCTTATCAAACTGCGCGTTGAATTTGGCTTCAATTTCCAGATCACGATCGTTGAGCATGTTTTCAAAGTTGGCAATTTTGGCCTTGAGTTTATCATTCGCCTTCTTCGCCGTCGCACGAAGCGCCGCTTCAGATTTTGAGCGTTCGGCGGCGGCGATGGCCAATTGATCGCGCAACGCCTTCTTCGCTGTGGTTTCCGCCTCTCTCAGAGCCGCGATGTATTCACGCTGTGCCGCGAGCTTGGCACTCTCGGTGAGCTTCTTTGCCGCTGCGATTTCAGTGCGCAAAGTCTTTTCCATACGGTCGCGCTCCGCCTTCGCAGCTTCCATCGCGGACGCCAACTTCTGGTTCGCAATCTTCTCAGAGTTTGCGAGCTGATTTTCGAGTGTAGAAACTTTGGATTCCAAAGCCTTAAGCTTTGATTCGGATTCGATGCGCATTGCTTTCTCTACCGCCTCGATTTCAGCCTTTTGTGCCGTCTTAAATTCGCTCAGTTTCTTCACGGCGGCTTCAAGATCACGCTCGAGCGTCGCAACCTTGCTAGGCGATTGAGCGGGCTTGCTCTTCTGTATGACTGACTCCGTCGGTGTAGACGCGTTCGTCTCCTTCATCGAGCGATTCGACGCGCCGAAGAGACGTTCAAAGAGCGAAGGCGCGGAAGTCTTCGCCGCTTCTTCAGCCGCCAACGCCGCTTCTTCAGCCGCCAACGCCGCATCTTCCTTCGCTTTCGTAGCTTCTTCCTTCGCTGCAAGCAACTGATCGCGCAAAGTAACCATTTCACTTTGCGCCGCACGAAGCTTACGCTCGGCGTCTTCGCGCGCGGCTCGTTCAGCTGCAACCTTGCCTTTGTTGAATTCAAAGAGAGGGCGCTGAACGGAGGTTTCCGATACCACCTTCGATGACGAAGATTGCTTCTTTGCGACATCGAGTTCATCAGTGAGTGCACCAACGCGTTGCTCATAAAAGGCGATCTTCTCTGCGAGAGTTACTTGCTCGGATTTCAATCTTCGCTCGAAGTCTTCCTTCATCAAAAGCATCGAACGGGACCATTTCGCCTCCGCTTCGGCAAACTCGGCCTGAACACTCGCAAGTCGATACTGGACATTCTCCATTTTCTTCGCCTGTTCCGCATAATCCCTGTGCGCACGTCTGATTTGCTTCTCAAGTTCGCGTTCGCGTGACTTGAGTTGCTTGTTCATTAGCTGCGCCGAGTCTCGCACGCGTTCTTTGAAGTCTTCGCGCAACGCGGCGAGAAGAACTTCAACCTCTCGCGTGTGCTCCTTGCTTTCTTGAATCTTTTGGTTGAATTCTAAAGCAGCATCAGCCATTGTTTGAGCGACAGCGCGAACGATCTCGTCATTGTGCTTTTCCTTCATCGCGTTCATTTCAGAAATTCTAGAACCCAACATCGCCTGACTATTTTGATACTTGACCAAAATATCTGCTCGTTCGGATTCAAGACTGCGCACATTCGCTTCGTACGACTTTGCTTGATCTTTCCAAGCAACGGAGTCGAATTGCCATGCGTCACGTTCTTGCTCCAACTTGGCCATTTTACGAAGCATTTGTGCGACGGCAGCAGTCATCTCGTCATCCTCATCAAACGACGCCGAGGCGTTTTCGGTAAGACGCGCCAAATCGAGCGCATACTTTGTCTCTGCGTCGGCAACCGCACGTTCTCGCTCTTCGTTCAGGCGCGCCACGGTTACCGCGAGCTGTTCTTGAGCATCAGCTTGGAGCTTGGCGATGGCTGCGACGGTATCATCGCCGCTTTTAAGCTTGGACTCAAGCTCGGAGATGCGTTGCTTGTACTCTTTGACAGTGGTTTCACTCTCGGCGGCAAAAGTAGAAGATGCGTTACTGACGGCGTCCTTCAACTCTGCTTTGAGTGCCGCGATTTCATTCGCTGAAGCTGAACTTTTTTGTTCAAACTCCAATGTCAAACGCGATATTTCCTCACGAAGCTTGACTTCGCGCTCTTGCGCATCGCGTGCTTCAGTCTCTGCAGCTGATAACAGCACAGTTTGATCTTTGATCTGAGCATTCACAGCATCAAGGGACGCGTCCTGTCCCTGGGAAGCGCCGATGATGCTAGCAAAAATTCCACCTCGATCGCCTTTCGCCTTGTCCAAAACAGCCTTGTATTTCTCTTCAGCCTTTTGCATGCCCTTGCGAGCTTTTTCTAGTTCCTTTTCTAGTCGTCGCTCGGAATCCAGCTTCTCAGACTGTAGTCTTGTCGTGACCGATAGCACATCTTGATCACGCTCAGCGCGGACGGCTTTGATTTGCGCTTCCAAGTCGAAGATATGCTTTTCCACGTCCGGGCTGCTCCTCTTAGCTTGCGTAGCGAACTCCGCTTCAAGTTTCTCAAGCTTTTCTTGAAGCGCGTCGCGCTGCTTCTTGAGACGCTTGACTTCGCCAGTGCTTCCCTCGAACTTGTACGTGACAGATTGGGGAAGGGTGTACTTAACTACACTCTTCTCACGCTTTTGCTGTTGTTTGCGTTTAAACGCATCCAACTCCTTGCGAGCCTCAGTGACTTCAAGCCTGAGCTCTGCTTCCGTCTCCGTCGCCGTGCGCTTGAGAGTCTTATTGAGCTTCTTTATCGTCGATTCGTAACCTTCGGAAACCTCTTCTAGTTGAAGTTCCAGTCGCTTGACTGTCGCCTCGTACTCCGCGGCGATTTCATCAGCCTGTATCTTCGCAGACCTCTCAACTTCTTCGAGTTTTGCTTTCCACAAGTCCTCAGCTTGCTTTACCTTTGTAGTTTCATCGCTCGCGAGAGAAGTTTTCATGGCGTTTTGCAGGGTCTCGATCTCGAGAGTCTGAGCCGTGATCAGCGCCTCTTTTTCTTCTTGGAAGAGCTTTGACTCCTGCGATACGCGGTCATCCGCTTCCGACTTGACCAAAGCAACCAACGCTACTCGATCAGCCTCCGCTGACGCCTGAATTTCAGCGACGGCTTGGATAAGCTCTCGTTCGGCGCTTTCGTTGGCATCGGCGAGTTGCTTCTTCAGAGCTGCAACTTGGTCATCAATCGTAGCGGTCTCTGTGTCCGTTTTCGACGTCGATTTCATGTTCGCGATAGTTTGCTCGTAGAGCCGCTTGGACTTTTGCATCTCGTCAAGTTGGGATTCAAGGCGTGTGACTTGCGCTTGAAGCGCGTCGCGCTCCTTCTCTAGCGATGCATCTACCTTGTTGCCAGTAAACTTATATGTCACTGTTTGAGGCAGCGTGTACTTGATGCCACCCTTACTTTTTTGCTTGAGGTCTTCGAGGTCCTTTTTCGTCGATTCGACTCGTTTTCTAAGTTCACTTTCGCTAGACTTAGATGCTGCGAGCTGCGCTTTAATTTTCTTCATCTCATCGTCGTCACTCGACACCCACGCAGTAGAAGATTGAAGCGCATCAATTTTACCTTGATACTCTTGCTTCAACCGATCAATCTGTGCATCCTTGGCTGCTTCGACCTCACGAATCTTCTGTTCCCAGAAAATAGATGATTGAGCCTCGGCAGTGGCTACCTCAGCCGTGAACTCAACCATAGCGTCTGCGGACTGTTTTATCGCTTCGTTTCGCATCATCGCATACAGCGCGCGGCGCTCGCCAGCGCTTGAACGAGACGAAGCGTCGCGTTGCGCCAGCTCGGAAGACGCAAAGGCCTGAATACTAGCGACGGCCTCGACGAGCTGTTCCTCGGCGATGGCTTTTTGCTCTTGCAAACGCCACGCCTGCTCAGACAGCTGCTTCTTGAGATCCAGGATCATGGCATCCTTCGCCGCTGACTCGTCGCTCCCAGCGGTCGTCGCCGCGGGCACGGCGGGCGCCGCGCGTGCAGACGCCTTGAGTGACTCAATCTTCGCGTCATACTCTCGCTTGGTCTTCTGCATTTCCGTCAGCTGCGACTCGAGCGCGCTGATCTTGGCCTCTAGCGCGTTAACATTCGCAGTGTTTTCCGGTGTTTTTCTAGACGTGTCTTCGAATTTGTAAGTAATGCTTTCCGGCGAAGTGTACTTGACGGTCTGCTGTGCGGATGCTATCTGATTTCGGAGATCACGCTCAACTTCGGTTCGCTCGCGCAGCTGCCGCTGGAGCTCCGTAATCTCCGCCGACATGTCCACGCCCGGTGTGTCTGATTTGATTAAAGCCTTCAGCTCTTCGAGCTCGCACAGGGACGCGTCGAGCTGCGACTTTGCAGCGTCAACCGCGGCTTGCAGCCGGTCTTTATCAGCAACGATTTCCGCTACCGCGCGCTTTACTGCCTCTTCGCGTTCTTTTTGCGCATCTTCCAACTGCTTATTGAGCGCGGCGACCTGCGCGTCCACATCTTTGCTACTACTCGAGCTGGATGAGGCTTGTAAATCCGCAATCTTTTGTTCGTACGACTGCTTGAGCTGCTTCAGCTGTGCATCCTTCATGAGCTCAACGTCCTTGATCTTTTTCTCCCAGTATGCAGGAGATTCCACAGCGTGGGTGCTGGCCTTACTGGCCGCCCGGACTCGTTCGATCTCTTCGTTGTGCGCCTTCTTCAGAGCAACCACGCGCTGCTCAAACTGAATCTGCGCGTCACGAATGGCGTCGTTCAGCTGAACTCTTGCTTCGGCAGTTGAGCTGGACGATGCGCGCAATGAAGCCTCCAGCTGTTCGTTCTCAGCCTTGAGCTCAGCGACGGCCTCGACGAGCTGCTCCTCGGCAATTGCCATGTTCTCAGACAGCTGCTTCTTGAGATCTATGATTTCTTCGTTAGCGTCAAACTGGTTCAATCTCTTAACCGCCTCGGCGCGCATCATTTTGTACATCGCGTTACGTTCTCCAGTTGTGGATTTAAGAGCTGACTCGAGTTGTACCTTGCTAGCTTCAGCAAGCGACTGGATTTCAGCAACCGCTCGAACGAGCATATCATCATACATCTCCTTGAGCGCAGTTACATCCTGTTTTACCGCGTCCTGCTCTGAAGCAAGATTCGATTTAACGTTGATGCGCTCGGCTTCAAACTGTGCGAGAAGCTGAGCTTTTGACGCTTCACTCTCGTTCAACTTGGAGATAGCGTCACGTGCGCGATCCTCCGCTTGCGTGACTCTTCTATCCGACTCTCTACGTGCGTCTTCTAATGCTGTCGCGTGAGCAGCGGCTGTAGTCTGTATCGCCATCTGATGCGCCTGTTCGAGGGCTTTTATTTTGGCTGGTGCGTCATCCTTCGTCGCGCTCCTTTTAAGGCGCTCTAGCTCTTCGTTGTGCGCCTTCTTCAGAGCAACCACACGCTGCTCAAACTGGATCTGCGCGTCACGAATGGCGTCGTTCATCTTCTTGCTACTCGAAACTTCGCTTATGGCAACTTCACTTTGAAGCCGCGTCAAAGTTCGCTCGCTCGCTTTGCGCATCTCAGAGTCGAACATCGACTTGAGCGCACGACGCTCGCCCGCAACTCCACGCACAGCTTCGTCACGAACTGCGTCAACGTCCACGTCGTTTCGCATTTCGACCGGAGATACCGCGACCTGAGATTTGTTTGAAACCTTGACTCGTTCGATCTCTTCGTTGTGCGCCTTCTTCAGAGCAACCACGCGCTGCTCAAAGTTAAGCTGCTCCTCACGGAGTGCCGCGTTAAATTGATCGACGCTCAGCGCGCTCTGGCTCGGCTTTGAGGCGTTACTCGCCTTGACTCGTTCGATCTCTTCGTTGTGCGCCTTCTTCAGAGCAACCACGCGCTGCTCAAAGTTAAGCTGCTCCTCACGGAGTGCCGCGTTAAATTGATCGACGCTCAGCGCGCTCTGGCTCGGCTTTGAGGCGTTACTCGCCTTGACTCGTTCGATCTCTTCGCTGTGCGCCTTCTTCAGAGCAACCACGCGCTGCTCAAAGTTAAGCTGCTCCTCACGGAGTGCCGCGTTGAATTGATCGACGCTCAGCGCGCTCTGGCTCGGCTTTGAGGCGTTACTCGCCTTGACTCGTTCGATCTCTTCGCTGTGCGCCTTCTTCAGAGCAACCACGCGCTGTTCAAACTGGATCTGCGCGTCACGAATGGCATCGTTCGCTTGAGCGCTTACATCGACAACCGATGTGACTGGATCGGCGCGCTCAACTGGAGCGCCGCGCTCGATGTTGCGTCCAGGACTGGCCTTGTTCATCTCCGAATCAAGAAGCGCCTTTAGCGCTCGTCGCTCCCCAGCGGCACCGCGCATCGCGCTGTCGTACTTGGCCACGAGAGAGCTAATTTCAACTTCAGCCTCGGCACGTATTTCGGCAATCTTCGAAAGGAACTCGTCCTGAGTCGTCGAGTCACTGTCTTGAATCAGTCCCGCCACCGGCTCCCGTACTTTTGAGAGCGTGGCGGCAAAATCGGCCCGCTCTTTCACAATTCTCTCGCTATAAGACGCACAAATCGCTTTCAGTTGATCTTCGAGGAATGACAGGCGTTCTCCAGAGGTGACCTTCGCAAGAGCCAATTCTGACCGAAGCGTCGCCAGGTGCATGCGCTGCAGGTCACGTGATGCGCGATACTTGCTTGCTTCACTTCTTCCAAGTTCGCGTTCAGCGCGAATCAAGCCACGCGCGGCTCTAATTTCGATTTCATGACGCGTCGCCATAGATTTGTTCACCTCTTTCGCTTCGTGCAAAGCATCCTCAGCAATATTCAGCGCTTTCTCAAGCCTCTCGATGCTGCTCTTCAGCGTAACCTCTTGCGCGTGGAAGGCAGCTTCGTTTGCTTTGATGGCGGTTTCGTGCTCCTCTTTCATCTTTACGAGCACTCGTTGAAGTTCTTCGGTGCTTTGTCCTCCCGCGCCGGCGCTTGAAAGCGAGTCGATTTGCACATCCTTCATGTGGCGCTTGAAGTCGTCGTTCAGAGTCTTGAGGTTATCATTCTTCTCCTTCTTCATGGCGCCGAGCTTTTCGATTTCGGTTTCAAACTCCAGAATCATTGATTGCCGCAGTACTTCTAAGCGTCGCACCGCGCTACCATCGCTTTCCAAAGGCTGAGCAAGACTGGGCAAACGTTCCAATTTGGATCGCACTTTTTGCACGTCAACGCCAGAGCGAGAGATACCGAAGCCGATTGCCGCAGCGGCAACTGCAGCCGCAGACGCGATACCAGCTACCGCAGCGGTTTTTGCAACGACTGGCGGAAGCGCATTACTGTGACGCAAAGTCATCGAGGTCGCATTTACCGCTGGTAAATTTTGAGCGAACGGGGCGACTGTTTCCGTTTTCACCACATTTTTCGGACGCTCAGCCACGATCGAGGTCGTCACCTGCGGCACAGTCGGCGACGCCGCGCGCCGATCGGCTGAAAAACTGTGTTTACCTCCGATAAGAGCCACGGCCGTCGCGATACCACCGTAAATGAGCTTGGTCTCGGTATCGAATCTCTCAGTCGCGCGCATCGTCGTCGTCGCGAGGGATGTCTGTTGTATTTTTTTCCGCACGATGGACGTCGTTTCTACCGTCTTCTTCACAATACTCGTCGTGGCCTTCATCCCAAGCGCCACGACTTCGTTCGCATCGCTCGAGGCCTCGCCATCCTCATCGTCGTGCTCGTGCTCATCGTCGTGCTCGTGCTCGTGCGATTCTTCGTACTCTTCGTACGCCTCGTCCGACATCCACGAGAACGACGCGAACCCGGGCGCGCTGTCGAACCCAGCCATGCCAACTCTCCCCGCCCCCGGTCGCCGAACTTCACGCTCTTCGTCCTCGTCTTCCGCGCCCCCCCCGACCTCGAGCTCGAGCACTATCTCGTCCACGAGCTTGTATCCGCGAAAACTCGCCGTCCCGACGCCGTTTTCAAACATCGCGCGTCCGATCTCTCCCGGCTCGTCCCCTCGTCCCGCGCACGTCACCACGCGCCCGACTCGCATCGACGCCCTCCCGCGCGCGCTCGCCGCGACGCGC
>Ga0209666_1002568_pt1 | contig 13518 bp, 9 predicted proteins | sample SaaInlV_125m_DNA_FD_184679 | JGI IMG/M metagenome (GOLD analysis project Ga0209666, IMG submission 184679) | Marine microbial communities from expanding oxygen minimum zones in the Saanich Inlet - Saanich Inlet SI037_S3LV_10m_DNA (SPAdes)... | ecosystem: Environmental > Aquatic > Marine >...
AGAAACAGTGCGAAAAACGACTAAAAATACCTTCGAAGGTAGTGGCTACTGAGAGTACCGTCGGTACGCCGCGCGGCGTTCGCGCGTCATTACAAGAAACGTTTCTTGTCCTCTGGGAAAGACGGAGCTCCACTACCTGCCCTCGCCCCCCCCGACCCCGCCGTCCATGTCCTCGCCCGATGACGTCTCCCCCCCGAACGCGCTCTTGAGCGCCACCTTCGCGCGCAGCGCTCTTCTCTGCTCGTCCAGCAGGATCTGCCCCAGCTTGAGCCTGTCCATCAGGCCGTGGCTGGTGGACATGGCGACGTTTCGGCACGACACCAGTCGCCGCAGGTCGCCCTCCGTGGAACTCGGCGCGACTTGCAGGCACGCGAAGGACAGACGCTCGGCGAGCTGAAGCTCGCTGTGCTCCGCCCGCTCCGAAGACGCCGGACTCGCTTGCCACTCCGCGGCGTCCATCTCCAGGGGAAGCGATTTGTCAAACAGGTCGTCCAGAGTTATGTTCGGCCCGTCCACCCACGCCATCGCGCGACGCAAGTTACCAACCTCCGCGTGCCCCCACTCCACCTCGTCCGCGACGCCGGAGATGTCCCACAGATCGTCGGGGGTGATTTTCGAACCGTCGGAGGTTTCGGAACCGTCGTCGGCGGCGCCGTTCGCGTTCGCGTTCGCGTCCGCGTCCGTTAACAGCCGGTCCACGAGCGTGACGATGTCGTTCACCGCGCCGTCGATGAACTCGGTGAGCGCCTCCACCTCCGCCATCTCGTCGTCGCTGGGCGTGTACGCCAGCGTCCCGGCGGCGCCCATCGTGGGCACCGCGGTGAAGCGCGCGCGCACGTACGGGTCGGACTCGACGATGTCCTGCATCACCACACGCGACTCGCCGACGATGACAACCTTGGCGCCGACGTCTTCGCGGATGATCTCCTCGACGCGCACGAGCGACGCGACTTGGTTGATTTTGAGCCCCTGCTCGTCCGCGCTCGGGGGATGGAACGTGAGGTGCGCGAAGAGCCCGCCGGTTTTGGCGGTGACCTCGTCCAGGAGCGCGAGGAACCGCGCCTCGTACAGGTGCAGGACCTGCGTGGAGCCGGGGAGAAGCACCTCCTCCATCGGGAAGAGCATCGCGGGGAGCACCACGGGCTTCTCCTCCACCTCGACGGGCATGCGGAGCTGGCCGGTGTAGTCGCGCGCGGGGGGCTCGATGTCATCGCTCGAAGCGCCGGCGGCGACGCGCGCGCCCCTTCCGGAGGCGCGGACGCCGCCGAGCGCGAGACGACGACGGCAACACATCGCGGTCTCGACGACGGTTCCGACGGGAAAAGCCGCCGCCGCGCGCGCGCGTCCTCGCGAGGCGCGGGCGGGGAGGCGGCGCGCGCCGAGCGCGGGGCGGGACAAGGTCGCGCGCGCGACCATCGCGTTCGCCGAAGTGGCCATCACGGCGCAGCGCGCCTAAGACTGGCCGTGCGGCGCTCGAGGCTGGCCGACGAAAGGATAGACTGCTCGCGACATTTTGGGACGGAGTGACGTCACGAGAAGACGTTACGCGCGGCCGTCGTTTTCTCGACGCGCTCGACGACGCGTCGCCAGAGGGCGCTCGCGCGCGGCGCGGCCTGGTCCGGACGGACCGCCTGCGGTGGCCGATGGCCGCGGCATCTCGCGCGACGTTCGGCGCGCGGCGCGTGGAGGCTCGCGCCTCACCGCCCCGCGGGCCGCGTTCTCCCACCGCGCGGATCTCTCGAGATCTCTCGAGACGCGTCTCGCGGTTGTCTCCCGAACGCCGTCGCGGCGCGTCTCGCCCCGCGGTCGGCGAGCCACAGAACGCGCGCGACGAAAACAAAGACGCGACGCTCAAAGACTCTTTGCCGAAACACTTCGACCTGGACACCTCCATCCTGCTCGCCGGGTTCGCGTTCGAGGCGTACAACTCCCCGGAGGGGGGCATGCGCGACGAGGACGTAAACGGTGGCAAGACCGCGTACGTCGGCGACTTCGTTCGCGACGTCTTCGCCGGCGTGCTCGAAGTGCGCGTTTTCTCCGCGCGGGGCTTACCGAAGGCGGACGCGCTCGGGAAGAGCGACCCGTACGTCGTGCTGAGCGTCGGCTCCGACGACGGCAAACGCCCCAAGGGCAGCGCTCGAACGTCCACGAAGAAAAACACGCTGAACCCGAAATGGTCCGACGACGACGTTTGTCGCCTCTTCGCGCGCCGCGATGCAAACGCGCAGACGCTCACCCTGGACGTCTTCGACGAGGACCGCCTTCCCGGGAAGGAAGACGACTTTCTGGGGACGTGCACGGTGTCTTTCGCGGACCTCGTTCGGGATGATGAAGGCGTTGACGTCCTTGACCCGCTCGCCTCCGCGCTCCGGAAGGTTCCGGGGTTGAACCGACGCGCGTTCCGCGGCGTTTCACTCGAGGGCGGGCCGGGCGGCGGCGAGATCGACTTCTCGATCACGTTCACGCCGTTCAACCCTCCGGTGCGCGAGATCGCGAGCGCGGGCCTGAAGCGCACGGCGAGGCTTTTGCGGGAGGCGGAGAAGAACGTACGCGCGAACGAGAAGACGGACGCGAAGACGACGAAAAAAGCTTTCGACGCCGCGCGCGTCGCGCGCGTCGTCGCGCGCGAGGCTGCGCGACGACTGGACAAAATCGAGTCGGAGTCGAATCGCAAACGCGACGAGTCTTCTCTGTGGGCGGTGGACACCACGAACGACTGGTCCGTGTTGGCGTCCGAGCGTCGCTTAAAAGTAAGAGGCGTCGACGCGAACCTCGAGACGTTCTCGAAGGCGTGCTTCGTGGAGAACGAGGTAACTGACACGCAGTGCGCGGTGTGGCGGTCGCGAAAACGCCGCGACCGGACAATCGTGGTCGCGTTCCGCGGCACGGAGATGGACCGCCCGCTGGACTTTTTCACGGACGCCAACTTCAAGCCCGCTGCTTTTCATTACCTGGATGACGACGAGTCAGATGCGAACGCCGAGCGCGAAAAAGAAAAAGCGCCGAAGCTCGTGCACGGCGGGTTCCTCCGCGCGTACCAGAGCGTCCGCGCGAGGGTCTTCGCGGCGGTGGACGACGTGATCGACGCGGGAGGGTTGAAAAATAACGTCGTCCTAGAGGACGACGCCGACGAAAGAAACGCCGACGACGATCGCGAACCGACGTGGCACGTCTTCGTGACCGGCCACTCGCTCGGCGGCGCTCTGGCGACTCTGTTCGCGTGCGAGCTCGGTCGGTCGGCAAAGATGGGGCGCCGAAACGTCACCGTCACCATGGTGAACTTCGGGAGCCCCCGCGTGGGCGACGGCGCGTTCTGCGACGAGTACAACGCGTTCGTCCCGGACAGCGCGCGCGTCGTGAACCGCGGGGACCTGGTCCCCACGCTGCCGGCGCTGCTCGGGTACCGCCACGTCGACCACGGCGTGCGCGTGACCGCCGGCGCGGACGGCGCCGCCGCGCTCGCCGCGGCCGGCGACGCGCGGCGGTTTTCCCTCTCGGCGGGGGACGCGTCCGACGTGGAAGACGAAAAAAGAAAAATCGCGAACGAGTCGGAAGACGCCTCCGCCGCCGAGAAGATCGTGCGCCTCGCGGAGAAGCTCGGGGTGGTCGGGGTACTGGGCGTGGACGCGGAGACGGCGGCGGATGCGGCGGAGGCGCTTTCGTCGCTCGCGTCGCTGGACGCGCTGGCGGACCACTTCGAGGATGAGTATCTCGTCGCGCTGCGCGCGGCGAAGAAGGTTTAATTTTTTCTTGGTCATCGAGAGGCCTTTTTAACACGCAGTCTGGTTTCGCAGTAGACTCGTCTCGTCTACTACCGCTCTCGTGACGCATGTACGCTCTGGTAGTACGAATACAACACGACCTCTACTTCCACCGGAGATTCTCCGCACGCGTCACGGCTCTCGCGCGGGTGTCTGTTCGGCGCTCTCCGCGTCCGCCCCGATTCGCGCGTCGACGGCTTCGTACTTTTTCCGCGCCTCCGGAGAGAGGAACGACTTGAGGAAATCCGAGGGGCGGTGGCCCTCTTCCCCCGCCCCCGCCTTTATATCCTTCGCCTTGCCCTTCTTCCCCGGCGTGGACTTGCGCGTCGACCCAAGCTCCTCCTCGTCCGGCAACACGAGCTGCGCGCAGAACGTGCACAGCTTGACGCCGCTGTACAGCCGGGACGCGGTCATGCGCGGATCCCGCAGCTTCTTCTCCGCGTGCTTGTCCCCGAAGCTCGCCTTCTTGGAGAGCACGCCCTTGTACGAGCACATGCCGGTGAGGTTCTCCACGGAGAACCACAGCTCGCACAGCGCGCACGTCTTCTTCTGCGAGCTCACCGTGAACGTCGGCAGAATCTTCTCCATCCACGGGCCGGGGTCGACCGCCTCCATCGTGTCGATTCGCGAAGCGCTAAATCGGGACGCGCGTGCCGGGGAAAGTGAGGCTCGTCAGTCACGTCACACGGCCAGGCCAGTGACTTCGAGACTTGTCCGGAAATTTTTCACTCGGGGCGTGGAAAACAACGTCTCCCCCCCTTCCCTTCCTCCGGTCCCCAGACCGCGGGGCGTACGGGACGCGGATCTCGGGACGTCCCGAGGGATGTCCGCGACCGCGGGAGCCTGCGCGTGCGCGCGCGAGGACGCCGCGGAGTGGATCCGCGTCGGGTTCGGGGACTGCGTGTACGACCGCGCGGATGCCGTCGGCTTTTTCTTTGGGATGACGAGCATAGCGTGCTGGCTCGTGGCGCAGCTCCCGCAGTTCGTGCGCAACTTCCGGAGCGGCTCCGCGGAGGGCCTCAGCCCCTGGTTCCTGGCGGAGTGGCTGCTAGGGGACACGTTCAACCTGCTGGGCTGCCTGATGACCGGCGACCAGCTCCCCTCGGAGACGTACACCGCCGCGTACTTCATGTGCGTGGACGTGCTGATGATCGGACAGTTCGTGTACTACTCGCTGCGCGCGCGCGAGGCGCTGGCGATCATCACGGTGGACCTGCGCGACCCCGGGTCACGTGGCGGGAGGCGGGAGGAGGACGGTGCGCTGCGCAGGCGCCTGCTCGGAGGCGACGCGGGCGATGAGAACGCGGACGATGAGAGCGACGAGAGCGACGACGACGACGACGACGACGAATCAAACGCCGGCGAGTACGAACGCGGCGGAGCTCCGCGCGAGCCGTGGGACCGAGCGCCTTCGCCGACGCGGCGAAGCGGCAGCGGAAGCGTTTCGATTTCCGGTGTCGAGCGGACACGCGGTATGGGCAGTATCGGCGCGATCGCGGCGGTGGGTGCGACCGTCGTGGGCGTCGCGATGGGCGTCGCGGTGGCGTCCACGAGCGGCGCGAGGGGGTTCGGGCGTTTGGACGGGGACGGGAAGCTTCCCGTTTGGACGGGGACGGGGACGTTAAAAGACGCGCGCGGGTATCTGTCGGGGACGCCGACGGGCCTAAACGGGGACGGGGACGACCACCATTCCGGTTCGGACCTCCCCCTGTGCGGCTCGACCAACAACCCCGCGTGGGAAGTGGCGTTCGGCCGCGCCGTGGGGTACGTCAGCGCTTTGTTTTACCTCGGCTCGCGCGTGTCGCAGATCCTGAAGAACAGAAAAAGAAAAAGCTGCGAGGGTTTGTCGTTGTCGATGTTCGCGACGGCGGCGGTGGCGAACGTTCTGTACGGCTTAGCCATCATCGTCCGAGCGCACGGCTCGCTGAGCTTGCTGCTGGAGAGCACGCCTTGGCTGCTGGGCAGTCTGGGCACGGTCGCGCTGGACTCCACCATCCTGGCGCAGTCGCGGTGGTACCGCGACGAGAGCCCGCACGAATCGGAGGAGGATCCCGAGGAGGAGAGCCTCCCGCTGTAGCGCGGTAGTCTTAATGCGATACGATAGGTAGGCGCGTATCTTTGACCCATCATCCGACCGCGGATGTCCGTGAACGTTTCGGTCATCACGCGCGTCGCTCTTCGTGTACGAACACGCGCGTGTTCGTCGTCGTTGGTTTCTTTCGCGTGTCTGGCGGTGCGTAGACGCACCGTTGTTTCGCGGCGCGAGGAGCTCCGCGCCTTCGGTCGGGTCGGAGCGGGCGACGGTCAGCGTTCGTTCGTTTCATTCACTCATTCATTCAGGGCGACGCGGTTTTCGCGTCCCGGCGCGATTCGTACGCACGACCGCCGCGTTCGGCGCGCGTCGTCGTCCGACGACGAGAGAAGGAGAAGGAGGAAAAGCCAAAAGCCAAAAGCGGCGCGTCGTTCGTCGACTTTCAAGGCGCGCTCGGAATGAGTAGGAGGTTGGTTGTCTCGTTCACGAGGGCACTTTTCAGTGCTCAGCAGGCTCCGGCGTCGCCGAAGCGGCTCTCGTCACCGCGCGCTTTTCTTTTGTCGACGAACGAAAAGCCAAAAGACGCCCGAGAGCGTCCGAGAGCGTCCGCGCGCCGGAGAAATTCGCCGAAACGCACTGTCGTTACCTCGCGTTACCTTACGTCTCGGCGTCGCGGACCCGACCGCGCATCTCGAATCACGAGAGTTTCGGGCCCTCGTGTCAGATCTCTTTCCTGTGCACCGCGATGAGCCGGGGACAGTTTTCCCTGTTGACCACGAGATGCGTCGTGGCGGTGAACTGTTTCGGGTCGAGCGTGCGTGTCAGCGCCTCGACAGCAGACGTCTCCTCGGCGCCGCCCTCGTGGCCGACGTACCCGACGACTGTTAACACGCCGCCCGGCCGCAAAGAGAAAACGGCGGCGCGAACCGCGGCGACTGTGCTCTCCGTTTTCGTCGCCACCGTCTTGTCCGAGTCTTTCCCGGGGAGGTACCCTAAGTTGAAGCAGATAACGCCGACACCTCCGTCGTGTGTGTTGATAGTGTCAACCTCTCTCGCGACGTACTCTTGAAGGTTCGCGTGGCTGTCGAGCACGAGCCGCACGCGCGATGCCTTTTCCTGCTCGAACCGCTCGTCCACGCGGCGGCGCGTCGCGAGCAGCGCGCTTTGCTGCACGTCGAACGCCAGCACCAGACCGGGATCTTCGCCCGCGTCGCCGAGCACGAGCTCCGCGAGGTACGCGGTGTCCCACCCGTTGCCCGCGGTGGCGTCCACCGCGACATCACCCTTGCGCGCCACAGCGCGCCACAGCGCGTGCGCCATGTCAGTCGTGCGGCCGGAGCGGAGGAGCACGTCCTCGAGGTGCGGCGGCGGTGGCGGAGAGGTACGGGAAGCCGCCGACGCGACCGATGGGGGACGGAGCGCGCGGGCCCGAGCCGCGGATCGCGGCGCGGCGGGCGAGGCGGGAAGGCGAGGATGCCGCCGCGCGGAGGCATTCGCGCGGTGGCATCCCGCGCGAAGGGGAGGGAGCGCCAGCGTCATCGCGCCTGCGAAGTGGATGCGCACCAGGAGGGGCGCGAAAGCGACGTTGCAGCGGAAGGCATTTTCGAGAAAAAAATGGCGGGGCGTCCTGTCTCAGCTTTCCCCAAAAAGCCGACTCGCAAATCTCGAGTCACAGCCCCCGGTTCGTGTGGGACAACCTGCGCCACCCAGTCGGCCGCTCGCTGCTTCCCGAAGTGCTCGAAATCTCGACGTGACGTCACTCCCCTCGGCGCGGTCGTGCGCAAGGAGGATTCGCGTGAGTCGCACCTCACGTCTCGTGACCGCCTCGACCCGCGCGACGGAATCGAGCGCGCAGCGCCCCGCGGAACCGAGCCGGTCCGTCGCGTCGACGCCGACGCCGATTTTATCTTCGCGTGAACGCGGGAACATCGCTCAGCGGTCCGAACGCGCGCGATGCTAGGCAGCGCGGCGCGGTCGTTCTCGGCTGCGGCGCTGCGCCGCGCGCGGCTCCCCGCGCAGGCTGGCGTTCGCTTCGCCGGCGCGGGGTTCAACGCGCCTTTACCGCGCCGCGCCGCCGCGCCCGCGTGCGCCGCGGCCGCGCCGGACGCCGCCGGCGGCCCCGCGGCCGCGCCGTATCCCCCCCTGCGCGTCACCGCGCCCGGTCGCGTGGTGGCGCTCGGGGACGTGCACGGCGACATCGGCCAGGCTCGCCGCGCGCTTTCCATCGCGGGCGTGCTCGGCGAGGGTGGCGACGCGGTGAACCCCGAGTGGGTCGGGGGGAACACCGTGGTGGTTCAGGTCGGGGACGTGCTCGATCGCGGAGACGACGAGATCGCCATCTTGATCTTGCTGCAGAAACTGCACAAGCAGGCGGAGAAGCAGGGCGGCGCCGTGTACATCCTGAACGGGAACCACGAAGTGTTGAACGTGTCGGGTGATTTCCGGTACGTCACGCAGGGGGCGTTTCAGGAGTCCATGCGGTTCGGCGAGCATTTAGTGAACCTTTTCGGCGCGCCGTTCGCGGACGCCTTCGGCGGGGGCGAGAGCGATCCGCGGAAAAAACAAGTCAAAGCTCGCGTGGGTTTGTTTTCCCCCGGCGGACCGCTCGCGCAGCAGCTCGCGATGAACAGCACGGTTCTGATCGTCAACGACACGGTTTTCGCGCACGGCGGTTTAATGCCGCGGCACGTCGAGTTCGGTTTAGAGAAGCTGAACAAATCTGTGGCGGATTGGATGAGGGGCGCGGAGATTGCGGACGAGGAAGACCGCACCGCGCTCGGGATGGCCATCGGGTCGGTCAAGGACAGCGTGGTGTGGAACCGCACGTTCGGCACGGAGAACTTCGTGACGGATTCCGACCGGGACCGCGCGTGCGAAGTTTTAGGCAAGACCCTGGACTTATTACCGGACGTGAAGCGGATGGTCGTCGGGCACACGCCGCAGCTCGGCGGGTGCAACGGCGAGTGCGACGGAAGAATCTGGCGCATCGACGTCGGCATGTCGTTTGGCGTGGTGGGCGCCGACCCGGAGGTGCTGGAGATCGAGGGGGACACCGTCAAGGTGCTCAACGCGCGCGTGCCCGCGTCGAACGTCCTGGCGTCCAAACTCTGACCGGAAGCGCATAATGCGCGAAGAGGTGAGAGAAACGCGACAAAAGGAAACGTCGCGACGTGTCATAGCAACTCGAGACGGGTTCCAAATTTTTTCGATGCTCTCCTCTCGTTCGCGCTCTCCGCGCTCACTCGTCTTCGTCGAAGAGGAAGCCCGGCCTGGCGGTCGTGGGGATGTCCAAGTCCCCCGCGAGCGCGTCACCCCCCATGGCGGCGGGAACGGGCGCGTCGTCGTCGTCGCTGTCGCTGAGCGCGGCGACCACTTTGCGCCTCGGCCGCCGCGCCGCCGCCTCTTCGGCGTCTCTCTCGTCCGAGTCCGACGCCGCGTTCGCGTCGCCGCCGTCCGGCTTCGAACCCGGGCGCGGACCCTTCCGCCCCAGACGCTTGCGACCGTCGGCGGTGCGTTCGGCAGAGGCGGGGTTCGAGCTGTCGCCGAGGTGGATCTCGCGGGAGGTGTCGTTTTTCTCGGGAACCTTCCTTTTGCGCTTGGGCGCCTTCACCTTTTTCCGCGCCTTCCCCCGGACGCCGCCGGCGCCGCGCGCCGGTCCGGCGCGCGTCGCAATCTCGAAGTCGTCGTCATCCTCGGAGGACTCGTCGAAGTTGACGTCCAGCGCTTCCGCGCGGCGAGCCTCGTCGAACGCCGCGCTCTTCGCCTCCGCGTCCGCGAGCCGGGACGCGTCGTCGGCGTCTTTCGCGGCGGCGGCGGCTTTGGCGCCGCCGCCGGCGGCGGCGGGGGCGGCGGGGGCGACGTTCTTCTCCGCGCTCTCCTGCTCGAGCAACACAGCCATCTCGTCGTCATCCCCGTCCCCGTCCCCGTCGCGCGCCTCGTTCCACTCCTCCTCGTCGTCGTCCGGGAACGCGGGGTCCTCGTTCTCCACGTCGTCGTCGTCGTCAGGGAAGAAGACGTCCTCCGCTTCCACCGGGTCGTTCGCCAAATCCGCCTCGGCGTCGGCGTCGCCCTCGCCCTCGCCGTTTTCCATCCTCGACCGCTCTTTGAACTCGCGCACCGTCGCGCGCACTTCGCGGGTCTTGCTCAGGGCCTTGACCTTCTTCATGACCACCTCGTGCGAGGCGTGCGGGTACATCTTGCGCGTCCACTCGCGGTACAGCCCGACAAGCCGCGCGAAGTCGCCGAACTCGTGGCCCGGGCCCTTGGCCACCTTAGCGAAGCGCTCCGGGATGACGTTCGCGACGTACGCCACGCCGTTGGGGCCGAGGACGTGCTCGACCGCGGTGAAGCGGGGCTTACGGTTGGTCTGCTTCTTCGCCGCGGGCGCGGGAGCGTCCCCGTTCAGGGCGTCGCCGGTCAGGTCCCCGGTCAGGTCCCCGGGCGACGACGGCACGCCGTTCTCCGCCCTCGGCTGCTGGGGGATCCACTCCTCGCGAGGCGCGCTGCAGTCCTTGCTCCAGTGGCCGGTTTTGCCGCACTTGAAGCACGCGCGGCTCGCGCCGCCCGCGGCTCGCGGGCGCTGCGTCGCCGTGTCCGCCATCTTCGCGCGGCGTCTCTCGTCTTTTCGGTCGCGATCGAGGGAAGGGACCCAGACGAGCGCGCGACGCCGTTGTGCGCGGAGATCGATCGGTCCGACGTATCTGCCCGTCGCGTTTTTCAAACGCGACGAGTGCCTTTTTCGGATTTTCGCAAACGCTCGCGCGTCCGAGTTCGGACGCGACGCAAAAGCCGAACCGAAATCCGGGGTTCGCGACGACTCGTCGAATCGAGAAGTTTAACTCCCGAACAGACCGTAAACCGAAAGGCCGCGGTCGTGACGACAGCAAAAAAAATTATGGAACCGCTTCGGTCGGTTGGCGACTGGGCGACTCTCGTCCAATCAGCGATCGAATTCGAAGGCACTCAAGGGCGAAATTAACCGGAAATTAACTCACTCGAGTCCGCCGTGGCGTAGTAGACCGCGATCGGCCATCGGAGGTGCCATTCAAGTACACGCAGCGTCTGCTTGCTCGCCCGAAAATGTTCGCCATGACCTCCCTCGTCGGCACCCGCGTGGTCGCCGCCCCCAAGGCCACCCGCGCCGTGCGCTCCACGACGACCGTCGCGGCCGCCGGGAAGAAGGCGCCCGCCAAGAAGAAGGTGCGAACACTCACGAATTTTCGCGAACATATCTCGATCCGCACCCGTCGACCGCGGCGCGCGTCGCGCGGGGCGGTCGCGAACGCGCGCGCCGCGCGCGCCGACGATCCGTCGCGGTCGTCGAGGCGCGGATCGGACGCCGATCGCGCCGACGCGCTGGGCACAGCGCGCGCCGCGTCGCCGCGAAAGGGAGGGTGTTCCGGATAAAATCGCGAGCCCTACCCTCGCTTTCGGAGCCAACTGGCAGGAAAAACAGACTGCCGCCTCGCAAGCAAAACGCGCTCCTTTTTTTTTTCGCGAAAACCAAAACGACGCCCCGACTCACCGTCGCTCTCTCCTCTTTTCCGACAAAAACGCGTTCACAGGGCGAGAAGAAGTCCTTCGGCGAGTGGCTCCTCGAGAAGTCGTGCCGTGACTCCGGCGCGATCGGCGCTGGCTACGAGGGTGAGCTCAAGGACGGCCGCTTCAAGGGCAAGAAGAAGTAAGCGCACGCGCCTGAAACGCCTCCTCTCGGGAGCGGGTGAGAAATCTCGCGCAAGAGCTCGGGGAGGACTTGACCGACGGAATCGCGAGCGGTGAAGTGAGGCTCGCTTTCCACGTCGCGTAGCACGGCCGGGTGTCCGACCGGACGCCGTGACGACACGGGTGTAATGTCCAAGTCACGGAGTTTCGCGTTCGTCAACGTCACTTTCGCTCTTTCGCGCTTTCGCCGATCAACTCTCTCCCCGCGCGATTAAAAAAAAAACTCTCGCGACGGCGACAAAAAGCGCGCCGACGGTGAATGTGGGTGTATGCATTTCATGGGCCTACTTTCGCGATCGCGGACACCTCCTGTTCCGTCGGAACAGGATGGGCCCGCCTCGCTTCGTTCCGACGCGGACGAGAGAGTGGGTCCGACGCGGCAAGAGCTCGCGAGACAGAAAAAAACAAACGTCTCGCTCTTCGCCGGTCAAACGCCTCAAAATATTTTTCGTCCAGTCGCGCTCGCGACGCCGTTCGCCGTACGTCTCGATCGTCGTACCCCTCGCGCGTCACGATCCCCCGCCGCCGCGGCCGACGCGCGCGGAAGCCGCCTCGGCGGCGCCGCCGCCGCTCCGTCTTCCCCCGAAGGGCCCGGCGGCGTCGCCGCCGCCGCCCGCGCTCTTCTTCATGGCCAGCCCTCCGCCTCTACCGGCGCGGGATCCGCCGCCGGGCGCTTCGGCGCCATCCTTCGGCAGCGAGTGCATGAAGTCCCCGAAGTTGTCCAGCGGCGAGCTCCCGAGCTCGAGCGAGCCCATCGGCAGCGCGTCGTCCAGGTGGTTCATCGTGCCGAGCGACCCGACGTGCAAGTCATCCTTCATGGAGCCGAACATCCCGCCGGCGCCGCTCGAAGCGCCGCGCGACCCAGCCACCATCGCCGCCATCTTCGCCGCGCCTCCGCCGCCGACGCCGGGCGAGTGCCCTCCGAAGCTCCCCGGGAACAGGCCGCCTGTTTCGGGCGTGCCGCCCAGGTAGTCCGCGCCGAACACCGTGCCGAAGGACCCGGCGACGCCGAAGGAGGTGCCCAGGAAGGGGTTGGACGGCGCTCTTTCGCGCTTGGAATTCGCGATGCGCGGAATCTCGCCCCGGGACGCGCCGAAATCCGCGCCGCCCACTACTCCGAGTCCCAGGCTGGGCGACCCGCCGCTCGCGCCCGCGCTCGTGCCGTGCAGCGCCCCGACCGAGCCGTCGCGGCTGCCGGCGGAGCCGGAGACGCCGAGGCGGATGTATCCGCCGTCCGAACCGAGCCCGCCGCCTCCCCCCGCCATGGCGAGGTTCTGCTGCGCCAGCGCGAGGTTCGCGTTCACCAGCGCGGAGAGGTCGTTCGGGGCGTGGCCGCCGCCGCCCCCGAACAGCGCGCCGTGCGTGCTCGTGAACCCGCGCTGGGGCACACCGCCCATCCCGCCGAGCGCGCCGGCGGCGCCCGCGCCCGAGGGGTAGTACCCGCCGCCGGGCGGCATGGGCTGCCCCACGGCGCGCATCTGTTTCTTGGCGGCGTGCGCGGGCCTGCCGCCGGGGCCGCCGCCGCCGCCCGGCGGGCCGTCGGGCTTACCCCGTCCTCTCCCCGCGGGCGGGTCGGGGAGCACGAAAGGGGGCGGGACCTCGCCCGGTTTTAGCTCGAAGTTGGTCCGAGCGTTGGGCCCGCGGATGTGCCGCGCCGCAGCGTCGTACGCGCGCGCCGCCTCCTCGGCGGTGTCGAACGTCCCGAGCCACAGGCGCGCGCCGCGGTTCGGGTCGCGAATCTCAGCCGCCCAGCTGTTTCGTCGTGTCGGTTTCACGTGGAGTTTCAGTGAGGGTGCGTGTCACGCGGGTCAGCGAGAGAGAGTCGCGGAAGCCGAAACCTACCCCGAGGAGGATCGAAAACAAAAAAAAAGAAAAAAAAAAACGCAGCGAACGAAGCGCGCGCGTCTCGTCATCAGTCAGCCCGTTCGCCGAAAAGGGATTTTTCACGAAAACGCCACGAGAGACCGCCTCTGTGCGGTTCGCGCGAACGGAGCAGAGCGCGAG
>Ga0209666_1002575_pt1 | contig 13512 bp, 8 predicted proteins | sample SaaInlV_125m_DNA_FD_184679 | JGI IMG/M metagenome (GOLD analysis project Ga0209666, IMG submission 184679) | Marine microbial communities from expanding oxygen minimum zones in the Saanich Inlet - Saanich Inlet SI037_S3LV_10m_DNA (SPAdes)... | ecosystem: Environmental > Aquatic > Marine >...
CTTATCTAAGAAAAATTTAACTAACTTTATAGTTTCTAAATCAATAAAAGTGTTTTTAACTTTTTTAATATTTAAATTTATAATTTTTGTTTTTGGCAATGGGTAATTATTGTATCTTTTAATGATCTTAAAATGTCTAAATTTTTTATTTTGAATATTGTTAAAAGTTTCTATTGAGGGGATAGAAGTAATTAAATGTATAGGTATATTTTCAATTGATGCTCTTGATATTGCCATATCTCTAGCATGATAAACGACACCATCATCTTGCTTATAAGACGTGTCGTGTTCTTCATCAACAATTATAATTCCAAGATTATTAAACGGTAATAACAAAGAAGACCTCGCTCCTATGATTAATTTTATTTTATTATTAATTACGCCTTTCCAAATTATTCTTTTATTTTTAGGAGTAATTTTTGAATGCCATATTGCAGGCTCAAAGCCGAAATATTCTATAAATCTTGACTTAAATTCATTTGTAAGAAAAATTTCTGGAAGTAATACTAAAGCCTGTTTTTTTTTATTAATAATTTTTTTTATTCTTTCGAAATATACAAGTGTTTTACCTGAACCTGTTATTCCTTGCAGTACTGAAACAGTAAATTTATCATCTCGATAATCTAAAAATTTATAAGCTTTTTTTTGTTCGTCATTTAAATAATATTTTTTTATTTCTTTTGATGTTTGATCAAATTCATTATCATTTTTATTAATATGAGTAAGGTTGCTGCCTATTGACATCTTTAAAACAAGTCCTAAGGGCATCATGTTGTATGCCGCAAACCACTCAATAAAGTCTATTAAATTTTTATTTAACGAAAAGTTTTTAATTTTTTTGTTTATACTTTTGATTTTGATGTTTTTTAAATCAGAAATTTTGCCTTTCCACACTATCCCTATTTCTTTATTCTTACCAAAGGGTACTTCGACAAAATCTCCAATTCTCAATGAAGTTTGATTATTGTGATATGTAAATGGAAAGTTAAATACCTTCGGTAACAGCACTTGTACTTTCATTAATTAATACTAGTTGAATTTTATTTATTTAGAAATGAATTGGTCTCTTATCAACAGCTAAAGCAGCTTCTTTTATTGCTTCCGTATGTGTTGGGTGTGCGTGACAAGTTCTAGCTATATCCTCTGCGCTAGCGCCAAATTCCATTGCCAGAGCCATCTCGGCTATCATATCTCCACAGTGTGGTCCAATAATATGGACACCTAACACTTTGTCTGTTTTGCTGTCTGCTAAGATTTTTACAAAGCCGTCTGTTTCATTGTTAACCTTTGCTCTTGAATTAGCAATGAACGGAAATTTGCCAACTTTGTATGATTTATTTTCTGCTTTTAACTGTTCTTCAGTTTTGCCGACAGTAGCTACTTCGGGGGAAGTGTAAACTACTCCAGGAATAACATCATAATTTACATGTCCTGCTTGGCCAGCTAATGTTTCTGCTACTGCTATTCCTTCTTCCTCAGCTTTATGAGCTAGCATTGGACCTTTGATAACATCTCCTATAGCATAAATATTATTAACTGAGGTTTGCAATTTTTCATTTACTTCTATTCGACCTTTAGTGTCTTTTTTAACTCCCACTTTCGTTAAATTTAAACCCTCTGTATATGGCTTTCTTCCAACAGATACTAAAACTTTATCAACTTCGATTATTTCCTCTTTTGAGTCTTTAACATTTGTGTATTTTATAGACACCAAATTTCCGTTATTATTAAGTGACTCAACCTTTGAACCCATTTTAAATTTAATACCTTGTTTGGTTAAAATTTTTTGAAATTCATTGGAAATTTCTCTGTCCATTCCTGGCGTTATATAATCTAAGTACTCTATAACAGTTACGTCTGAACCAAGCCTTGACCAAACAGAACCCATTTCTAAACCAATATAACCGCCACCAATTACTGCTAACTTTTTTGGTACTTTTTCAAAAGATAGTGCGCCTGTAGATGAAACTATATTTTTTTCATCAATATTAATTCCCGGTAGAGAGGCTACTTCGGAACCGGTAGCTATTACAATATTTTTGGCTTTTATGTTGATTCTTTTGTTGTTACTTTCATAAGCAACGACATCGTTTTTTGAAAATAATACCCCTTTTCCTTTAATGTATGTAATTTTGTTTTTTTTAAATAAAAACTCAACACCTTTTGTTAGCACTTGTATAGATTTATTTTTATTAGCCATCATTTTTTCAATATTTAATCTTATGCCATCTATTTCTATACCCTGTTGATTAAAATCTTTTTTTGCTTTATGAAAGTTTTCAGACAAATTAAGTAAACTTTTTGATGGTATACATCCTACGTTTAGACATGTTCCTCCAAGTGTACCTCTGGACTCAACACATGCTGTTTTTAATCCTAATTGAGCTGCTCTAATTGCACAAACATAACCTCCTGGTCCACCGCCTATAACAACTAAATCAAAATTATTATCCATTATTATATATTTAAAAACAGTCTTTGTGGTTGTTCTAAAGATTCCTTAACTATTTTTAAAAAAGATACTGCTTCTTTACCGTCAATAATTCTATGATCATAAGATAGAGCTAGGTACATTACTGGTCTTATTTCTACATTGCCATTTATTGCTACCGGTCTTTTAATAATGTTATGCATTCCTAGAACTGCAGATTGAGGTGGGTTTAAAATAGGAGTCGAAAGCATTGATCCATATAAGCCGCCATTAGTAATAGTAAATGTTCCTCCTTGTAAATCTTCTATAGTAATTTTTCCGTCTCTTGCTTTTTGCCCAAGACTTCCAATATTTTTTTCAATATCAGCAAATGACATTTCGTCTGTCTCTCTAAGAACAGGAACTACTAAACCTCTATCAGTTCCTACGGCAATACTTATATTATAATAATTTTTATAAACTATTTCTTCATTATGAATTTCAGCATTTATCACTGGATAATTTTTTAACCCTATTACGCAAGCTTTTACAAAAAAAGACATAAAACCTAATTTAACACCATATTTATTTTGAAAATCATCTTTGTATTGATTTCTCATTGAAATAATTTCGCTCATATCGACTTCATTAAAAGTAGTAAGCATTGCGGCATTTTCTTGTGCCTCTTTTAATCTTTTTGCAATAGTTAATCTTAACCTAGTCATCTTAACTCTTTCTTCGGGTCCATGTTTTACTTTTCTTTCAGATGGTAAAGGTTTAGATCCCATCAAACTCATTATATCTTCTTTTAAAATAACACCATTTTTTCCAGATCCTACAATAGCTCTAAGATCGACTTTAGCTTCACTTGCCATTTTTCTTGCTGCTGGAGAAATTTGTCTTTCTGCCTTTTGAGGCACATTCTCTTCATGCTCCTGTTCTAAAATTAATGGTTCTTCATCCCCTAAAATTAGATTTGGTTCCTCCAATTTTTTTTCTTTAATTTTTTTTGGCTTCGAAATTTTTTCTTTTTCAAAAAGCTTAGGAATAATTTTCTCTTCTTTTTTATTTGGAGGATTGTAATTATTTACTTCTTGAACATCATTTTTAACAGCTGAAGAGTTATTAACAGTTCCTAGTAAAGACCCTACATTTACAGTCTCACCCTCTTTTACAGAAATGCTATCGAGTATTCCGTTAATAGGTGAGGGAACCTCTACGTTAACCTTGTCTGTCTCTAGCTCTACAAGCGGTTCATCAGCTGTAACTTTTTCACCTTTTGATTTAAGCCATTTAGAAACTGTAGCTTCAGTTACTGACTCGCCAAGTGTAGGTACTGTGATTTTTTCTACCATTTAATCTTTTAATATCTTTTCTAATATTTCTTTTTGTTGTGCAAGATGTTTGTTCATATTTCCCGTCGCAGTAGACGAAGAAGCTTTTCTACCTATATATTTAACGGATTTATCACCAAAATCTATCATTTCTAAAGTTCTGTCTATATAGTTTCTTACAGTGTTCCATGCCCCCATATTCTTGGGTTCTTCTTGACACCAAATGAATTTCGCTTTTACATATCTCTTTAAAATATTTGCTAAAGTTTTAACTGGGAATGGGTAGAGTTGCTCTAATCTTATGAACGTTACACTATTATTTTTAAAACTTTCTCTTGCTTCAATTAAATCATAATAAATTTTGCCTGAACACATCACTACTTTTTTAATTTGATCATCTCTTTTTTTTAGCTCTAGTAAATTATTAATCTTTGAATAAGCATCATCCTCTAAAACTCTATGAAAAGTACTTTTCTGAGAGAACTCTGAAATATTTGAAACACACTTTTTGTGTCTTAATAAAGATTTTGGTGTCATAATAATCAACGGTTTTCTAAACTCTCTATGCATTTGACGTCTCAAAACATGAAAATAATTTGATGGGGTTGTGCAATTAACTACCTGTATATTTTCTCCAGCACATAATTGTAAAAATCTTTCAAGTCTAGCAGATGAATGTTCGGGGCCTTGTCCTTCGTAACCGTGTGGTAACAACATGACTAATCCGCTAGCTCTTCCCCATTTTGACTCTCCTGAAGAGATGAATTGATCAATAATTATCTGAGCTCCATTTGCAAAATCACCAAATTGTGCCTCCCATAAAACTAACGTTTCTGGTTCGGACAATGAATATCCAAATTCAAATCCTAAAACTGCTAATTCAGAAAGTAGGCTGTCTATAATTTCAAAATTTTTTTGATCATCAGAAATATTGTTTAAAGGTATATATCTTTGATGATTATCTTGATTTCTTAATACTGCATGTCTTTGGCTAAAAGTGCCTCTTCCAGAGTCTTGTCCTGATAGTCTAACTGAAAAACCCTCTGTAAGCAAAGTTCCAAAAGCTAGACTTTCTGCTGTTGACCAGTCAATCAATTTTCCATCTTTGATGGATTTTAACCTTAAATCAAATATCTTTTTTAATGTTTTATGAATATTGAAATCTACAGGTATACTTGAAATTTTTTTTCCAATTTCAATTAATTTTTTTTTATCAACCCCACTGGAACCTCTTTTGTCTTTTCCAAGACCTGGTTTAAATCTTGACCAGGCTCCGTCAAACCATTTTAATTCTGATTTATAACTTTTTGACGAGTTAAATTCTTTTTCTAAAAAATATTTAAATTTAGTTTTTTCTTCCAGTAAGTTATTTTCTGATGTAAGACCCTCTGCGCTTAGTTTTTTTCCATAAATTGAGAGGGTTGTAGGGTGGGATTTAATTTTTTTATACATAATCGGCTGTGTAAATGAAGGCTCATCTCCTTCATTATGACCAAACCTTCGGTAACAGACTATATCTATTACAACATCTCTATTAAATTTTTGTCTATATTCAGTTGCAATTTTTGCGCAGTGGACAACTGATTCTGGGTCATCTCCGTTAACATGAAAAATTGGTGCTTGAGCTATTTTAGCAACATCAGACGGATATGGTGATGATCTTGCGAACCTCGGTGCAGTTGTAAAACCAATTTGATTATTTACAATTATATGAATTGTTCCTCCAATATTATGTCCCGGTAAACCTGACATAGCAAAGCACTCTGCGACGATACCTTGGCCTGCAAATGCAGCATCACCGTGCATTAAAACAGGAATTACCTTTTTTCTTTCTTTGTCCTTATGAAAAAATTGTTTAGCTCGAACCTGGCCAAGCACAACTGGGTTTACTGCTTCCAAATGAGACGGGTTATCTGTTAAGCTTATGTGAACTGCGTTACCATCAAACTCTCTATTTGATGAAGCCCCCAAATGATATTTAACATCTCCTTCAAAATCTTTTCTAGTAGTAACTGTTTTGCCAAAAAATTCACTGAAAATAGCTTTGAATGGTTTACCCATTACGTTTGCCAGAACATTCAGCCTTCCTCTATGTGGCATTCCAATTTTAATTTCCTTTGCTCCTAAACTTCCACCTCTTTTGATTATTTGTTCTAATGCTGGTATCAAGGACTCTCCCCCGTCTAAACCAAATCTTTTTGTTCCAACAAATTTAACGTGTAGGTATTTTTCAAATCCCTCGGCTTGAATAATTTTATTTAGAATTGCTTTTTTCCCATTTTCTGTAAAAGTTATATCTTTTTCTGGACCTTCAATTCTATCTCTAATCCAAGACTTCTCCTCTGGATCTCCCATATGCATAAATTCATAACCAATATTAGAACTGTAAGTTTTTTTTAAAATTTTTAATATTTGATTTAAATCTGCATATTGTAATCCAAGAACGCCGTCTAAAAAAATTTTTCTATTATAATCACTTTTTAAAAATCCATAACTTTCAGGTTTTAATTCAGAGTGTTCTTTTTTTTTTTGAATTGATAACGGATCTAAATTTGCAATTAGATGTCCTCTGATCCTGTAAGCTCTTATAAGCATGATGGCTCTAACAGAATCCTTTGAGGCTTGTTTAACGGTATTCAAATTTAAATCTTTTAAATTTTCTTCATCTACTTTACTTTCATTCAATCTAGCTAGTGATGTTTTTATATTTTTTTGTGGACCCCAACTAGGTCCTTTAAGATTATCATAAACTATTTTTTGATCTTCACTTAAACCATCAAAAAACTCTCTCCAACCTTTAGGTATAGAGTTAGGATCTGAAATATAATCAGCATAAAATTCATAAATAAACTCTGAGTTATTTCCAGCTAAAAAAGATGTTTTTTTATATATTGTATTGTTTTTAGAAGATGACATTAAAAATTTATTCTAACATAAATTAATAAAAATCAACCATTAAGTTTTTGATAGAGGGTTTTACCTATATCTGCTGGCGATTTCGAAATCGTAATTCCTGCTGAATTCATTGCTTCTATTTTATCTTCAGCTCCTCCTTTACCACCTGAAATAATAGCGCCTGCATGGCCCATTCTTCTTCCTGGAGGGGCGGTTAAGCCAGCAATAAAACCCACCATTGGTTTTTTAATTTTTTCTCTTTTTAAAAATTCTGCAGCCTCTTCCTCTGCTGTACCGCCTATTTCTCCAATCATAACAATTGATTTTGTTTCCTTGTCTTTTAAAAAAAGTTCTAAACAATCAATGAAATTCGTTCCATTAATTGGATCTCCACCTATTCCAATACATGTAGATTGACCCATTCCGTTAGCAGAAGTTTGCGCTACTGCCTCATAGGTTAATGTTCCTGATCTTGAAACTATTCCTACAGTTCCTTTTTTATGAATATTACCTGGCATAATACCTATTTTACATTCATCTGGTGTAATTATTCCAGGACAATTGGGCCCTATTAGTCGTGAACTGCCTTTGGTTAAAACTTGTTTTACCTTCAACATATCTAAAACGGGTATGCCTTCTGTAATGCACACAATTAATTTAATCTTTGCTTCTATAGCCTCAATAATAGCTGCACCAGCAAATTTTGGAGGCACGTAAATCATTGTGGCATCTGCTGATGTTTTTTCTTTAGCTTCTTGAACGGTGTCAAAAACTGGTAAATCTAAATGCTTTTGTCCTCCTTTTTTTGGAGTTACACCTCCAACTAACTTTGTTCCATATTTTAAAGCTTGTTCAGAATGAAATGTACCGTGTGTTCCTGTAAAACCCTGACAAATAACTTTTGTATTTTTATCTATTAAAACTGACATTTATTTAATTGCCTCAACAATTTTTTTAGCTGCATCGTTTAAATCTAAAGCAGATAAAATTTTTAAATTTGATTTATCTAAAATTTCTTTTCCCTCTTTAAAATTTGTGCCTGCTAATCTTACAACTAAAGGAGCTGATAAATTAATTTCTTTAGCAGCATCGACTACACCTTGCGCGAGAACATCGCATCTCATTATTCCCCCAAATATGTTTATTAAAATACCTTTTACATTTTTATCTGAAAGAATTAACTTAAATGCCGCTGCAACTTTTTCTTTGGATGCTCCGCCTCCAACATCTAGAAAATTGGCTGGTTCCTGACCATAGAGTTTAATTATATCCATTGTTGCCATAGCTAAACCGGCTCCATTAACCATGCAGCCAATTGAGCCGTTTAGTTTAATGTATGCGAGATCATGTTTGCTTGCTTCTGTTTCAGCTGGATCTTCCTCATTTAAATCTCTTAGTTTATATATCTCTGGCCTACGAAAAATTGCATTATCATCAAAATTCATTTTTGCATCTAGACAAATTATTTCTTTAGATTTTGTTATTATCAGAGGATTGATTTCAATTAAGTTTGCATCTTTTTTAACAATTATTTCATAAAGTGATTTTATAATTTTCGCTGCAGTTAATTTTTGTTTTTCGTTAAATTCAAAAATAGATATTATTTTTTCTATTTCTTCATTATTCGGTCCACCTTCTTTTAGATCTATTTTATTCGTAATTATTTTTTCTGGTGTTTCTAGCGCTACCTTTTCTATATCCATTCCTCCTTCGATGCTACTTATAAAAGCTATTTTGGAAGTCTCTCGATCTACCAAACACGATAAATAAAACTCTTTTAAAATAGTCGATGCCTCTTCTATATATAACCTTTTAACTTTCTTTCCCTCGGGGCCTGTTTGATGAGTGACTAAAATTTTTCCCATCATTTTTTTTGACTCGCTCATTAAATCAGGTAAATTTTTAATTAATTTAACACCACCAGCTTTTCCTCTTCCACCAGCATGTATTTGAGCTTTTAGAACGTAATCATTGCTAGTTAATTGAGAAATTTTGTTTTTTATCTCATCTAAATTGAAAATAACTATACCTTTTGATACTGGCGCTCCGAATTCTTTTAAAATTTCTTTAGCTTGATGTTCGTGAATATTCATTAATTATTTTTTTTTTTGCTATTTATAGTTAATATAAGTTTATTAGCAATTAAAATTTATATTTATTTAGTATTAATGAAAAAAAATTACATAATATTACCTGTGTACAATGATTGGGATTCCTTAAAAAAAGTTTTACAGATTCTTAATCAAAGTTTCAGAGCCTCAAAAACACATAACTATATTATTATTATTAATGATTTTTCATCAAAAAAAATAAATTTTAAAAAGGAATATTCGAATTTTAAATATTTGAGAGTACTAAATTTAAAAAAAAATGTTGGTAGTCAGAAAGCTATTTTTTTTGGATTAAAATATTTACAAAAGATTATTAAGAAAAAAAATGATAAAACAACTATTTCTATTTTAGACTCTGATGGAGAAGATAATCCCAAAATAGTAAAAAAATTGATCAGATTAACAAACATAAAAAAAGATTACTTCATTTTTGTTTCCAGAAAAAAAAGGACTGAAAATAATTTGCTTAAAGCTTTGAATCAATTACGTTTATTCATTACTTTTATCTTAACTGGAAAATTTATTAATTTTGGAAATTTCAGCGCATTTCCTTCTACGTTATTGAATAGAATTCTTTCTAATAACAATTTATACTTAGCTTACTCATCTGGAGTATTAAAAAATTATAACAAATTTTTTTTTGTTGAAATAAAAAAAAATAAAAGATTTTATGGAAATTCTAAAGTAAATTTAAAATTTTTAATATTACATGCAATAAAAATAATTTCTGTTTTCTATAAAACGGTTTTATTGCGGACTATTATACTAGTATTAATAACTTTTATTTCTTTTGATAGTTTAAATTTAAAAATTTTATTTACTGTTTTTGTTATTATAATAAATTTAATATTAATAAGCATGAATTTATTTTTTAAACCAAAAAAAATTGGTTTGTCTATTATCAAAAGTATTACTTAAATTGAAAACCAATTTAGTCTAGACATCTTTTAATGTAAATTTTTGATAAATTTTCATTAATTTTATCTTTGTTAAGACATTCTTTAGTAAATATGTTTTTTAAATATATTTCTTTTTCATTAAAAAAAAATATTGTTTCTATCTTTTGAGATCTTAAACTTTCAATAAAAAATTTTTTATAGTCATCGAAATATTTATTGTTTCTTTTTGGAACACTCATTGAGTCGAACCACTTGTTTGGCGCAATGTTCTTTAATTTTAGGATGGCAGGAAAAATTTGATAATCTGTTATAATTATTTTTTTGGTGTCATCAGATAAAATAATTTTTTTAATTTTTATTAGCTTTTGAATTTCCTTATCTGGGTTGGGATTATTTGGCGTAATCCACTTTAAACCTTTTAAAGATTTATCAAAGTTATCAACTTTGATAGCTAGTTTTAAATCCATGTTATTTAATTCCATGAATTTCTTATTTTCATTAAATCTTAAATGAAATTTTAAAGTTGAAATAATTAAAAGTGAAATTAAAAAAATTATAATAAACTTTTTTTCTAAATATTTGTTACAAAAAAAATGAGAGATGCCAATTAAAAATGGAATTAAGAAAAAAATCAAAATTTGATTCTTTGTAAATATTTGTCCTAATAAAAATATACTAATTAGTAAAAATATAAATAAAAGTAAAAAATAATCTTTCTTAATCTCTAAATTAATTTTTTTTTTTTGTAATTTAAAAAAAACTAAAATTAAAGGAATCATAGAAAAATAGATAAACTTAAATTGAAAAAAAACATTATGAAAATTAAAATGAATACTGGAGTTTCTATCTTTTCCAATCTCCAGTGGATAGAAAATATATTGGGTGAAGAAATTATTTATAGGAATTTTATTTACTAAAATAAATAAAAAAAAAATAAATATTGATAAAATCGAGCCTATAAATAAATAAATTATAAATTTGTAATTTTTTGGAGAAAAAAATATCCAAAATAGAAGGATAAATAAAGTAAACAAAAAAAATAAGTAAGCTGAAGGTATTTGTTTAGATAGAAATGATGCGGAAAGGAATATTGGAACTAAAAACCAATATAAGGGTCTATCTTTTAAAAACGCTAAGAATAAAAATATACCCGAAATAATAGAAAAAATTACTGCATGATGATCCATAAAAGGAGTTCCCACAGAGGGGTAAGCCAAAATGGAGGCACTTAAAGAATAAAGAAAACTATTAGCTGGATCAATTTTTAATTTTATAAAAAAATAAAAAAAAGTAAGTGTTACTAAAAAATTTAATATTGCAGCATGTAACACATAGCTAAACCAATTAATTCCAAAAATTTTAAAAAAGACAAACTGAATATAATCTAATAGAGGTCCAGTTATAGACCAATAATCTTTAAATGGATGATAACCATTAGAAATTTTATAACCTGCATCGTAAATTAAAAAACTATCTATTGGAAAAATACCAATAAAGCCATAGTAAAATGTGAAGAAAAATGAACTTATAGTTAAGAAAAAAAAATAATAATTTTTTTTAAATAAAGTATTATTTAAGTTCTGGATCAATTTTTTTTGCAGCATTAAATAAATCTTTTACAGTCTCAACTGATTTTTTAAAATTTTTTTCTTCATCTGATGTAAGATTTAATTCAATAATTTTTTCAACTCCTTTAGATCCAATTATTACTGGCACACCGGCATAGATATTATTTGTATTATATTCACCGTTAAGATGAGCTGCGCAAGGAAGTTGTTTTTTTAAATCTTTTATATATGCCTCCGCCATTTCTACTCCCGAAGCGGCAGGTGCATAAAATGCAGACCCTTTTTCTAAATATTTAACAATTTCTGCTCCACCTTTTTTGGTTCGATCAACTATTTGATCTAATTTTTCTTTTGATATTTTGCCTTCTTTGACTAAATCAGTAATTTTTTTTCCCTCTATTTCTGTCGAACCTAGCATTGCTACCATGCTATCTCCGTGTCCGCCTAAAACAAAAGATTTTATTTTATTTACTGGAATTTTTAATTCTTGAGAAAGAAAATAAATAAATCTAGAAGAATCTAATATGCCTGCCATGCCTACTACTTTATTTTTAGGAAGCCCTGAATATTTTTGTAAAGCCATTACAATTACATCTAAGGGATTAGTTATACATATTACAAAGGCATCAGGCGATGTTGTTTTAATTCCTTCTGCAACCTGTTTGATAATTTTAAGATTAATACCAAGCAAATCGTCTCTGGTCATACCTGGCTTTCTAGGAACTCCAGCAGTTATTATAATTACATCAGATTTTTTTGTATCTTCATAGCTGTCTGTTCCTGATAGATTAATATTGAAATTATTTACTGGTGAAGATTGCGCTATATCTAAAGCTTTTCCCTTTGCTATACCTGCGGCTACATCAAATAAAACTATGTCAGCTAAATTTTTCAGAGCTATTAAATGAGCTAGGGTTCCGCCTATTTGTCCAGCTCCAATTAGTGTTATTTTTTTTTTCATTTTTTTCCTTTAATTATTTCATCGTTGGCATCACAAATTCAGGATCTGACCTCACACCTGAAGGCCATCGTGAAGTTATAGTTTTTAGTTTTGTGTAGAATCTTACACCTTCTGGGCCGTGCATATGCTGATCTCCAAATAATGATCTTTTCCATCCACCAAAACTATGAAAAGCCATTGGGACTGGAATTGGAATGTTAATTCCAACCATTCCAATTTTAGCATTACTTGAAAAAGTTCTTCCTGAATCTCCATCTCTAGTAAATATGCTTACGCCATTTCCAAATTCATGATCATTAACTAATTTTAATGCTCCTTCAAAATCCTTGACTCTTATAACAGATAAAACAGGACCAAATATTTCCTCTTTATAAATTCTCATATCTTTCTTTACATGATCAAATAAACATCCACCAATGTAATATCCGTTTTCATATCCTTGTAATTTAAAATTTCTTCCATCAACAACTAGTTTTGCTCCCTCATTTTCACCAATATCAACATAACTTTTTACCTTAGCTAAATGTTCTTTTGTTACTAATGGTCCCATTTCTGATTGTTTATCCATTCCAGGTCCAACTTTTAACGCTTCAACTTTTTTTGCTAAAGACTCTACAAGTTTATCTCCAATACCACCTACTGCAACAGCAACAGATTGAGCCATACATCTCTCACCTGCTGAACCGTATGCTGCACCCATTAAACCGTTAACAGCTTGATCTAAATCACAATCTGGCATCACTACACAGTGATTTTTTGCTCCACCAAGAGCCTGAACTCTTTTTTCATTTTTTGCGCAGTTTTCGTAAATATATTTGGCAATTGGTGTGGAGCCAACAAAGCTCATGGCAACTACATCTTTATTATTTATTAAAGCATCTACAGCCTCCTTGTCTCCATTAACTATATTGAAAACTCCGTTAGGAAGGCCGGCCTCTTTCAATAGTTCAGCTAATCTCATTGAACATGATGGATCTTTCTCAGAGGGCTTTAAAACAAATGTGTTCCCACAAGCAATAGCCATTGGAAACATCCACATTGGAACCATGGCTGGAAAATTAAAAGGAGTTATGCCTGCACAAACACCCAATGGTTGACGAATAGACCAGCTGTCAACGTTAGAGCCCACATTTTCTGTAAACTCTCCTTTTAACATTTGAGGAATACCACAAGCATATTCAACCACTTCTAAACCTCTTGTTAGTGATCCTCTCGCGTCTTCATATACTTTCCCATGTTCTGCCACTATAATTTTTGTTAGTTCATCTGAATTTTTTTCTATTAATTCTTTAAATTTAAACATTACTCTCGCTCTTTGAAGATGAGGTTTATTA
>Ga0209666_1002576_pt1 | contig 13510 bp, 9 predicted proteins | sample SaaInlV_125m_DNA_FD_184679 | JGI IMG/M metagenome (GOLD analysis project Ga0209666, IMG submission 184679) | Marine microbial communities from expanding oxygen minimum zones in the Saanich Inlet - Saanich Inlet SI037_S3LV_10m_DNA (SPAdes)... | ecosystem: Environmental > Aquatic > Marine >...
AAAGGGTTTCCTCTGTATTGTACCTTTGATGATGCGGATCGAATTGCTGCTTTTGCTCCAGCAGGCTATGATTGTAAAGGTGGGCTAACTGCTCTCCTCGATGCAGCGGATGTTGTCGTCGATTGTTCTCCTGGAAAAGTAGGTGCACAAAACAAACAACTCTACGAAGATGCAGGAATCAAATGGATTTTCCAGGGTGGAGAAAAACATGCTATGACTGGAATTTCATACACTTCAAGTGGGAATCACTTAGAAAACATGAATAAACAAGGTACTCGCGTGGTTTCCTGCAACACAACTGGACTCTCCCGTACTCTCGTGCCCCTTTTGCGTACATGTGGTTCTCTTTCAGTAGAATGCACAATGATTCGACGAGCAGCTGATCCAGGCGATTCAAATAAAGGTCCAATTAATGCGATTAAACCTGTTTTGAAAGTTCCAAGCCATCATGGTCCGGATGTAATGACAATTAGGCCCGAGATTTCTATTAATTCGATGGCAGTTGCTGTGCCTACTACAATTATGCACGTTCATGCAATTGTTGCTACCCTACCGGATGGGCATGGTTTGACGACAGAATCAGTCCTCGATTTGTGGCGTTCTCAACCAAGAGTTGTCATTATGAACGGTGCTGAAACAGGAATTACCACAACTGCAGAGGTTATGGAATTCGCAAGGGATATCGGCCGCAAGTGGGGCGATTTACATGAAATCTTTGTTTGGGAAGATGGTGTCAAACTAGATGGCAACACGTTGTATTACTTCCAGGCAATCCATCAAGAATCTGATGTCATCCCTGAAAATGTTGATGCTATTCGAGCCCTTATGGGAATAGAGTCGAATTGGGAAGTCTCAGTTTCCAAAACGGACAAAGCTATCGCTGCGTACAATGGATTGTAATCAACCAAGGCGCATGCTCAAAAGGTCAACTGGTGTGGGCAGACTATGCATCTGAAACAAGCTTCGTGTATTTTGCTTTCAGTTTTCCTACTCTCACTCGCAAGCCCGTTAGCATCCTCGCAATCAATCAGCGAACCTGCGTCCTCTTTTTCCATGGAATCGGCTTCTTCTTGGGACTCGATTCAACCCGTCTCTAAACAAGCTGTATTGACTCATCCAGTTGATCCTACCATTAATTTGGCGACTGTTTCTTTCGACCCCCTTTCTGATAATCTCGATTATATTCCATCCACTTGGAGAGTCAACTCAGGAAATACTCTCTTCCTTCTCCAACTCAAGGTTAACGATGGTAGCATTGTTGAATCAATGGCAGAAACGTTTGATTTCAAAGTACTGGAAACTCATGGTTCTGCAGTTTGGACAATTCGCATGAATAATATCGATCTATTCGATTCAATTGGATCATCAGATAGTGTTCGATGGATTGGAGAATATTCGCCTGCTATGAAAATGGGGACGAATGCGTTTGGAGCAAACATTGTCCAAATAGTCCTCTCGAAAGACATCAGTCCTGAAAACGTTGCAATGTTTTCTGCTAATTTGGCTGACCAAGGTGCTGACATGGCATGGTGCTCACATGACATGTGTGAGGCCTACTATGAACATTCAATAACACATCAACAACTTAGAAAAATAGCGTTTGATCAGAATGTTCTCTTCGTTGATGGAAGTTTCTCACTCTCTCTGCACAACAATCTTGCAGCCACTGAAGTAGGTGCAGTTGCGGTACGTGCACCCACCTCCTTGAATCTCGATGGCTCAGGGGAAACCATCGCTGTTATGGACACCGGTGTTGACAATAACCATCCTGATTTGATCGGTAGAGTTGCTGCAATCAACACACAGTTTGGACTTGATAGTTCTCCAATCGATAGCAACAGCGGTCACGGTACCCATGTTGTAATGACTGTCCTAGGTGATGGAACTGGTGATGCTTTGGCAACAGGTATAGCGCCAGAAGCAAATCTCGTCATGTACGCTCTTGAACACGACCCGACTGGTGTTTTTGGTCGCCAGGGTTCCATCTACGACCTTCTCTCAGATGCTGAATTGAAGACCGCTCGAATTGCAGTAAATGCATGGGGTTTGAATGGTAATTATGGCGCCTACACGGCTGATTCAAGATCAACGGATCTGTATGTTTCAAACAATAAATACCTCCTCCCAGTCTTTTCAGTTGGTGACAATGGTGGTAGCGGGTCATCCCAAATTACAGCTCCCGGTACAGCCAAGAATGTTCTTTCAATCGGTTCGAGCGTAAATGGCACAGTTAGTTCATATTCATCTGAAGGACCTACTCTTGATGGTAGGATAAAGCCAGATTTGGTTGCACCTGGCGATGGTATCTGCTCAGCACGTGCAGAGGAAGCCGATAACGTAGCTGGTTTAGCATGTGGCACGGGTACTCACTCAAATGGACGGTCGATGTACATGCAACTCAGCGGTACTTCACAAGCTACTGCCGTTGCAGGAGGTTCAGCGTCTCTTGCCCGAGAATACCTGCGTGAAGTTGCTGGAATTAACAAACCATCTGCAAGTCTAATCAAGGCTACTCTCATTAACGGTGCTGAAGATTTGGGAACTCCAGATATTCCTAATGCGAACGAAGGATGGGGTCAGATCGATCTCGAGAACAGTCTCAATCCAACGACTTCCACAGGTATTGCGTTGGATATGTTCCATGATGACGAGCGTGAACTTCAAGCAGGATTTTCACTCATTTATTCATTCAACCTTGATGCCTCAAAAGGTATCGACATCACGTTGGCATGGAGTGACGCAGAAGCAAGCGCAAATGCAGCTCAATCTGAATCCCGTTTAGTGAACGATCTCGATTTGATTTTAATCGCACCCGATGGCACTACCTATCTCGGCAATCATTTCTCCTCTGGAGTCTCTACGACTGGCGGTACCGCTGATGATCTCAACAATATTGAACGAATCCGAATTCCTGCTGGGGCAACAACACAAACCGGTGATTGGATGGTTACCGTTGAACATCGTGGTGGCAACGCACAACGGTACAGTATTGTCGTTTCTGCTGATGCAACTTTGATTCCTAAAGCTGATTTGACTACATTTGGTAACAGTATTCTTCCTTCTTCGACGACACCACTTGTTGGTGATCTGGTCTCAATTTCTCTCGCTTGGCATAATCAAGGGACGCTTGCATCGGGTTCCTATCGAGTCCAATTTGAGGATGTAACAAGCGGTACAGTACTCTACGACACAAACAGATCATCCTTAGAAGGTGGTTCACTCGATTCAGTATCTTTCTTCGCTCAATTCTCGACTACTGGGGTGCATACACTCAGACTTTCACTCGACACAAGCAACCAAGTTCAAGAATTAAATGACGGCATAAATGGTATTGATAATAACATCATTGAATTGGACATAGAAGTGACAGCACAGGGATTGCGTGTTATTTTCCAAAATCCAGATGGAAGCATCCCAACCACCACTGAAGATCGTGAAACTGCAGCATCTGTTACCATGGACGTTCGCAATGAAACCGGTCTCTCACTACCGTTTGTAATTGCCCATGAGGGTACTGGTGAAAGACCAGTCAGTTTAACGGTATCAAGTGTCCAAGAACCAGATCCTACATATCCTACTCTCCTTCTAAGTCCAGAAGATTCATGGTCCAAATCAGTAAACCAAACAGGTGTGTTTACTGTTTCAGGGCAAGGACAAGAGAATGATACGATTTATCTGATGCTCAATCTTGATGATACATCTGCTAGTTTCGATGGGGCGACAAATCGATACGCTCGTGCTGGTTCTTTTGTTGTCGATGTTACTGCTCGATATCAAAATCAACCAACAGTTTCTCACACCCAACGTCTTCATATCGAAATAGGTCAAGTTGATTCCGTTGATGTTGTCCCATCTGGCACAATTGGTGTTTCGGCCAAACCTGGTGAACGAACTGGATTCTCAATTGGTGTGAGGAATACTGGTAACTCAGCAGCTCAATACACAATGGCATGTACTTCTGCCTCACAGTGGCAGATCATGCTCGGGAACTCGAATTCCTCATCTCTTGAATTTGAGCCATTGAATATTCTTCAAGACTTGAGTATGGATGTGAACGTATTAATTCCTTCAATCGCAAACGGCGAACCTCTTGCTGGCTCAACAGACCAAGTGACTTGTGTTGTAACTTCACCTACAGATCCAACACTAAACCGTGTTGAAGTCGTTAGTGTGACTGTCTCCGAACTCAAAGATTTCCGTACAGACCTCTACGGGCCAAATGGGGCGGTTGGGCCCGGTGCCCTCGCTTTACCAGTGTTTGTCAACACAGGCGAATTGGCTTACTTCAACCATACAATTGAGAATAAAGGAAACGTTCCGTTAGATTTCGTTGTTTCCTTAGAGCGTGGAAACCCTACATGGGCAGCAGAAATTCAATATGGTGAAGATACGAGTTCAACATCGTTGTCTGTAACACTCCCTCCTGGCCAATCAGGTGATGTCGAAATGCGTCTTCTGGTTCCAGAAAACGCTAAAGAAGGCAATTCAAACACATATACGCTCAGGGTTGAATCATCTCCTCAAATGTTCACTTTGAACTCAACTTCCCTTGTCGTCGGAGAAAATTTAGCTGTGAATTTGGTTTCCAATGTGGGTACCCTCATCTCTGCATCTGTGAATAATGATTTTACATTTACAGAGTTTATTGTTGAAAATGCAGGTAATTCGGATCTGGACCTTGAATGGTCAACAAGTCTTGTTCCAGATGACTGGTCTGTTGGATATTCTAATCCACCGAGTTCAGTATCTGTGTTGAGCCAGGCTCCAGTCCAATTGGCAGTTAAGGCACCCAATCAGACTGTTCCGGGATTTGGATTTGATTTGCAATTGTATGTTAACGCAACCAACAATGGTCGATTTACAAATGCAGAAATCACGGTTCGCGTTGAAGTTCCTTCATCGAGTTTTGCAGGAATTAGCGTGTCGGATGAGACCGCTGCTCCATTGTTATTCATTCCACGTGGCGACTCTGGTAAGCAATCATTTACGATTATAAACGAAGGAAATATTCCTCTGAGTGGTGAACTGGCAGTAGAAGTTCAAGATGCTGAAGGCAATGTGCTCTCCGATAGAAGTGCGAGTATTTCACCTTCTTCAGTAACAGACCTTGCTGTTGGTGACTCTATCGAAGTTATTGGCAAGGTCTCAACAGATGAGGATTCAATCGATGGAAGAATGAATTTGGTAATTGTTATGACCACATCAGAAGGTGTCGTTATCGAATTAATGGTCGACACAAGCGTTAGTTCACAGCAATCATCGGGCGGTATCTTTGGAACCTTGCCAGCCTACGTATCATATCCTCTTGTCCTGATTGCTTTGCTTGGACTCCTTTATGGTGGACGTAAGTTGAAAGAAAGCAGTAAAATGGATGATGATGGGACTGACTTAGTTGCTCCAGATGCTCACACTGATGCAGATCACCTGGGTACTCGAAGAGATGCTGCACTGGATATCAGTAACTCAGTCAACGATATTGCTTCTGGAGAAGTTTCTCAAGATGAAATTGCTGCAGCTCTCGCCCAATCTCTGAGTATGCCTGTTGCGGGTAATGCTTCTGTCCCAACGGGTCGCCCTCCATCAGGAGCCCCTCCCAAGGGTATGCCTCCTGCCGGGCTTCCACCCGCTGGACTTCCTCCTATGGGATTGCCTCCTGTACAAAGCCAAGCCGTTCCTGCTAAGGTGGTTCCACAATTACCTGCTGTGCCCATTGCTTCAGGGCCTCCTTTGCCTCCTGGGGGTTTGCCTGATGGATGGACAATGGAGCAATGGAGTCACTACGGTGAACAATATCTGCAACGCATGGGTTTGAACTGATACGTTGAAAAGGATGAACGAGAGCGATGAGCCATGCTCAACATCGTTTTGTTCGGACCTCCTGGTGCTGGGAAGGGCACTCAGGCTCAAAGAATGATGGATGCCACTGGTTTGCCTCAAGTTTCTACAGGAGATATGTTGCGTGCAGCAGTCAAAGCCGGTACATCTGTTGGAATTGAAGCTAAATCTTACATGGACAAAGGAGCTCTTGTTCCTGATTCGGTTATTATCGATTTAATTCGAGAACGTCTTCAAGATGACGATGCGAAAAATGGTGTTATGTTCGATGGATTTCCTCGTACTGTGCCACAAGCTGAAGCCTTATCTGAAATCGTAAACGTGTCCGCCGTGTTAGCAATTGATGTTCCTGATGAACGCATCGTTGAACGAATCTGTGGGAGATACAGTTGCGGTAACTGTGGGGCTGTATATCACGACACGTTCAATCCAATCGAAGATGGAATTTGTGCTTGTGGTTCCTTTTCGGAAAAGAGAAGAGCAGATGATGTCGAAGAAACAGTTCTTGCTCGCTTAGAAGCATATCACACTCAAACATCTCCTCTCGCAGACTTCTATCGCGATGCTGGAATTTTCCATCAAGTTGATGGAGATCGAGATATTGATGTCATAACATCAGAATTACTTGCAGTCTTGGGATGAGTGTTTACAATGGCTAGGCGAAGGAGTAGGCTCAATCGAGACAAACGAAAGGGTCATGCCTTATGGTCTCAGTCACAACTTCTAAGTCTCATAAAAGATCCTTCAAAGTACACTCCCGAACAACGTTCGAGGTTCGCCCAACACCTTGTTAAGGTGTCTCGCAGACACCGACTCAGACTTCCGAGCGAAGCGAAAGAAATCGTCTGTAGAGGTTGTAACTCCTTGCTCAGATATGGAGACAACGCAAGTATCCGTATTCGAAACGGGCACAAAATTCAAACGTGCTTTTCTTGCACACTAATTCGCCGAATACCGTATCGGCAACATTCACAGAAGGTGAAAGCATGAGCGCTCCCAAGCATATTATTCGTCAGGCCAAGGATGCATCTCTACCGATAACTATGCGAGTTGGAAAATCAGGTTTAACCGATTCAGTTGTTGTTGAACTGGAAGGCCAATTGTCATCCCGCTCGCTGGTAAAAGTCAAGGTGAATCGCGGATTGTATGCCAAGGATGACCTTAACACTGTTTGGAATGTCATGGCAGAAAAAACAAACAGTTCAGTTGTTTTTGCACGTGGGAATGTTGCCGTTTTTTGGCGAAATTGAACAGAGGACTAACCCAATCCTCAAGAGGGGATTGTAGTTGCCCATAGATATGGGCGAAAAGATTCTGTTCTCCAAGAGACATCCTGCACAACTGATTGCGCTTGTTTCACTGTTGTTTGTCGGTACGATGCAGTTCATACGCTCTAGCCATGCTGCCGGGGGCGGCGACGGTATTGACCTCCAAGTTACAATACGGGATGGACTTGGTGACCAAGCAGTATATGTTGGTCTTGGAATTCTTCTCTTTGTTTATGCTCTAATTATTACAGAAGTTGTTCACCGTACCTTAGCTGCAACACTTGGCGGCCTTCTTGCAGTAATCGCCCTCAACCACTATTCGGTTGAAGAAGCACTCAGTCTCAAAGCTGTCACCACGATGATCGATTGGGAGACAATAGGACTACTGTTGGGTATGATGGTTATGGTTGGTATTATCTCTCACACTGGTGTGTTCGAGTGGTTTGCTGTCCAAGCTTACAAAAAGAGTGGTGGTGAAATCTGGACTCTTGTCGTTATTTTGTGTTCGGTAACTGCAGTCCTCTCAGCATTTTTAGACAACGTTACAACGATGCTTCTTCTCACTCCCGTGACCATTAAAATCGCACAAGTTCTTGATTTGAAACCGATACCTATCTTGATTTCAGAGGTATTGTTCTCGAATATTGGTGGTGCTGCCACAATGATTGGTGACCCTCCAAACATCATGATTGGTTCAGCAATGTCTCCTGATGCCATCAGTGGGAATAAGGATCCAAATATTGCAAATTTAGCCAGTGATGGGGTTACATTCAATGATTTCATTACTGAAATGGCTCCTGGAATTCTTATGACAATCGTCCCTTCATTTATGTTGATTCGGTGGCTCTACAAAGACGAGTTTAGTGGCAGAAGAGACCGTGATATCACAGAACTTGAACGCCAATATGCTATTAAAGACATCAAGGGATTGAAGGTAAGTGGTGCAATTTTAACGCTTGTAATCCTTGGATTCTTCCTCCATCCAGTTATCCATCTCGCTGTCTCTTGGGTTGCTCTTTCTGGTGCGTTAGTCATGCTTTTGGCTACGAACCGTCATGAACTTGAAGAACCACTTGAACACGTCGAATGGACAACTCTTCTTTTCTTTGCAGGTCTATTCGTATTGGTACATTCGCTCCAATACATGGGAGTTATCGATTACATAGGAGAATATGTCGAGAAAGCCATCAAGTTCTTCCCAGATGATTACCGTTTAGCGGCCGCAATTCTGATTATCCTTTGGGTATCTGCTGTAGCCTCTGCATTCATCGATAATATTCCCTACACAGCGACAATGATACCAATCGTATTGTCGTTAGCGTTTGAACTAAATTTGCCCCTAAATCCTTTGATTTGGGCACTTGCATTCGGAGCATGTCTTGGAGGCAATGGTACTCTCATCGGAGCATCAGCGAATGTAGTTACGGCGGGAATGTCTGAAGAAGCAGGATATCCAATTTCTTTCAATGAATTTTTCAGAGCAGGTTTCCCAGTCATGCTTCTTTCAACATTTATTGTTTCATTCTACATGATTCTAGTTTACGTCGTAGGTGGCGAAGACGGTGCATTGACCTGGAAGATCGTCTTGGTCGGAATTTCTCTCTTAGGTATCATAGCACAATACTCTCGTGGTAGAGCTAAAGGAAAATCTCCCGCAGAAGCACTCGTTGATGATGATTTTGATGAAATAATATCTAGCATAAAATCAGTCATCATTAATACAGACTCCAAGGGCAGTGAAAGCGAAGAATAAGTCCAAACAGGCGTTGGGTTGAAGAACATGGACTCTGAGGGTCCTATGGGTCATCATGAACGAATGTGCGGTCTGTGGAATCCTTTACCTCGCTGGACCTGCATGTCCTGCTTGCGGCTCTCAATTAAGGGCCCAGGACCAAACCTTTTCTGATTCAGATGCAGCAATGCCAACCGAAGTGCCGGGATTGGACGATGCCGCTCAAGCCTGGTATGACTTGGAAGGAATAGAGGCCCCTGTGGAGGTCGAAGAAGAACCAGAATCATCACTTCCGTTCGGTTTTGGAGGCGAATCTCAAACGCACCTATCTCGCTTACCTTTTGGTATCGGCAGCCACCCTGAGGGCATCCCATTTGCTCTAACTGAACAAGATCCGAATAACAATTCAGAGAATCTAATTGAGACCCCTACAAATGCTAATGATGAAATAACAAGAAAACCGATTGAAAACGTTGAATCAAACGTATCTTCAATCGTTACTAATCCTACATCAGAGCCTTCCCCTTTGCCAGTTGCTACGGCTCCTGAACTACCTCTGATCGAAGAGATGATTGAGGTTAACGAACCTCCAATTTCATCACCTATCCGTTTAACAGCGATTCCTATCGTAGAAGCTACTGTTGATACAACAGATTTGCCTGATGAGTGGTCAATAGAACGTTTTGGGGGTAGTGATCAAATTTTTACTGCCGAAGAAGACGTAGTTGAAGTGGTATTTTCTGATTTAGAAGATACAGTCGTTCATGTAGAGCATGATGGGGTTAACTACCCTCGTGCTGAGCAAGATTCCGTTTACACTGAACAATCTCTGCAACCCTTTGATTTGCATCCTGCTCAAGCACTCATGGTTGATGTCGGTACTGATGCTGCTTCAAGAACGCTCTTGGAGTCTGGCTTCACATCAATTGGACAAGGTGACTGGCGTTCTGCAGCACGTTCATTTCAGCAGATAGTAGCACGATTTCCACAAGACTCAGGTGCTATGAATAATTACGGAATAGCCCTGCTGCAAGTGGCCTCTGGTATGCAACACTCAACTGATCCAATAGAAGTCGCTAATTCTGCAACCCAGTTTGAAGCCGCTATTCTTTCTCTTCGTGAAGCTGTTCGTACGAACTCATCTCAACCAGAGACAATATACAATTTAAGCCAAGCACTTCTGTTAAGTGGTCGAGAAGAAAAGGCTCTGGCGTTACTAGCTATGGCTGGAAATGAAAGTCAGAGCCAATCAAACTTTACGAATCTTCGAGCAGCAATTCTCGCTCAATTAGGACGGTATGACGAAGCAAAAAGGCTCCTCATACCCCTCCAAGGCGACAAATTGGCTTCAAGCAACTTACTCAAATTGCCTGCATTGTGAAGCTTATTCGGGGAATATAGAAGACATACGCAGGCGAGTACTCATCCGATTTATTCATATAGTCGTGGTAGGTCGGAAGGCTGCTTAGCACCTCAGCAATTGCTGTTGGGGGAAGGGCTGAGGAGGACCATCCCTCGGGGAGGTGGTCTTCTGCGGAAGCCGAATTGGCATGAATTAGATACCGAAGGGTTACTCGCATGGTGTGGAATACATACATGTGATGCTACAACCCAACTGGGGGATCGCTCGGCTCGAGTGCCGATGAAGGTCGTGACAAGCTGCGATAAGCTGCGGGGAGACGCAAGAATGTCTTGGATCCGCAGATGGCTGAATGGGACTTCCTGTATCTTCGGATACAATCGCGAATGCGATAGGGAACCCCCCGAATTGAAGCATCTTAGTAGGGGGAGGAAATGAAATCAACAGAGATTCCGTGAGTAGTGGCGAATGAAAACGGAATAGGACAAGCCGAATCCCGACTCGAAAGTGAGGGAGATGTGGTTTGCAGTCTATCGTCTAAGTCAGAGAAGGTGAAGTTGCCTGGAACGGCACAGCCAAAGAGGGTGAAAGTCCCGTAACCATACCTGATATGATCACGTGACTGTAAAAGAGTAGCGTGCGCTGGAAATCGCGCGTGAATGTGGGAGGCAGAAACTTCCAATCCTAAATACAACTCGAGACCGATAGTTTACAAGTAACGTGAGTGAAAGCTGAAAAGTATCCTTGGCGGGATGTGAAAAGAACGTGAAACCAGTTGGGTACAGGCTGACAAGGCGTGAAAGCGATGATATGAGCAGCGTCTTGTCGTGCGTTTAGAAAAATGCCCCAGGGAGTTTTGATCATTGGCGAGGTTAAGCGGTTGAACCGCGTAGCCGAAGGGAAACCGACAAGTCCGCAGCAGTTTACTGTGAGGGACGAAGTGTGCTCGCTTGGAGTCAATGGTGGAAGACCTGAAGCCCGTCGATCTATGCCTGGCCAGATTGAAGCCCGATGAAAGTTGGGTGGAGGATCGCACCGTTGCTGATCTGCAAATCGCTCGGACGAGCTGGGTATAGGGGTGAAAGTCCAATCGAGATGGGCAATAGCAGGTTCCGCGTGAAACTACTCGTAGGTAGACGTTAGTGGAGATTGATTACGCTGTAGAGCACTGATTGTGCGTTTAGGGGGAGCAATTCCTCGGCGTGCTGCCAAACTCCGAAGGTGTAATCGTTGTAGATACTAGCAGTGAGTGATGGTGGGTAAGCTACCATTACGTAAGGTGAACAAACCAGCCTGAAGTTAAGGTCCCTAAATATCAGTTAAGTGTCACAGACAAACCGTGTCCGTGGTCGAAAACAACCAGAAGGTGGGCTTAGAAGCAGCCATCCTTGAAAGAGTTCGTAACAGATCACTGGTCTAGCTTGCGGGCCGGGAAAAGGGACGGGGCTCAAATTGATTACCGATACTTCAGACCATCGAAAGATGATGTGGTAACGCGGCGTAGTGTATGGACGGAAGGTAGGCTTTGAGGTCTACTGGACCGTATACTAATGAGAGTCTTGGGAAGAGTAGCAGCACAGTGTGGTGAGAATCCGCACCGCCTTATAAACCAGGGTTCCTCGGCACTGTTTATCAGCCGAGGGTTAGCCGGTCCTAAGGTCATTCTTAACCGAAATGATCGAAAGGGAAATGCGTTAATATTCGTATGCCTCCCATACAATATATGGTGACGGCTTGGGCAAAACTTGTGGATCATATGTCAGGTCCACTTGTACCAAATCTTTGGAGAACTGTCACAGTGAGAAGAAGATGAAGTCCCAGGTCCCGTGAAAAGCCGTATGGGATGACCGTACCGAGAACTGAAACAGGTGTTTTAGGGTGAGTAGCCTAAGGCGTATCGGATACAAGTATCGCGAGGGAACTCGGCAAAATAGCTCCGTAACTTCGGGAGAAGGAGTGCCAGATTGGGAACAATCTGGTCGCAGTGACTAGGGAGCTCCGACTGTTTAATAAAAACATAGGGGACTGCCAGATCGAAAGGTTGTGTATAGTCCCTGAATCCTGCTCAGTGCTGGTATCTTAAATCGGGTTTCAACCTGACGAAGGACCAGTAAACAGCGGGGGTAACTATGACCCTCTTAAGGTAGCGTAATACCTTGTCGCTTAATTGGCGACTTGCATGAATGGTCCAACGAGGGCTCCACTGTCCCCGCGATACGTCCGGCGAAATTGACTTTACTGGCGCACAGTCCAGTACATTCTACCCGCAAGCGAAGACCCCATAGAGCTTTACTGCAGCCTGTCGTTGCATAGTCGCTTTCCATGTACTGTGTAGGTGGGAGACGTTGATCCCTGGGACGCCAGTCCCGGGAGTAGTTGAAAGGAGAGACACCACCCTTGGAGAGTAACTATGCTAACTGTTAATCAGGACACCGATTGGTGGGCAGTTTGGGTGGGGCGCCACGCGCTCGAAAACCTAACAAGCGTGCCCAAAGGTCAGCTTAAGTGGTTCAGCACTCCACTGGAAACTGTAAGGGGAAAAGCTGGCTTGACGTGGATCCGCACAATAAGGATCGACGATGCGAAAGCAGGGCCTAACGAACCTACCAACCTTATTTCTGAGGGTGGTAGATAACAGAAAAGTTACCTTGGGGATAATTGAGTTGTCACCAGCAAGAGCTCACATCGACCTGGTGGCTTGCTACTTCGATGTCGTCTCTTCCTATCCTGGGCCTGCAGCAGGGCCCAAGGGTGGGGTTGTTCGCCCATTAAAAGGGATCGTGAGATGGGTTTAGACCGTCGTGAGACAGGTTTGTTGCTTGGTGGTAGAATCGCGTAAGGTGTCTGATGGAAGGGGCCCTTTAGTACGAGAGGAACGAGGGCTCGGGGCCACTAGTTTACCAGTTGTCTGACAAGGCAATGCTGGGTAGCCACGCCCTGATGGATAAGAGCTGAAAGCATCTAAGCTCGAAGCCGCCCCAGAGACGAGACACCTCAGAACGCTCGTAAAAGACGAGTTTGATAGACTGCGGATGTAAGTACGAAGCTTCGGCGACGTATTCAGTCCAGCAGCACTAATTGTTCGAGCATCTTTTTCATTATGTATCCGCACCTCGAGTGCCCTTCGTCTAATAATTCATGCCAATTCACCGATGCGACATTAGTCGCGTCCATATCCAATTCGAAAGGAGATGGGTGCACGGTCATAGCGGTGGAGTTTACCCGGTCTCATCCCGAACCCGGAAGTCAAGCCCTCCTGCGTCTGTCCCAATACTGTGGTACGAGAGTCCACGGGAACGGCGGTCACTGTGCCCC
>Ga0209666_1002587_pt1 | contig 13478 bp, 6 predicted proteins | sample SaaInlV_125m_DNA_FD_184679 | JGI IMG/M metagenome (GOLD analysis project Ga0209666, IMG submission 184679) | Marine microbial communities from expanding oxygen minimum zones in the Saanich Inlet - Saanich Inlet SI037_S3LV_10m_DNA (SPAdes)... | ecosystem: Environmental > Aquatic > Marine >...
CGTCACGAAGACGACGACGACGACGACGACGACGACGACGACGACGGTTTTGAAGCGCGCGACGCGGAGGGGAAAGGACGTTTGGGCGCGCGTCTCCGGGAGATTTCGTTCGAGGATACCCTGGAGCGCCCCCCCGTCTCGCGTCCCCCGTCGCTCGTACCACCAGCTTTTACGAACGCAGACACTCCTCACGCGACGAACGCGGACGCGGTGACTAAGCCGAAAGAAAGAGAAAGCGAGCGTCGAGGCATCGAGCGTCGGGCTGGTTCGTCGCCGCCGACGAACGCGTCGGCGCCCCTCGCGACGCCGCGCGCCGTCTCCGCGCGCTCGGCGATGGAGACGCGGCGCGTCGCCGCCGAGCGGGAGCGCGCCGAGGCGGCGCGTCTGTTCAAGGCGCGGCGCGAAGAGGCGGGGCGGGAGGCGCTGCGTCGGTACTTCGCCGGCGGCGAGCGCGGCGGGAATAGCTCTTCGGAGAGGGCGAAGAGACCCGACGAACCGGCGGCGAGGCCGGGCGCGCCGCGGACGCCGCTTCGTCTGAAGCGGAACGAACGAGACGCGGGAACCGCCGCGGCGACGGCGACGACGAGGACGCCTTCGCCTTCGCGAAGCGAGGCGGCGTCGCTTCTCTCGGGCGAACGTCGCCGCGCCGACCTCAGCGCGACCGCCGCCGCCGCGCAGGCGGCGAAGGCGGCGGTGTTCGAGGCGGCGCGCGCCGCCGCCGCCGCCGCGAAGCCCTCGCTTTCGGACCGCCAAAAATGCGACGCGGACGAAAACGACGACGCGTCGCCGAGCGCCACCTCTTCGCGGAAACCCACCGACGTCGCCGCGGCGCCTCGCGTCGCGACGCTCGACGACGCGTCGCGTCTCGCGGAGGCGCGCGACGCGCTCGCCGCCGTCGCCGCCGCCGAGCGCGCCGCCGATTCCGTCGAGAGGCTCACCCGCGCCGCCGCCGCCGCCGCGTCGCGTCGCGAGGCGCGACCCGCCGGCGCGGACGGCGGGACGGGTTCGGAAAGCGCAGACTTTTTCGCGCTTTCCGACGGTTTCGATTTCGATCACGACGCGCGCGCGATGCCCGCGCGGCGCCGGGCGAGGCCCCCGTTGCCGGCGGTGGCGTCCTTCGAGCCGGAGCAGCGGAGCCACGTCCCGCGCGCCGAGGCGGAGGCGGCGGAGGCGGCGCGCGAGCGCGCGCAGGCGGAGGCGCTGGTGGCGATAAAGGCGCGCGCGGCGGCGGCGCGCGCCGAGGCGGCGGCGGCGAAGGCGGCGCTCGACGCCGAAAAGGCGGAGACCGCCGCGTCTCTGCGCGCGCGGAGCGCCTTTTCGAAACGCGAAAACCGGTCGTCCATCGAGGAGGCCTTCCCGAGCTGGTTCGGGGCGGAGGCGTCGGGTCCCGGGTTCGCGACGGGCGCGGCTGGTCTCGCCGGCGAGGTCTCGCATTCGAATCGTTCGCCGGACGATTCCGCGAACGGCCGCCGAGACGCGCTTCTGGCGTCTCCGTCGCCTTTGCCGCTGGCGTTTCCCGCGTCGCGGAGCGACTGGCCTTTGTCGCCGCCGCCGCCCGCCCCGTTCGCTCCCGCGTCCGCCTCACCCCCTCGCGAGGCTCCCAGGCCGGCTCCCCCGCGTAAGAAGGGCGAGGCGATGTGGATCGACGTGGGCGCCTGGAGCGACGCGGCGGCCGCCGGCGTGCCCTCCGGCGGGTGGGGCGACGCGCAGACGCGGGCGCAGAGACGCCGCGACGCGGGCGTTTGCGAAGCACAAAACGCTTCCACGTTTTCGAGAGGCGTTTTCGGTGTTGAGACGCGCGAACCTCGCGCCTCCGAGACGGGCGTCGGACTCGCGAACGCAGTCCCTCCCGGCGCCTCCGGTCCGGCGGCCTCGCCCTCCGACGCCTTCCACGCGCAGCAGCAGCAGCGCAGTCTCGCGGACCTCGCGGCGGCGCGCGTCGAGAAGACGCGCGCGAGATCAGGCGCGAGATATGGCGAAAACGGTCGACCGGCGCGTCCGTCTTCGTTTGTCTCGCCGAGCGCACAAAAAAACCCGTCGACGGTTGCGGCGTACAAAGCGGCTTCTCGTTGTTCGAACCGTAAACTGATTCGCAACGCGCTTGCCCATGTGTGTTTGGCGGGCGCGGCGATGCGCGAGGCTCGCGAGAAGTGCCTGAAGGCGCTGGATGACGTGCCTTTGGAAATCGCGTCGACGTTCGTCATCGCGTTTCGCGATGACGTCGCGCCGCACCGGTTCAAAGCGCTGTACGCGCTCGTCGCCGATTCTTCTCAACTGAAAAAGATTTACGGCGCCGCCGGTCCGGCGACGGTGGCGCCGAGCGGCGTGGAGAGCACGATGAAGTACGACAGCGGCACGCGGGAGTTCAAGCCGCTGGCGACGTCCGCGGTGGGGCCGCAGACGGCGGCGGTGGTGCTGGCGAAGAGGTGACGCGACGTTTTGTGATGACATCGACGCGGTATCGACATGTCGCGTACGCGGCGACGACGTTTCTTTAGGACGAACTTTTTGGTGGAACCGGCGAACCGAGCGTGGTCCCGACGTTTCCGAGGTTCCGAAGCACTTCGCCCCGCGCGAGATGGCTCGGTCCGCGTCCCGCCGGGCGGGGCGGAGGTGGGTCCGAGCGCCCCCGCTCGTCATGGCGTGGACGCTCCTCGCGATGTGCGTCCGCGCGCACGCGGTCCGCGCGCCCAGCGCGCCCGGTTGGCGCACGCCCGCGCGTTCGGCCGATCTCGATCGCGCGGGGACCACCGGCTCTTCGCCTTCGCCCGCGACGGGCATGCCCGCGCGGTACTCCCCGGTGGGTTTCTCGTCCGCCGCGGGCGGCGCGTCGGCGCTTCGCCGCGCCGAGCTCCCCGGTTGCCACCTGCACTTCTTCCGGCACGTCAGCAAGGCGGCGGGCACGACCGTTCGGTTCATCTTCGACAAGCAGGTGGCGATGGGGGAGTGGGAGTTTGCGCCCATGTGCCACTACGGGTTCCGAGAGAAAGACTGGAAGGAAACCCTGCGGCGGTTCCGGGACGCCGCGGTGGACCCTGTGAACGTACAAAACGGCACGGGACCACGGATGCTCGTCGAGGCCAGGAACGAGTGGGGCGCCTCCGAGGCGTTCGAGAAAGTCATCCTTCCCGACCTTAAGAAAACGCGCGCCGAGCTCGAGGCGCTCGGGTGCGGCGTCACGACGTCGCTGCTTTTCCGCGAGCCTTACGCTCAGTACCGCAGTTTCTGGAACTACTACATCGCCAAGCTCCGTGACGATCCCGACGAGTTTGACCCAAAAAAAGGCCCCGAGGCGTGGGGATCCACGTTCGAGGAGTGGGCCTCTTTCGTGCCGGATCTGCAGCTGCGCGAGATGCTCGGCGACCGGTGCACGCCGAGGCTACGAGAGCCGGTGTTTGACGCGGAGACGAGAGAAGAAGAGGGAGACGAAGAAGAGGGCGCCGCTGGTATTAAAAAGAAGTCGCGCGTCCGCCTCGAAAAGAGGAGGCTCCCGGAGACGTGCAAGGTGTCTCTGGGCGACCGCGCGCGCTTCGAGAGCGTCGTGAAGCAGGTGGACGTCGTCGGGACGACGGACCAGTTCGACTTGTTCCTGATGCAGCTCGCGGACAAAACCGGGATCCAGCACCTCGAGTACTCGCCCAGCAACGAGAAGAAGAAATCGGGTGTGCATCAGACGTCGGGCGTGTTAGACGAGACGGTGAAGTCTGGGTCCCACTCCTCGCTTAGCGTTTCTTTTCAAGAAGCCACCGTGAACGACCGCTGGGCGTACGAGCTGGTGGCGGCGACGCGCGACGCGCGAGTCGCGAACGAGGACGGGTCGCGAACGAGTCAGAAAGAAACTTGCGGAGCGGAGAGCGCGGCGTCACCGTGCGGTTTACGCGCGCGCGCGGAAGCGTTTACGTCGCTCACCGAAACCTCCGGCGAGCGGACGCTTAAGGGCGGTGTCCCCCCACAGTCTACGTTCATGTTCGCGAACGCCGACGCGTCCCGCGCGGGCGGCGCGGAAGAAATCGCGACGCCAAAGGACTGGGTTCGGCCGGACTTTTACGTCTCGCCGCCGGCGTGCAAGGGCTTCAACACCGAGTTCGCCGGGCTCGTGTTCAAGAACGACACGCGCTTCAAATGCGACCGCGGGTGTTCGTTCGACGACTAGACGAACGACGACGGTGAGACGTCCTTTTCGCGCGACGACGACGACTTTCTCGTTCTTTTCGCCTATTTAGCTCGCTCGCTGTCGTCACGCGTAGAAGGGGCGTACGTAGGGCGTACGCAGGGCGAGGACGACGTGTTTTGACGTTTTTTCTTCGGCGGCGCGTTCGCCCAGGGTGATATACAACATACGACAAAGACGCGAGACGGCGTTTTTCGAGGCGCGTCGGATGAAAGCGCTACGCGTTCGCTCGCGGCGTCCTCTCGTCTTTTTTCTTTCCCTCGCCCTTCTTCGCGTCGCCGTCCTCGTCCCCCCTTAGGTTGTGGTCGTGGTCGGCGTCGAAGAAGAGCAGCGGGAACATCCCGAGCAGACACCCGACGGATATGCCCACGACCGCGCCGAGCATCTTGACGAAGCGCGCGTTGAACGACGCCGCAGCCGCGCGGCTGAGCTCGGGCGGCCGAATCTTCAAGAACGTCTCCGTCAAGGACTCGATCTTGCTCGAGAAGCCGATGCCCGCGATGTCGGACAGAAGGTTCCCCAGCCCCGCGGCCGCCATCGTGCTCAGCGCCAGCGCGGCGCCGATGGACATCTCTATGTACTCACCCGCGATGATCATGATGGCGTTGTCCATGAACCCGAACCCCACGAACGGGATCGCCTGCGACAAGAAAAGCGCGCGCGCGGCGTCGCCCGTCATCGAAAACGCCGTTTCGTCAATTGCTCGTCTCGCTTCTCCTCGCGTACCGCCGAGCTTACCGCCCCGCGCGCGGTACCCTCGGTCCCCGAAGCGGATCAACACGCGGTCGAACTCCTCGCGAGACAGCGTCTCGTCTTTGTCGACGTCAGCTTCCGAGAAGAGCGACGCGGTGTCGTCCTTCGTGAGCCGCGGCGCGTTCGCGAGAAGCGCCTCGAGCAGCGCGGCGCGCTGCGCCTCGGAGAGCGACGCCACCGCCGCCGCCGCGCGCGGCGCGGTGGGAGGAACGGCGCTCACGAAGTCCGTCACCGCGCTCGACGAAGTCTCGAGGTCTGAGCCGTCGTCACCCGCGGCCGCGCGAATGACGGAATTGTGGAAGACCCGGCGCGTCGGCGTTCCGACGGTCGACACGGCGAAGCCGCGCGCGGGAGGAGGCGCGCCGCGCGCCGCGACGGGGGGATGGCGTTTCCCGGGGGACGGGCCCGCGGACGCGAGGCTCGCGACGCGCAGGGCGTCGTGGCGCGCGAGCGCAGGCACAGACTCGCGGGACCCAGCGGAGGCGCGCGCGGCGCGCGCGCGCGCGACGGCGTGCCAGAGCGACGCCGCGACGCGGCGCGACGCTTCCCGCGTCGGGCCCATCGCGGCCGACAGACACCCCGCGCGCCCGCGACTGTTTTTTTCGCGAACGGACACGAGCGTGCGGGAAACGCAGCCCGGGCGTTTCCGAGCGCGAACGTCCCCGCGGAGTGCGGACGCACGTCTGTCCGCCGCGCGAGGCCGAGCCGAGCGCTCCGCGCGAGCCGCGAGTGGCGCGAACCGGGCTCGCGACACGCCTCGCGTAGGGCTGGAAACCACGATGATTGGTTGTTAAGTTTTTACCCGTCCTTTTTTCGGATAGCGGATGTGACGATCATGAAGGATGAGACAGACGACAGATGTTTGTCGCTCGCGCGACACCTGGATTTCGACCGACGCCGAACGAACACAAGAACGACATCGATCCGTGTCAGATACATGTATGTAGCGCTACCGTCGTCGCTACGCGCGCTCCGTCGCTTTCCGTCTCACGGCCCGTACACGCGCACGATCCCTTCCGCGGTCCCCACCGCGAACGAGGTCTTCCCGAATCGCTCGCCCTCGGGCCCGCTGCCCCAGCACAGCGCCGTGACCGGCGCGTGCGCGACACCCGCGACATGGCGCGCGCCGTACGCGGCGGCGGCGCCGCCGCCGACACCGCCGTCGGCGCCCCACTCGGCGAGGGTGTCCCCCGACTCGGCGTCCCACGCGCGCACGCACTCGCCTCGGTCCCCGGAGGCGGTGAGCACCACACGCGTGTTCGAAACGCCCAGAGCAGAGGCAGAGCACGCGAACGCGGGGACGCGGAACGAAGCCGAAGCCGAACCTGACGCCGCGCATTGATCGCCAAACGCGGAGTCTCGTATGGACCCCGACAAACACTCTTCGCGTTTGGCGACGTACGCGGCGTCTCTGTGCGCTCGCGCCGTTCGGAACGGCGCCGCGTAACTCATCGCTTCGTCTTTTCTCGCCCACGCGAAGACGTCCCCAGCGGTGCTCACCGTGAATATCTCCTCGCCGACGTGGAACGCGCTCGCCCACCTCTGGCCGGGCTCTTTACTCGCCAGGCGCGCGGGACGGTCAGACGCCGGCGCGCGCAGATCGAAAACCCGCGCGCCGTTGGACGCCGTCGTCGCCAGCGTCACGCCGTCGGCGGCGAGCGAAACCGACGACACCGAGGACGCGCCGGGGACGCGCAGGGTCATCACCGGCGCGACGCCGGAGGAGAGCGCACCGGTGGAACCCGGAGCGGTGGAACCCACCGCGCTCGAGGCGCGACGGCTGCCGCGCGGCGCGACGCGCGAGTCCCACAGGTGCACGTCGCCGCCCTCGCCGGCGGCGGCGACCAAACCCGAACCCGGGCCGCCGGCGGCGACGCACGCCAGGCGCTTGGCGCCCGCGGCGGCGTAACCGAGGCCGGAGTACTCCGCGCCCGAGTCGTCCGCGGGGACCGCCAGGAGCGCGCCCAGCTCGCGACCGGAGGCTAGGTCGTAGCGCGCGACGTAACCGCCGGCGCCCGCGGCGGCGACGAACGCCTCGACGCCCACGGCGGCGACGGCGGCGACGCCCTCGCGCGGTCCGCGAAGCATCGCCGCCGGACGCCGCGCGCCGGCGGCGTAGAGACGCAGGCACCCGTCCGCCGTGGTGGTCATCAGCGCCGAGGGAGGCGTCGCGTCGTCCGCGGCGCCGGACTCGCCCCCGTATCCCACGAAGCGCACGTCCAGCACCTCCTTGCGCAGCTCGAGCACCTGAGAGGGCGCGCGCCGCGACGCGAGCGCCGCCGCCGCGGAGAAGTCGGGCGCGGCGGCGCCGGCGCCCGGCTCCGCCGCGAGCGCGCGCGTCGCGCCGTGCTCCGCCGGGACGCCGTAGCCCCCGAACGGGGGCGCGGCGGCGGCCACGGGAGGTGCCGCCGCGTGAGGGGCACGCGTGGCCGTGGCCGTCGCCGGAAGATCCCGATCCCGCGCGGATCCCGCGGTGGCAACGCCTGACGCGAAGGAGGCGGACCCGCCAGACCCGGCTCCGATCCCGGTGGAGGCGTCCACGACGTAAAAGCCATCCTCGTCCATGGACCCGGAGGCTTCGCGGCGCGCGGCGACGGCGCCGTAGTACTCGAGCGCGGCGTTCTGCGCGGTCTGCGCGTTCCCGAAAGAACCCGTGGCGGCGGCGATTGGCTCCGGCGCCAGCGGGGGGGGCATCGGCGGCAGGTCCGCGGGGAGCGCCGCCGTGGGGTCGAGCGCCAGGCGCAGCGCGTACCTCTGCAGCTCCGCCACGCGGAAGTGCAGGTCCGCCTCCTCGCGCTGCAACTGGCGCTGGCGCGCCGTCAAACGCTCCGACTCCGCCGCGCGCGCCGATATGGCCTCACGGCACGCGCGGAGCTGCGCCTCGACGGGCGCCAGGTTGGCGGGCGTCAGCCCGTTCGCCAGCGCCGCGTCCTGCGCCATCTCCGCGAGGTCCATCGAGCTCGTGAGGCCCGCGAGGGACGAAAAGGAGCCGCCGGCGCCGTTCGCCGCGCGCGACGCGATTTCTGACACGCGACGCCGCGTTCGTTCCTGCGCCTCCATCTGCGCGCGGAGCTCAGCCTTCATGCGCTCGCGCTCCTCCGCGGCGTTCTCCGCCGCCTCGCGCATCTCACGCCGCTGCGCCTCGATCTGCTGCTTCTGCTCCTCAAGCATCGCCGTGAGCACAGCCTGCCGCGCCTCCGCGTCACTCGCGGACGCTTCCGGCTTCTCGCGCGCGTCGCGCGCAGCCTCCAGCTCGCGCTTCGCCTGCGCCAGCATCGCCTCCATCTGCGCCTGCTGCTGCTCGTGCCACGCCTTGGAGTTGCGCGCCCACTGGGGGGTCCCCGTCCCCGTCCCCGCTCCCGCCGCGCCGCCGGTCTTGGGCGTCGGCGGGCGGGGGGGGACGCGCGCCGAGCGCACCGCCGACCCCGGGGTCTTGGCGGCGGCGAAGGCGGCTTCCCTCGCCGCCGCCGACGGCACCGCCTCCGTCGGCTCGAAATCCTTCTCTTCAAACGGCGCGTACGCGCCGACGCCTCCGCCTCTGCCCGGACCGTTGACGCCGTTCAGCCCCCCTCTCGGCATCACCTCGGTGGGCTCGAAGTCCTTCGCGTCGAACAGCGTCGCGTCGAAGCCGCGGCGAGCCGGGAAGCCACGCGCGATGCCGTTCGCGGGGACGCCCCCGATTTGGACGGCGCGCGCCGGCGCCGGCGAAGGCGCGGGCGAGGGCTCCGCCCCGGCGCGCGCGCCGAGCGGCGTGAGGTCCATGGTGGGCGTCGCCAGGCGCGGAAGCGCGCCGGTGACGCCGAACGCGGCCGTTTCGGTGACATCCTCCACGGCGCGCAGGGGCGTCAGCTCGTCCATGGTGCGGTCCAGGGGGTTTAGAGTGTCGAAGCCGGGCGTCGCGCCGGGGGGGATCCTCGGGGACGTCGCGGGCGCGGAAAAAGGCGACCCGAGGCTGGGTGCGGCGGGGGTCTTCGGGTTCGCGTGCGATTCAGCGATACCGTCTTCCCCCACTTCAGTGGTCTCGTTCCGATCGTCGCTTTCAAAAGGTTCGGTCTGATCGGCGGCGTCAGTCGCGGCCATCACCGCGCGCGCGCTCGGGATGGCCGTCGTAGCCGCGCCGAGGTCGACGTCGTCCGCGGCGTCGTCCGGCGAGGGCGCCTCCGGCTCGCGCTCGGAAAACAAAGACCCGCTGAGGTGCGCGACGGGTCCCTCCGCGTCGCTCGCCGCGGGGACGCGCGGAGGGGGAGGGGGCATGGCGACGGTGTCGATGGCGGCCGTGACGTCCGCGTCCGGCTTTCCCCGCGCCGAAGGGGGAGTGAGCAGGATGGTGTTCACGGCATCCACCGCGCTCGTCACCGCGTCGTCTCCGTCGGCGGATTCGTCCGCCGTCGCCTCCGTCGAGACATCCGACTCCAGGCGGGGCTTGCCGCCTCGGGTCTTGGACGAACCCGCGGTGGCGGGACTCCGCGCATCGAGCTTGCGCGCGCGCGCGGACTTGGGCGCGGAATTGGGGGCGACGAAGCCGCCGGGAGCGTTCTCGTCTCGCCTCGAGAGCGCCACGCCCGGCGATCGCCACGGCGCCTTCTTCGCGGATTTCGCGCCCGGCGTGCGGTCCGCTTTGGACACGGGGGCGATGTCGGACTTGCTGGCGTGCCCGGAGGGCGCGCCCGCCACGGGAGGGGAGCCCATGCTTGACGCCCGCGCGTGCGCTACGCGACGTGCGGGGTGCAATGCGGCCGCGGCGTCGGCCCGTCCCAGGTTGGCCGGGGGTATGAATGCGAAAACCAAACGGCTAACGGTCAAAAAAAAAAAAACGCCGAGAATCGCGCAATCGCCGATTTGCGGCTCGCTGCAAAAATGGTTTTCATTTATTATCCTTCGCGCGTCGCCGCGCGCGCCCGCTCGTCGCGTATGTAGTACGTTCTCCGCCCTCCTCGGCCGCTCCGCCGCTGGGAAGCCATCCGCGCCTAGCGCGCCACCGCTTCGTCCTCGTCGTCCATCCCCAACTCGAGGTCTCCCTCGTCCTCGTCGTCGAGGTCGAACGGCGAGCCCTTCCCGAAGGCGCCCAGCGGCGCCACCTCCTTCGCCTGCTTGTCGATGGGCGCGCCGTACTTGCCCGCGAGCTTCTCCGCGATCACGCGTCGGACGTCCGCCTCGACGGACTCGAGCACGTGCGGGTTCTCGGTCATGTACTCCATGGCCTTCTCCCTACCCTGCCCTAAACGCTCCTCGCCGTACGAGTACCACGACCCGCGGCGCTCGATGACGCCCATCTCGTCCGCCGCGTCCAACGTGCACCCCAAACCCGAGATGCCCAACCCGAAGATCATGTCAAACTCAGCAACCTTGTACGGAGGCGCCACCTTGTTCTTCGCAACCTTCACCTTAACACGCACGCCCTCGTCGTCCGCGCCGGCTTTGCCCTTGATGATCTCCTTCCGGCGGATATCAAGCCGCACCGACGCGTAGAACTTCAGCGCGTTTCCCCCGGTGGTGATCTCGGGGTTGCCGTAGATGACGCCGACTTTCGACCTCAGCTGGTTCAGGAAGATGATGGTCACGCCAGCCTTCGCCGCGTTGACGTTGATCTTGCGTAAAGCCTGGCTCATCAGCCGCGCGTGCGCGCCCACCTGGACCATCCCGATCTCGCCCTCGATCTCCGAGCGCGGCACGAGCGCGGCGACGGAGTCGACGACGATGAGGTCCACGGCGCCGCTGCGCACGAGCGTGTCCACGACTTCCAGCGCCATCTCGCCCGTCTCGGGTTGGCACACGACGACTTCGTCCACGTCCAGCCCGAGCCTCTGCGAGTACTCGGGATCGAACGCGTGTTCGGCGTCGATCAGCGCGACGGTCCCGCCCACCTTCTGCATCTCCGCCATGGAGTGCAGAGCCAGCGTGGTCTTCCCGGAGGACTCGGGGCCGTACACCTCCACGATGCGCCCGCGGGGCATGCCTCCGCCGAGCGCAATGTCCAGCGTCATGGCGCCCGAGGGAAACGTGCTCACCTTGGCCTGGCTCGCGCTCCCGAGCTTCATGATGCTCCCCTTGCCGAAGTTGGCGTCGATCTCACCCAAAACGCGGTCGAGAGCCTTCTTCTTGGCCTCCTTGTTCGCCGCCGTGGCGGCATCCGACGCGGGCGTCGCGGCGGCGCTCGCAGTCTTCGCAGTCTTCGCCTTACTCGCGGGCTTCGCCTTGGCCCCGGACGCCTTGGGCGCCTTCGCGGCCGCCGCGGAGGAGGAGGAGAAGGAGGCGCTCTGCGCGGACTGCGCCAGGAGGCGGGACGCGAGCGACCCGCCGCCGTTCGCGGACGCCGAGCCCGAGGAGCCCGAGGGGGGGGCGTCGTCCGCCGCGGCGCGCGCGCGGACGCCCAGGCCCGCGGGGGCCACCGCGCGGAAACGGCGCGCGGAGGACGCGGCGGGGCGGGCGACGCGGAGACCCTGCTCGCGTGTCGGTCGATGCGCGAGAAACGGGACGGGACGCGGGTCGTCAGCGAGCGGGGAGGCGCGGAGGAGGTGCCTTCGCGAGCCTCGCGGCTAGGGATGCGGTAACTAACAAGAAATGCACGCGCGAGGTGATCTGGCGGTGATCGCGGCCGGCACGCACCTTGGCGAGGTCCCCGACGACGAATCCGCCGGTGAGAGAGAGAGAGGACATCCTGTGTAAGTTTTCGGTGGCAAACTTGCACGCACGATGCATGGGCGTGTGCCGGGAGGAATGGGGGAGCGCCCCCAGTCTGCTCCGATCACGGAGCAAATGCGACATTCCTCTGAGTTCCCGCCAGTCCGGACGAGCGGTCGGGTCAGTCGACGTGCCGGCAGCTGACACGTTTCGCGACTTTGACACAAAAATTTCTGAAACGATAAGAAAGATGCGCTCTACGCGCGCGCCGCCGCCCGCTCCTCTCCTTCTTCCCTCTCCGATACGCCCCGCGCACGTGACGACGTCACGCGCCTAAACGCAGATGATGATGCGCGTTCGTGAAAAGGCCACGCGTCCATCCGACTCCGACGACGAACCGTCTACGCCGGTCTGTGGTAGTGGCACGTCACGAACGGCATCTTCGCCGTCACCGCCGGCGTCGATTTTCCGCGCGTCTCGACGAGCAGCTCCGTGCCCGCCTTGGCGTGCGCCTTGCGGACGTACCCCATGGCGATGTTCTCGCCGAGCACGGGGGAAAAGCCCCCGGAGGTGATCTCGCCCACGACCTCGCCGCTCGCGGTCTTGACGATGGACCCGCCTCTGGCGGGCGCGCCCTTGCCGGTGAACTTGAACCCGACGCGACGCTTGTCCACGCCGTTTTCGAGTTGCTTCTTGATGACGTCGCCGCCCACAAAGTCGCACGCGTCGCGCCTAGCCTTGCCGATGGTCCAGGTGAGGCCCGCCTCGAGCGGCGAGATGGTCTCGTTCAGGTCGTTGCCGTACAGGCACAGGCCCGCCTCGAGACGCAGCGAGTCGCGCGCGCCGAGGCCGCAGAGCCGCGCGTCGGAGTTCTCCAGGAGCTTTTTCGTAAGAGACACGGTGTCCTTCTTCAAAAGCGAAATCTCAAACCCGTCCTCGCCCGTGTACCCGGTGCGCGTGAGCCAAACGTCGTGGCCGTTAACCTTCGCCTCGGTGAACATGCCGAAGTACAGCTTGGAGAGGTCGAGGTCGGTGAGGGGCTGGAGCACGTCCACCGCCTTAGGGCCCTGGAACGCCAGCAGCGAGCGGTCGCCGTGCACGATGAACTCGGCGTCGCCCCCTCGCGCTTTGAACTCGGCGAGGTGCTTGTTGATGTGCGCCTGATCCTTCTCCGAGCACGCGCCGTTGAGGACGATGTACACATCCTCATCGCTCACCTTGGTGACGACGGTGTCGTCGATGATCCCGCCGTTGTCGTTCAGGACCACGGAGAGCGTGCCGGTGCCGTTCTTGAGCGCCTTGATGTCCCCGACGACGATGCGCTCGGTGAACGCGACGGCGTCCTTGCCGCGGATGCTCGACCCGAGCATGTGCGACACGTCGAAGATGCTCGCCGCCGAGCGGCAGTGCTTGGTGGCCTCCATGATGGAATCCTTGTACTGGATGGGCATGGAGTGCCCGGCGAAGGGCACCTGCGTTTACGGAACGATCCGGGAAACGCGAACGGAATCGAGAAAGAGCGGTCAGGAGGGTGGGTTCGCGAACGAGGGTTCGCGTCCAGAGACGCGCAGCGCGGGCCGTCGGGAGTCGTCGTTTCCTCGGGGCGACCGCAGTCGTCGCACCATCTTGCCCCCCATCTCCAGGTGGAAGTCGTACAGCGCGGTCTTCAGCAGGTTCGCGTCGTCGGCGTAGGCGCGCGCGAAGGGCACGAGGGCGGGCCTCGCGGCCGCGCCCCACTGGGGCGCGGCGCGCTTGGCGAGACGCTGGGCGGCGACGCGGAGCATCGCGCGTGGGGGTATGCCGCGAACGAACGCGTGGATCCAGGTTATGCTGACTCGAAAGACGAGAGGATATCGATAACCATTCCAGTTGGCGCGTTTGGCACTCGACGTTCGGCACCCACCAGCGATTTCAGTCTTGAAAAGTCGGATTG
>Ga0209666_1002591_pt1 | contig 13462 bp, 13 predicted proteins | sample SaaInlV_125m_DNA_FD_184679 | JGI IMG/M metagenome (GOLD analysis project Ga0209666, IMG submission 184679) | Marine microbial communities from expanding oxygen minimum zones in the Saanich Inlet - Saanich Inlet SI037_S3LV_10m_DNA (SPAdes)... | ecosystem: Environmental > Aquatic > Marine >...
ATGTTACTGTAGGATCTCCAGGACCAGATGAAATTAAAGTTACTAATCATGCGATCGGATTGAATTATATTGATACCTACCACAGATCAGGTTTGTATCCTCTTCCACTTCCTAGTGGAATTGGATTGGAAGCTGCTGGTAAAATCGATGAGGTTGGGTCTGATGTAACTGAATTTAGCAAAGGTGATAATATTGCTTATGCATCAACGCCTATTGGTTCTTATTCTCAACAAAGGATTATACCTGCAAAAAATGTTGTTAAAATTCCAGGTGGAATTTCTTACGAATTAGCAGCAACACTTATGACTAAAGGTTTAACAACTCATTACTTGATTTGTAAAACTTATAAACTTCAAGCTGGAGAAACTATTTTATTTCACGCAGCAGCTGGTGGTGTTGGCCAAATATTTGCTCAATGGGCAAACAGTATTGGAGCAAAAGTGATTGGTACAGTTGGTTCAGATGAAAAAATTGAAATTGCAAAAGCTAATGGCTACGCTCATGTCATTAATTATTCCAAGGATGATTTTGCAAAAGAAGTTATGAGGATAACTAACAACGAAGGTGTTTCAGCTGTATTTGATGGAGTTGGAAAAAATACCTTCAAAGGTTCAATAGCAAGTTTAAAACCAAGAGGTTTAATGGCAAGTTTTGGAAATGCATCAGGACCCCTTGATCCAGTTAACGTTCCAAAAGATATTCAGCCAAAGGGTCTTTATTTGACTAGACCTTCGATTGCCCAGTATTTTACTAATAGAAAAGAGCTGCAAGCAGGAGCAGACGCTGTTTTTGAAAAAATTAAATTTGGAATGATTAAAATCAAAATTTTTAAAAAATATAAATTAGCTGATGCAAAACAGGCTCATGAAGACTTGGAGTCAAGAAAACTTACAGGTCCTGCTATTTTAATTCCTTAATGAACAACAAAGTTATATCTCCCTGTATTAGTATTTGTAGAACTGATCCAGTCACAGGGTACTGTTATGGTTGTGCTAGAACTAATGACGAAAAAAAACTTTGGAAAGATGAAGATGCCAAAGACCAGTGGAAAGAAGAAAATTTAAAGATAATTATAACTAGAATGCAAGGCTGGCAGCTAGAAACATTTAAAGAATCTTACGAACATAAAAAAAATAAAGGAATATCTTTATTTAAAAAAGACCAGTTAAAAAATAAATAAAATTATAAATCTTTTTTCATCGAGTCCATGTCACTCAAATGATATTTCAAAGCTTGATTGGAAAGCCTTATCTCTTGTAAAAATAAAAAAATAGATATGATCATACAAATACAGCATCCTGCAAAAATTAGTCTGGCAAGTTGCAGATACCCCATATAAAGCATTAGAACAGTAGTCATGTTAAAAAGAAATCCAAAAGCTGCAAAGCCCATTGTGTATTTAAGCAAATTAGTTCTATTGTTAAGAACGTGCAATTGATTTTCCCACTCAGGTGGTGTTCTTTTATCAAAGGTTAATTGATCATGTAATTTTCTAATTAATCCACTTAAAGTATGAAATCTGTTGCTGTACATTGTCATCATTAAAGGTATAGCCGGAAACATTAGTGCAGCAACTGTGTAATCTATATCCATATCGAATCAAATTGATTATGTAGATAGTGTTTGATATTTACAAGTAGAATTTCATGAAACATTTAAAAATATTTATACAGTTAACCAGATTAAATAAGCCAATTGGTTTTATGCTTTTATTTTGGCCCTGTTCTTGGGGATTAGCATATGCATATTCAATAAACCAAGATTATAATTTATTTATTCATTATTTGTTTTTATTTTTTCTTGGTTCAGTTCTAATGAGAAGTGCTGGATGCATAGTCAATGATATAGTTGATAAAGACTTTGATAAAAAAGTCAAAAGAACAAAAACAAGACCTATCGCAGCAGGTAAGATATCTATAAAGCGGTCCTTGTCCTATGTGCTTATTCTTTGTGGTTTAGCTTTTATTATTTTATTACAATTTAATTTTCTTACTATACTGCTTGGAATGGGTTCAATGATTTTTGCTTTTACATATCCATTTATGAAAAGAATTACTCACTGGCCTCAACTATTTTTAGGAATTACATTTAATTGGGGTTTAATAATGTCTTGGGCAGCGATAAACAATGGTATTTCTCCAGAAATAATCATCCTTTACATATCAGCCATATTTTGGACATTGGGCTATGACACCATTTACGGAGCTCAAGATATGTCTGATGATGAAATAATTGGTTTAAAATCAACCTCAATAAAATTTAAAAATTATATAAAATTATTTGTGTTAAGCTGTTACTTGATAACTTCTTCTTTAATAATCTTTTTGTTTAAAGATATTATCGGATTTAATACCTTTTCATTATTGTTATTTATTTTTTTTCTAAGTCTAGTTTATCAAGTGTTTTATTTTGACCAGTTTCAACCAAAAAAATGTTTAAAAATTTTTAAAGCAAATAATTACTCGGGGCTTATATTTTTTTTAGGTATTTTTTTAATAAATTACTAAAATGGAAATTAAAGAATTAAAGCAAATATTAAAAAGATTATATCGCGAACATATAAGATTTCATTTAAAGAGAATTTTTATAGCTTTAATACTATCCTTAATTGTAGCTGGAAGTACCTCTGGTATTGCTTGGCTCCTTGACCCTGCTGTAAAAAAAATTTTTATTGATCAAGATAGAGTTTTTGCTTGGTCAATTCCTTTGTTAATTATTTTAACATTTTCTAGTAAGGGGTTTTCTCTATACTTTGCTAGGGTATATCTAATAAGAGTTGGGGAAGAAATAGCAGGACAATTACAAAAAAAAATTGCAAATAATATTTTAACCTCAGATATTCAAACATTGGATAATAGGCACTCTGGCAAATATATTTCTAATATAATGTATGACTGTCATCATGTTAAATCATTAGTTAGTACAGGTGTGTTAAACTTAATGAAAGATACATTCTCAGTGATTGCTTTGGTCACTTTAATGTTTTATCAAAATTGGAAACTTGCTAGCTTTGCAATTTTAATGATGCCGCTTGCTGGAGGTTTAGCAAAATCTCTTGGAAAAAGAATTGCTAAAGCGACAGCAAAAGCAGGAGAGTCTTCTGGAAATTTAGCTACTTTTTTATCAGAAATTTTCAAAGGTGCTAGAATTATTAGAATTTATCAAAAAGAAACAGATGAAAATCATAAAGCTGGAAAGGTCATAGATGATTTAGTAGAAAAAAATATTAAAATTGGCAGCATTATAATAAGAGCTACACCGTTAATGGAAACATTAACAGGTATAATGATAGCTGGTTTTATATTCTTTTCGGGTAAACTTATTGCTTCGGGAGAATTAGCTGTTAATAATTTCTTCTCTTTTCTAGCAGCTATGATGTTAGCTTATCAACCTATTCGATCCTTAGCTACTCTCAATATGGCTGTTTACCAAGGCGCTGCTGCGTTTAATAGAATTAATTCTATTACAGACAAAAAAATTATTGCTCAATCAAATAATAGCTTACCTGATTTAATCATCAAAAATTCAGACATAGAGTTTAACAATGTACATTTCAAATATGAGACTACCAATGAAAAAGCTCTCAAAGATATAAATCTTAATATAAAAGGAAATACTATGGCTGCATTTGTTGGTCATAGTGGTGCGGGCAAAAGCACAATTATTAATCTTTTGCCTAGATTTTATGATCCTCAAAATGGCTTTATCAAAATTGATAGTCAAGATATTTCAAAAATTAAACTTAGTTCTTTAAGAAAGAATATTTCTTTAGTTAGTCAAGATGTTATTCTTTTTGACGATACGATAATAAACAATATTAAATTCGCTAAAGAAGATGCTTCTATAGAAGAGATTAAAAAAGCCTGCAAATTTGCAGCGGCCGAGGAATTTATTGAAAAATTACCAAATAATTATAATACTATGATTGGCGAAAATGGGGTTAGACTTTCTGGTGGTCAAAAACAAAGACTTTCAATTGCCAGAGCAATATTAAAAGAGTCTCCAATAATCTTATTAGATGAAGCCACTTCCTCTCTTGATGCAGACTCTGAAGAAATTGTTCAACACGCAATCAAAAACTTAACAAAAAATAAAACTACATTAGTGATCGCCCACAGGCTTTCGACAATTCATGATGCAGATAAAATTTTTGTTTTGAATAAAGGTAAAATAGTCGACTCAGGTAATCACGATTATTTGATAAAAGAATGTAAAGAATACAAGTCATTATACGAGAAACAATTAAAATAACTTATGATTAAATTTTACAGAATAATTACTACTCTTCTGTATCCTTTTTTTATTTTGTTAATAATCTTACGTAAATTTTTCAACAAGGAAGATAGGCTTAGATATAAAGAAAAAATTTTTTCATCAAAATTTAATGTATTAAAAAGAAAAAATATTCCATTAATTTGGTTTCACGCAGCCAGTATTGGGGAATTTAAAAGTATTTTACCTATTATAGAAAATTTAATTAGTAGTGGAAAATCTTTTGAATTTTTGGTTACAACCACAACTTTAACTTCAGCAAATTTAGCTAAGGAAGAATTAAAAAAATTTAACAATGCTCATCACAGGTTTCTACCTATTGATGTAAAGTTTCTAATGCAAAATTTTATAAATATGTGGAAACCTTCTGCAATATTTTTAGTAGACTCTGAAATTTGGCCAAATCTAATAATGACAGCAAAAGAAAAAGGAATTCCTATAATGTTATTAAATGCTAGAATAACTTTAAAATCTTTCAAAAGATGGAATTTAATTTCTAAACATGCAAAAAATATTTTTGAATCATTTCATTTTTCACTTACATCAAACCAGGAAACAAAAAAATTTCTAGAAAAGTTAAACGGAAAAAATATTTTTTATACTGGCAATATAAAGCTAGCTAGCAAAATATATCCAAATAAAAATATAAATAAAGATTATCTAACCAAAAACAAATTTTGGTTTGCTGCCAGCAGTCATGATGGTGAAGAAATGTTTTTTTTAAAAACACATCAAAAACTTAAAAAAAAATTTGAGAAAATAACTACTATTATTGCACCAAGGCACATCAGTAGAGTTCGCTCTATTAAAAAATTATGCGATCGTTTCCATTTCAAATCCCAAATACTTAATAAAAACGAATATATATTGGAAGGTAATGAAATTATCATAATTAATTCATTTGGTGAGCTAGCCAGTTATTTTGAATGTGCGAAAAGTGTTTTTATCGGAAAATCACTTTTAAAAAGATTGGAAAGAGTGGGAGGACAAAATCCCGTGGATGCAGCAAAACTTGGTTGCAAGATATATCATGGACCTTTTGTCTATAATTTTGAAGAAATTTATTCAATTTTAGAAGAAAATAAAATTTCAAATAAAATAGAAACTGTTGATGAGTTAGCTGAGAATCTCTTTATTGACCTTGAGCAAACCAAAAAAAATACTCAACAATTTTCAGATAAAATGGATAACTTGGGTAAAAAAACATTAACTGATACTATGAGTCATATTAATAACTTTTTATTTAATGAAATTTAATAAACCAAAATTTTGGGATACAAAATTTAACCTCATAGCATTTATTTTATTACCATTTGCACTGATAGTGCAATTGATTGTTTTTTTTAGGAAAAAATTTATTAAAAGTAAGAAATTCAATATACCTATTATTTGTATTGGAAATATATATTTAGGAGGGACAGGTAAAACTCCTGCTTCGATATATATTGGTAATCAACTTTTAGAATTAAAAAAAAACCCAGTAATAATAAGAAAATTTTATAAAAATCAAAAAGATGAATATGATTTAATTAAAAAAAATTTTAATAATATTATCATTAATAAAAAAAGAGCTTCCGCTATATTGGAGGCACAAAAAATGAATTATGATGCGGTTATTCTTGATGATGGATTTCAAGATTACTCTATAAAGAAAGATCTAAACATTATTTGCTTTAATCAAAATCAGCTTATTGGGAATGGGCAGGTGCTTCCCTCAGGGCCTCTAAGAGAAAATCTTAATTCACTTATAGAAGCAAATATAGTTTTAATAAATGGGAAAAAAGATAATAATTTTGAAAATAAGATTTTAGAAATAAATAAAAATATAGAAATTTTTTATTCATATTATAAACCTGAAAATATAGATCAATTTAAAAATAAAGAATTACTTGCTATAGCTGGTATTGGAAATCCCGAGAATTTCTTTAGATTAATTAAAGAAAGTAATTTAAATATTAAAAAGAAACTAATTTTTCCGGATCATTATGAATTTACAGAGACTGAAGTTCAAAATATTATAAAAGAAGCTAAAGAAAAAAACTATCACATAATAATGACTGAAAAAGACTACTATAAAACTAAACATTTTAATAAAGATGAATTAAAATATTTAAAAGTATATCTAGAAATAGAAAAAAAAGAAAAATTCATAAAAAAAATCACAGAGTTATATGATAAAAAAAATTAATTATTTTTTTCAAGCTATATTAATTTACCTATTTTTTTTGATAGGTCGCATTTTAGGTATTACAATAAGTAGAAAGATTTTTTCTGTTTTATTTTCTTTTTTAGGTCCCTTGTTTAAGTCAAAGAAAATCATTGTCAAAAATATCAAAATTTTCTCACAAAATATTTCAGAATTAAAACAAAACGAAATTATTAGTAAAATGTGGAAAAATTATGGAATGACTTTTATAGAATATATTTTCTTAGATTATTTTCATAAAGAAAAATCACATATTGTATTTGATGGTGAAGATGAATTGCATAAACTTAAGAAAAAACAAAAATCAGCAATTTTTATTTCTGGTCATTTCGCTAATTTTGAATTGATGTCAATGGAGATAACTAAGAGAAACATAAATTTAGCTACTGTTTACAGACCCCTTAATAATTTTTTTTTAAATCCATTCATGGAGTATTTGAGAAAAAAATTTGTTTGTCCAAATCAAATTAAAAAAGGAGTCAATGGAGTAAGAGAAGCAATTAGATATATAAAAGATAAGCACAGTATCGCTTTAATGATTGATCAAAGAGTCAGTGAGGGTAAAATAGTTGACCTATTCGGCAATCCTGCTTTAACTACTACTCTACCTGCTCAACTTGCTCTCAAACATGATTTAGAAATTATTCCTGTTTTTATTGAAAGAATTAAAAATGATAAATTTAAAATTGAATTTCAAAAAGCAATAAATCCAAAAAACTTCGATAATAAATTAGAGCTCACAAAAGAATTAAACAAAATATTGGAAAATATGATCTTAAGAAATCCTGGTCAATGGATTTGGACTCATAATCGCTGGAAATAGTAGTTATTTTTTTTTGGTTTTAAATTTTTTATTTACTTCAACTGGAGAAAAATAAGCTTCTTGTAAGTCTACATTCCAATAATTCAAATCTTGTAACAATATTTCTTTACCTGAAATAGCACATAAAACATGATCTCCTTCTTCCTCTATTTCAAAATAGTTATGCTTATAAATAAGTTTAGCTTTTTTTTTAATCATTGATAAATTATATAATATAAAGACTATCATGAATATTGGATTAATTGGAAGCGGTGGAAGAGAGCATGCTTTATGTAAAGAAATGCATAATTCAAGATTGGTTGGAAAAATTATTTGTTTCCCAGGAAATGCCGGTACCTCTGAATTGGCAATTAATGTAAAGGTCAATATTTTAGATTTTAGAAAAATTTTAGGCTTAATTAGATTATATAAAATTGATTTGGTTGTAATTGGGCCTGAGGAACCTTTGGTTAGAGGGCTTGTTGATTTTCTTAAAAAAAATAAAGTTAAAGTATTTGGGCCAAATAAATACGCGGCCAAATTAGAGGGCTCTAAAGCTTTTATGAAAAAAATATGTGAAAAAAATAATATTCCAACTGCTAAATTTAAAATATGTAGCACAAAAAAACATGTAAATAATTTTCTTCAAACTTGTAAATATCCTGTAGTTGTTAAGGCTGATGGATTAGCGTCTGGCAAAGGTGTTACCATATGCAAAACCAAAAAAAAGGTTTTAGATATTTCTTTCGAAATATTAAGTGGAAAATTTAAATCATCAAGAAAATTAATTTTAGAAGAATTTTTAGAGGGTGAAGAAGCAAGTTATTTTCTTGTAGTTGATAATAATAGCTTTAAGTTTTTTGGTACCGCACAAGATCATAAACGTGTTAAAGAAAATGATAAAGGATTGAATACAGGTGGCATGGGCGCCTATTCTCCTGCTCCAATAATAAATAATTTAATTGAAAAAAAAATAATTAATAAAATTGTGAAACCTACTCTATTAGAGCTCAAAAAAAGAAAAAAACCTTATAGTGGATTTTTATACGTAGGCTTGATGATTAAAAACAATGAGCCCTATCTAATTGAATACAATATTAGAATGGGAGACCCTGAATGCCAAGTAATTCTTCCAAGGTTAAAAACTGATTTAATAAAAATAATTATAAATACAATTGAAAATAAATTAAAAACTACAAAAATTAGATGGGAAAAAAATAAAAGCATGACAGTGGTTCTGTGCTCTAAAGGTTATCCAGGAAATTATATTAAAAATAAAAATATCAAAAATTATGATAAGCTTAAACTTACAAAAAATGATTATATTTATCATGCGGGAACTAAGTTTGAGAATGGTAAATTACTTTCAGATGGTGGGAGAGTTTTAAATATAACCTCTACAGGTAAAAATTTTTTTAAAATAAGAAGCAAAATTCATCAATTAATAAAAAAGTTGAATTGGACAAATGGATTTCATCGAAAAGATATTGGTTGGAGAGTAATAAAAAAAAATGCGAATTATTAGTGGTGTCTTAAAAGGTAAATCAGTTAATTTTTTAAAGAATTCAATAACTAGACCTCTTAAAGACTCTGTTAAAGAAAATATTTTTAATGTTTTAAAACATTCAAAATTGATAAATACAGATATAGAAAATGCTGATGTTTTAGACTTATATTCTGGTGTTGGTTCATTTGGTTTAGAGTGTATCTCACGAGGAGCCAAAAAAGTTTTATTTGTTGAACAAGATAAAATGGCTCTTAAAACTTTAAAAGAAAATTTACTCAAATTATCAGTTGAAAACAAAGCCTCGGTAATAAACAACAGTGTTGATAATATCTTTGAAAATAAAGAAATAAATAAATTTAATTTTTTTTTTTTCGATCCACCATTTAATAATAACGACTACATAAAAATATTAAATCAAATTAAAAAAAATAAAATGTACAAACCAAAAAACATCGTAATAATTCATAGAGAGAGAAAAACTATTGATAATTTTAACGGAACAATTGATGTGCTTTTAACAAAACAATATGGAAGATCAAAAATAATATTCGGAGTGTTTTAATTAAGTAAATCTTTAGTATAAATTTTTACCTGCTCTACCGCTGGTTGATCAAAAGGATTGATATTTGTCAATTTTCCAATGATTACTGTCTCTAAAATAAAGTAAGAAAATAATTCACCAAGAACCTCTTCATTGATATTTTTAATTTTAAACTCTCTAAAAGGAATATTTTTGTTTTTAAGCGTTTTAATTAAAGCATTTTTTTGAGCCTTTTTGATAGAACTTAAAGTTTTATTATTTAAAAAATTTTTTTCTTTTAAAATTTCTTTTATATTTATTTTTTCTTTTGAACTTTCTTCATGACTAAAAATATAAAATAATTTATTTTTTGGTCCATCCAAATACAATTGTAGTAGACTATGATGATCTTTAGGGGCATTTGAAATTGTTGGCAAAAAACCTTTTCCGTTTTTTCCTAAGCTTTCGGCTATTAATTGTTGGCACCAAAAAAGAAATTTTTCTAGTTCTGGGCAATAATTTAAAAAAATAAGATTATTTATTTTTTTAAAACTTAATAAACTTGAAAGCATTATAGTGCTGTCTTTTAAAAAAAGTTGTGTTTTTTTTAAAGATTTTAAAGAACCAGATCGTAATTTATTAATATTAATGCCCATTAAATAAGCGGGAACAACACCAACCTCTGAAAGAACTGAGTACCTTCCGCCAATATAGTTTTTGTGTTCTATATAAAATAAATTAAATTTCTTTGATAATGAATAAAGTAAATTGTTTTTTTTTTCTGATATTATGATTATATTTTTCGAATTTTTTTTTATTATTTTTAGTGTAAAAAAGTTGGATAAAGTTTCAACAGTATTTCCAGATTTTGATATAACAAAAAAAAGTACTTTATTTAAATTTTTTTTCTTTTTGAAATTTTGAATTTTTTTGATATTTAAATCGTTAAAAAAATAAATTTTTTTGTTAATTTTTTCTTTTAAAAAGTGACTTACTGCCTCTGATCCCAAAATAGATCCACCCATCCCTATTATTGCTATTGTTTTAAAACTTTTGAATTTTTCTAAATCCTTAAATTCAAAATTAAAATTAAATTTTCTATTTAATATATTAAGAGTCTTTTTTGAACTGTTAATGTCAGTAAATACTTTTGAAAATATTTTTGGAAATAATTTTGTAAATTTTTTTATAGACTTACTGTCTAAATTTTTTTTTTGTATATTGTTTAAAAAATTTAAATTATTTTTAATCACTTTTTAATTTTATCTACTATTGATTTTTCAATAGATGACGAATTATTACTGTTGATGTTTTTTGATGGTGCTTTTAAAATTTTTTTAAGTTTTTCTTGATCGTCTATTTTTTTTTCTTTAAGCGTACCCGGTTCTGGAATTTTATCATAATCTGGAGGCAATACTAATGGCTGTTTTTTTTTTACAAAAAACTCATCTGTAGTTTTTGTTTTTTCATTTCGTAAAACTTTTCCTGCTTCTTTGAAACCACTGCAAGAATTTAAAATTAAAAGAGTTAAAGCAACTAATATTATTTTTTTCATTTATTTATTCTTTAAAAATTCATTTGTTAAAAAAATTATTATACCTAAAGTTATAAATATGTCTGCTACATTAAATGTAAACCAGTGATATCTATCATAATGTAGATCTATAAAATCTGGTACTGCATTAAAAATTAACCTATCATAAAAATTTCCAATAGCTCCTCCTATTATAATTGCATAAATTAATTTATCAGCAACTTCAGAAATAATTGTAAAATAACAAAGAACTATAATTACGACGCCGACTAAGGCTGAGACTAAATTATAAAATAATGAAGACTCTGTGCTCAAAAAACCAAAACCAATACCTGTATTCCAAATTAAATCAATATTAATAAAATTATTTATAAAAAAAACATTCTCGCTAAAATTACTAATTACTTCATTTTTTGTGTATCTATCCAAAAATACACAAAATAAAATTATTAAAAAAATAAAAATATTTTCTTTTTTTAAAAATGAATTTTTTTTTTCTTTTAATTTATTGTTATAATTCATTTATTTCTAAAAATTCACTTCTTCACATCTTTTGCATTTTTTTTCTAATATTTTCCAACATCTTGGACACTTAGTCCCATTAGTTTTTTTAACCTCTATTTTAATTTCATTTTCTTTTTCTGACTTAAATTTTTCTGCCTTAGAAGTAATAAAATATTCTGCTAAATCTAATCCTTCTAATAAGTTAAAATACTTATCGTTGGTAGTTATTTTGAGTTCTGCTTCTAGGCTTGATCCTATTTCCTTGTTTGATCTTTTTTCTTCTATTGCTATGTTCGCTTCTTGTTTAATTTTGAATAATTTTTCCCACTTGTCGTTGAGTTCATCATTCTTCCAATTAACCGGTATTTTTACAAACAAGTGTTCGTGCACACTTTGATTTTTTTTATCAATTAAACTAAAAATCTCATCTGCTGTAAATACTAAAATTGGTGCTAGCCATTTTAATAAGCTTTCTAAAATTATATTTAAAACTATCACACAATTTTTTCTCTTTTTAGAATTTAAACTATCACAATATAAAACGTCTTTTCGTATATCAAAATAAAATGATGATAAATCCAATGTACAAAAATTAAGTAATTCTTTTGAAAGTTTATGAAAATTGTAATTTTTAAGATTTTCTTTCACAGATTTATCGATGACAAACAGTTTATGAAGTATATATTGTTCTAATTCGTCAAATTCTTTAAAATCTAACTTTTCAAAATCTTGTTTCTGGTAATTATCTTTTAAGTTACCTAAAATAAATCTAAAGGTATTTCTAATTTTTCTATATGTTTCAGCGTGCTGTGTTAATATGCTTTGATCAATTCTTAGATCTTCAGCGTAATCTGAAGAAGCAACCCATATTCGTAAAATATCTGCACCATAATTTTTTAAAATGTCCTCTGGAGAAATCACATTCCCCATTGATTTAGACATTTTTAATCCCTTTCCATCAACCACAAAACCGTGTGATAGAATACTTTTAAATGGCGCCTTTCCTCTTGTTCCACAAGACTCTAACAATGAAGAATGAAACCATCCTCTATGTTGATCGGATCCTTCTAGGTACATATCTGCTGGCCATTTTAAATCTTCTCTTTTTTCTAAGACAAAACTATGTGTTGAGCCACTATCAAACCATACTTCGACAATATCATTTAATTTTTCAAAATCATTCGGATTGTGCTCATCGCCTAAAAATACTTTTGCGTCATCTGTAAACCAACAATCAGAACCATTTTTTTCATAAATTGAAGCGATGCGATCTATAACTTTTTGATCTCTCAGAGGTTCTTTTGTTTTTTTATTAATAAAAATAGGTAGAGGCACTCCCCAAACTCTTTGTCTTGACACACACCAGTCTGGTCTTCCTTCAACCATTGATAATAATCTCTCTTTCCCTTTTTCAGGATAAAAGATAGTCTCATTAATTGCTTTTATAGCTTTAGTTCTCAAATCATTCTTTTGCATTGAAATAAACCATTGTGGCGTAGCTCTGTAAATTAATGGTGCTTTTGATCTCCACGAATGTGGGTAGCTATGGGTAAGTTTATCATTTTTTAGAAGTTTTTTTTGCTCCTTTAATTTTTCTATAACTATAGGATCTGCTTTAAAAATGTGTGTATTTGTAAAATATGGGATTTCTTTAGTATAAAGACCTGCGTCATCTACTGTGTAAAGTGAAGGTATATTATTTTTTAAACATAAATTGAAATCATCCGGGCCATGGCTAGGTGCGCAGTGAACAATTCCTGTTCCTTGATCTAAATTAACAAATTGCGCATTAAGCATAGGGACATCATAATCAAAATTCATTTTTGAAAATGGATGAGAGCAAATAGTACCAGTAAAATCTTTTCCTTCAAAAGTTTTTAATACTTTATAATTTTCTATTTCACAGACTTTTGTGATTGATTCTATTAAATTGCTTGCAACAATAATTTTTTTTTCCTTAAAATTATCTAATTCACTGATCTCAAGAACTGAGTATTCAATTTTATTATTAAATGCTAATGCTTTATTCGCTGGAATTGTCCATGGTGTTGTTGTCCAAATGATAACACTTGCATCTTTTAAAAATTCTTGTTTTGTTTCTTTGACTTTAAAAGCAA
>Ga0209666_1002593_pt1 | contig 13445 bp, 7 predicted proteins | sample SaaInlV_125m_DNA_FD_184679 | JGI IMG/M metagenome (GOLD analysis project Ga0209666, IMG submission 184679) | Marine microbial communities from expanding oxygen minimum zones in the Saanich Inlet - Saanich Inlet SI037_S3LV_10m_DNA (SPAdes)... | ecosystem: Environmental > Aquatic > Marine >...
GATTGCCGCCGAGACCCAACCTCTTCAGCGACGTGATCCGCCAGATCTCCGCCGGCACGCTCGCCAGCTGATTGCCCTGGAGGAACAACCACTTCAGCGAGGTGAGCTGCCCGATCTCCGCCGGCACGCTCATCAGCTGATTGTCGTCGAGGTCTAAACTCTCCAGCGACGTAAGCTGCCAGACCTCCGCCGGCACGCTCGTAAGCTGGTTGCTGCAGAGGTACAAACCCTCCAGCGACGTGAGCTGCCCGATCTCCGCCGGCAAGCTCGTCAGCTGATTGACGCGGAGGTACAACCACTCCAGCGACGTGAGCTGCCCGATCTCCGCCGGCACGCTCGTCAGCTGATTGTTGCTGAGGTTCAACTGCCTCAGCGCACTCAGGCGCCCGATCTCAGCCGGCACCGCTCCGGTCAGGCCAAACTCATCCAGCGAGAGCTTCACCACCCGGCCGTTTTCCATCTCCACCCCTTCCCAATCCTCCGGTTGCTCGTCCTCCGACCACCTCCCCTGCAGTTCAGGGCACATCGCACGCCATGTCCGGAGCACACCTTCATCGTCGAATGTTCCGTCATCCTTCGACGGCTCCAGAAGCTCGCGACTGTCCCACCCGTCGGGCATCACGCTCGGGTGCTTGTCCAGCCAAGCCTGAACCACGTTTCGCATCGACCAAAGCGTCATCACCTTCGTGCTGCTCAGGGCGCGTCGCGTGAGCGGATCTCTGGCCCCGTTGCGCCCGAAATGCGACAGAATGGCGCTCCTCTCGTACGTGTGCCCTGAGTCGACGACCACAACCGGGTCGCGGAACATGGTTCGCGTGATGGGGCACATGAGCTCTTCGGGCTCGGCGTCGAGATCTGCGTCGAGATCTGCGTCGGGCAGGTCGCCCCGTGCGCTCGTGGAACGCCGGGTTCGCACACCGGAGCTCGCGTTTCCGGATGCCGGCTGCGACACGGCAGACGTCTTGCGCCGTTTTGAGGGCGCCATTGAACGAACGCCCGGGGTTGCCGCGAGCCCCGCGCTCGGTACTCTGAGGAATTTCGGGAGTCCTGTCAGCTTCCGCAGGCCGGAAGACGGAAGGACGCGGTGATTTCGTTGGCCGTCCAGTTTTCAAGATGGCGATCACACGCAACCAACGCGCGAGCTGGGGGCGGTGGCTGGACGGATGCGGGAGACGGTCGGGGCGAAGCGAATCGCCCTCGCGCCGTCCACCAACTACGAGCGTCAGCTGCTCGAGGACGCGTTCGACCGGTGAGTGCATTGAGTACCCCGTGAGCCCCTGGCGCACCCCTTCTCCTATTCCCCGGTCGGCACCTCTTTTGCTCATCTTCCCCGTCTCTCGGCTCGCAGTTTCGGATGGGAACGCGTCGATTCGCCGCGAGAGGCGACGCTGCAGTGGGGCAAGGCTCGCGATATAGACTGGCGGGCGGTGCTGGACGGCGAGCTAGCAGCGAACAGCTACTACCTCAAGACCGCCCTCACACGAAAAGCTGATCTCGCTAAACTCGTCGCGAAACATGCAAAGCTGGCGGGACCCGACGCTGCCGCACCGGCGGCTGTTCCCGAGACGCACGTCATCGATTCAGACGACGACGACAGCGACGATGATGAGGTTTCATCTCTGCCCTCATGGTTCGGCACTGCAGGAGGTGCGTGGGTGCTGAAGCGCTCGGAGAGCAACAGGGGCGAGGACATCTTGTTCGTGCGAGCCGACTCGGCGGAGGACAGATTGGAAGCAGAACGACTCCTGGCGGCTGACCGGGGCGGCGAGTCGCCTTGGGTGCTACAGCGGTACGTGGAACGTCCGATGTTGGTCGGTGGGGATTTCAAGTTCCACCTGCGGGTCATGGTGTTGGCGGCGGATGATCTCAGGGTGTACGTGCATGAAGCGGCCGTGGCGCTGTGCGCGGCTGAGGAATTCGACGGCGTGGACCTGAGCAACAGGTTTGCACACGCCACGAACCATTGCGTGCAGAAGAAGCACGGGGAAGGCGGCGACGCGACGGAATCCAGATCGTTCACGCTCGAGGAGCTGTGCGAGCGAGTGCCGCTTCCGAAGGACTCGCCAACCGCGGGTGCGTTGTCCGGGCGCATTCGGGACCAGATTCACGCCGTCGTGAAGGATCTCTTCGTCGCCGCCCGGAGTCGCGCATCCCCCGCTGTAGGGTTCTTTCCCATGGCTGGCTCGTTCGAGCTCTTCGGTCTGGACTTCATCGTCGACGAGGACGGCAAAGTTTGGCTGCTCGAGGTCAACTCAGACCCGTCCCTCGCTGTGTTTGGTGAGAGGTTGAAGCCGCTGTGTTCAACTTTGATCACGGATGTCGTTCGCGTCGCGAGTGGAGAGAAGCACCGAGACGAAGATGGGTTTAGGCTGGTGCTCGAATTACCGCCTAGGTTTCCAGACGCTGCCGACGCTCGACGTCGTGTCTCAAAACTGGTGTCTCTCGTGGGATCGTTCACGGCCGGTACCTACGGCAGGCATGAAGGGGCGAAGAAGGTGGCATCAATCTCGACGGGCACGCCGGGTGCGAAGGGTGCCATCAGAGCATTGAAAGCAAGGGATGATTGGGAGGTGACCACCAATCCGAACGCGCCGCTCTGTTCGCTGCAGTGGGCTCCGCATCGCGCGGTGCGATGGGAACGGGTGATGGAGGAGTCGCCCGCAACGAAGCTGGTGGCCAGCCATCACTACGCGAGGGCCGGTCTCCTGCGTCGCGTGGAACTTTTCTCGGCTCTCGTGTCCGCTGGAGCGATTGGTTCGATGCCGGCGACACTTACACTGACCAGGAAGGGCATCGTCGCAGCAGGAGAGGATGCGGCTGGTGCACTTGAAACGGCAGCCGGAGGAGCTTGCAGGTGGCGTCTGAAACAGGGTGGTTCAGCGGTGATTTGCTCCTCGGCTGCGGAGGCGGTGAAGCTAATTTCTGGAGGGGACGAACAGCGGTGGAATGTCATTCAACACATTGAAGGCGACTTCATGGAGTTGAGCGCGACAGTGCTACTCGCCGGCAACATTCGCATCGGCCTTCATCGCGACATTTCCGGTGTCGATGAATCTTTGGCCGGCACTGATGCGGACGGAATACGTCGAGCGGTTGCAGATGCCATTCACGTCGCCATCGTCGCCGCGACGAAAAGTCCTAGATGTTTCTTGCCATTTCCCAACTGCTTTGAAGTCTTCACCGCTTCTTTGCTTGCGGTTCGCGATGATGGGGAGTGGAAGTGCTGGTTACTCGGGTTCGAGGACACGTTCGCTGAAGATAATGGTTGTGATGATCGCGAGGCTCTCGCTGAGGATGCGATTACGTCGGCGCTGTTCATCTTTTTCGGGGAGGGAGAGGAACGGACGCCGTTTGTTTTTGGCTGACGAAGCTGCTCGCCTGCTCGCAATCGGCAAGATATTTTTTTGCTTTCGCCTGCCAAAAAAAAAAATCAACGACGTTTCGTGAAGTTCGTGCGTGCAAACCCTTGATTCTTGAGTAAAAACTCCCCCGCCAAACCAGTTCGGGTCCGAGCTGGCACATTTGCTCGTTGGGTTCGTCGTTTTCATTGGTCGAGCGGGGGTTCAAAAGGACCTCAAAAGCGCCAAAAGCAAAAACCCGGCGGCCGTGAATTTGAACCCCCGAGCCCCGCCCGAGGAGCAGAACGACGCGCGCGAGCCGTCGGGAACCCGTATTCGAGCCCCTCGTAGCATCGGAGTCCACCTGGTGCGAGTGAGGCGCGTTCGTAGTTCCCCGAGAGCGGTCGTCGACAGGTAAATTCCCCGAGTCTCCGCAGAAAGGTTTTCTTTTGGCGCGTGTTGGACTTTTCCACTTGGCATTTCCGCTCTGACGAGGCGCGCGTCATCGAGGCTGCGACGACGTGCGCGCGTCGCGAACGCGCTGAAACACGATTTTTGGGTGCCTCACAGCGCCAGAGCGCGTTTCGGACGTTCCCCGACGCCGTGGAAGGCGCTCGCGCGAGCCTGCCCGAACCGCGTTGCACAACGTTTTTCCAAGCTCTCTGCTGACATGACATCCCCCGCGTCCCCCGCGTCAACACCACGACAGGCAGACTTCGAGCGGTATCTGAGCATCATGCCCGCCGCCAAGGGCAAGGGCGGGGCGAAAGCCACCGCCAAGAAATCTTCGAACGGTAACGGCGTGGTTCCCGCCACTGCGAAGCGCGCGAGGAGCCGCGGAGGCCGACGCGAGGCGGGAATAATTGGAGCAGGCTCCAAGATGGAGAATCAGTCCACGGCAGCAGCCGGAGCGGAAGCGCCCCTTCAGTGGGGTCGCCAGAAGGCTCGAGGCGCCGACCCGGGCGCCGAGCACGTCGATAAACCCCAGGTCAGGCACGTGCCCGAGGCGGACGAGGAAAACCTCGGGTTCGAGTCGCTCCTTCAGCTCGCCGACGCCGGCGTGCACCTCGAGAAGAGGGGCAGAAAGCGAGGCAAGAGCGCGGGCACCAAGGGAGGAAAGGCTGGAGGCAAGAAGGGTCAGGCGGATGGCGGCAAGGGCCAGGTCAAGAAGCGGGGCAGGGGACCGAACAAGGTGCAGGAGTCCGAGGAGGAGAGGGAGGCTAAGCGGCTGCGTCGCGTGCAGGCCAACAGGGAGAGCGCGAGGCAAACCATTCGCCGCAAGCACGAACTGTACGACGACCTCAGCGGACGCGCCAAGGTTCTGGAGGAGACCAACAAGACACTCAGGGACCAGGTCCACGCGCTGTACGACGAGATGAAGAGCCTGGCGAGCAAGAACACGGATCTGCGAAACGACATCAAGGTCATCGCGGAGGAGAAGGGGATGCCCGTGCCCGAGTTGTCGGAGCAACCCGAGACGGCTCCGCCTCCTCGGCTCGACGCCTCCAACGGACCGCCGAAGCCGACCCGCATCGCTCCCAAGATTGAGATCGGTCCTTCGAAGCCCGCGGCGGCCGCGCAAGGTCAATCCGCGTCGGTGCCCATGCCGGTGCCGCAGATGTGGCCTCCCCACGCCGCTTTCGCTCAATTCGCCGCGGCAGCCGCCGCCGCGAACGGCTCGACGCCCAGCCAGGCGCCGCCGAATCCCGCCTTGATGTGGCCGCCGGCGATGATCCCTAATCCGTACGCCATGATCAACCCGGCGGCGCTGGCGGCGATGATGGGCGCGGCGGCTGGTGGGAGCAACTTCCCCACGCCGCCCGGGTTTCCCACCGCCTCCGTGACGGAGGAGGCTCCCGCGTCGCCAGTCGTCGCGACGACGGAAACGGCTGTCGCGTAGGCCAGTGACCCACACGAAAGTGTATTACTCGTGGGCGGCGCCACGCATGGCGGAGCCCCTGTACCAAAGTTTCATGCACGCAATGTACCTGTAGATAGGTCTGTGTTTCAGTTTGTATCAACGCACGCTCTTATTCGCTACACTATGTTTGCGCTGATCATCTCCCGAGCGTGACCCCCGCGAGCAGCCCGAGGACATCCTCGTCGCTCGACGTGAGCTCACGCATGCACCCCTTGCGTCCCTGTTCTTCGGCGACATTCTCTTCGACGCGCTCCGGCTTCACGTTCCCGCCCCCGCGTTCGCGCGCCGCCTTGCGATCAGCCTTGAAATCCGCGATGGTGGTCCTCGATGACCGCTTGTTCTTGACAACCTCGGGTGATTCGCACACATGGGGCACATCTTGGGCCGGAGTCTCCTCGCTCTCGCCGTTTGCCGAGTTTTCCACGTCACCGGTGAGCGTGAGGAGCAGGCACTCCTCCATCCGTCGCAGTTCTTTCCGGAGGCCCACGTCGCCGAACGCATCAGCATCAGTCTCACCCCGTCGCTTGAAGCCCACCATCGCCGACACCAAGCCCTCGATGCCGAGCCTTTTCCGCACCCTGCCCATGTCGACGCCGTCGTTGTCCAAGTCGCAGTCCTCCAAATCAATCTCAGCGCCGGACGCGTCCTTGCCCATTCGCACAAAGTACCGCCTGCGCAACGCCCTGAGATCGTTGCGCACCACTCGATACACTTTCGCACCCTCCTCACCGAGCGCTCTTTTGTGCTCTTCGGCCATCTCCGCCTCTGCAGTTGCAGCTGCTGCCCAAGCGGCTTCAACCTCCTGCTCGGCAGATTTCGCCGCCGCGTCGGCTGCATCCTTCTCCATCTTCGCGCTCATCGCTGTCGACATCGCGTCGTCGCGGGCCCTGAACGCGTCGTCGATGAGGGATGCTTTCGCCTCTGCCGCTACTTTGGCCCTGTCCGCGTCGTCGCGTTCGACCTTGAGCTTCTGGACAGTCCTGAGCGCCTCGTCGAGCTCGCTGGTTTTCTCAAATTGAGCGCCCTTCAACTTGAGCCTCGCGTCCCGCTCCTGCTCGAGCTCGTTCCTGAGCTGTTCCATTTCATCCCTCGTCCACGACTCCTTTTTCATCACCGTCATCAGCGCCTTTCTGTGCCTGGCCGACACCGCGGAGGACGCTCGCGAGATGAGCTCGCGGCACTCAGCAAACTCGGCACGAAGCCTCGCCGTCTCCCGCGCCGCCGTCCTCGTGGCCGAGAAGGCTTCTTCCCTCGCCGCGGCCACGGCGGCATCGCACGACGCCGTCATCTCCCGCATCTCCGATTGGAACCATGCGAGCTCTTTCGCTGATCTAGCGCGCTCGTTCGCAAGCTCTCTCTGCACCTGCTTGGTCTCGAACGTAACCCTCGAGTCCATCTCAAACTTGAGCTTCTTCGCCTCCTCCCGCGCCCTCTTTGACTCGACAGTCAGCGCTTTGAACCGAGCCTCGGTCACTTCGTTCTTCTCCGCGGTGTTTTTGATCGACTCGTTCTTCTCTTTTTCCCTCTTCAGCTCAGCCCTGAGAGCGGTCGCCTCGTTCGTCGCGGCGTCCGCCCTCGCTCGAAGCGTCTTCAACTTGTCCCCGAGGTCTCCCTGCTTCTCCTCGAGCTGCTTGGACAACTGCTTCGATTTGGTGTTGGACTCAATCTCGAGAACCTTCCTGCGCTCCTCAGCCGCCCGCGCCTTCTCCTCGGCGACGCGCTGGGACTCCTCCGCCGCCCTGACCGCAGCCGCTGCGCTCTCCTGAGCCTTTGCCGTGGATCTCTGCAGCGCGAGTCGCGTCTCCGAGGCGCCGATGGATGCACCCTCCCTCCTCGCATCCGTCACCGCCCTTCGCACGACGTCCGCGATGGATGCCATGGCGGCAGCCGCGCCGCCTTTGATTGCCGCGCTCGGCCGCGGAGGATCACCCGCGATGGCCGCGTTGACGATGTCGCTAACCTCATTCACGGGAACCATCGCGCTCGACGTCGCCTGATGATGAAGAGCTGGGGGCACCGCGACCGGGGGCGGCGGACCGGACGGCACCGCGAACGGGGGTGGGCGACGCATCGTGGTCGGGTCCGATATGGATGGATCGTTCTCCTTATCTTCATCCTCGACGATATCCCCGGCGACCGCGTCGTCCCTCAGCAGCGTTGCGCTTCGGGGCTGAAACACGGTGGACTGGAACTGCGATGCCGGGGTTGGCGGTGCCTCGCAGGCCGGAGGAGCCTCCCACCTGGACGCACGCGCTGCTGATCTGTACTCCCTGAGCTTAGATATGTTGTCTGTCGATGAAGACGTCGACGCCTGGGACGTGGGTGGGGCGGGAGGCGACGTGTGAGATGAGAGGAACGTGTCGCGAGATGAAACGCTTCCTCGAGGGGAAAGTCGCGCGACGTGAGAGATGCGCACCTCCTCGCCGCCGGGTATCGCCGCGACGTTCTCGCTGAGGCTCGCGAGCGGGCCACGGGTAGCGTGAGAATGCATCCCCTCCTGCGGGGGATGCCACTCGTTGGCTTCGACGCTCATGTGGTCTGTGCATCGGTTCGCCGCGAGTCGTAGCTTTTTGTTCCCCCCCGTGAAATCAGTCAGGCGAGCGGATAAAAAGTTGGGCACCTTGCGGATAGGGCATCAGTGTTCGGCGGCGATGAGCGCGACGATGAGTGTCATGGCCGGCATGCCCGCGATAATAACATCGGGACGGGTGTATGCATCCACACGAGCGCGACTCCCGGGTGGGATTTCCCGTCAACCCGGCTCGACGCTTCATGGTCATCCGAGCAAGCCCCGAGAAATGACGTCGGCGATGAAGAGGAGAACGTCGGGCGTACCGCGCCAGAGGTTGACTCAAGGACGTCTAACGCGCGGATCCAAGGTCCAAGCACGTGTCATATCGGCGGAGGTCGCTGAGGAGAAGCCACAGGCGTCTTGGTTCGCCACGGTCGCGCCGTCTGTTCTCCTAGGTTTGCTCGTGCTGGAGCTCTATCAGCGGGGCATCATCAACGCGATGCGTTCGCTGGGGATCACCATCGCGCCGTTGATTTGCAGTCTGGTTTTGCTCACGTGTGCTTTGATGATGTCGCCAAACAGTACGCAACGTACGATGAGCCGGTTGCTCAAGCCCGCGGTCGACATGGTGGACTCGCAGATTGCCTGCGTGTTCATCCCGTACATAGTCGCCGTTCCCATCTCGCCTCTTCCGACAGGGGGTGCGCTTTGGGTCAGTCTGGGAGTCTGCGTAGTCGGGCACCTGTTCACTATGTGTGTGGCGGGGCATTTGGCGCAGCTCGCCGCGTCTTACGACGAGGCGTCAGAGATTGAGCGGTGTGAGATTGAGAACGAGGAACTCGATGCAGACGAACTCGCGGCCAAGAAGGCTGAAGTCGAAGCCGAGGTCAAGGCGGTGCCTGAAGCACCGGTGGTGTTCAGCAAGGCGTCATTCTGGAGCATCAGCGCGATTGGTTCGGCGGTGGCTGGGATGTTCACAAACTCGGGATTGCCCAATCATGTGGCGCTCGCGCCCGCGTGGCTGTGCGCGACATTTGCGGTTTACCTCCTCGCCAAACGAGTCCCTGCCAAACTGCAGCGGGTTGGATTGTTCCCGACGCTCACGGGAGGGGTGGCGATGTCGGTGTTGGCGAGCGTGGCTGGCGTGCTGAGCGGTGGCACGTGCGCAGACGGGTTGAGGCTATACATGACGGGTGCTGGTTCCTTCCTTCTGTGGTTCGTTCCGGTCGCCGTGCTCGGTTTAGCATTCAGAGTGTACTCGCAGAGGAGGGTGCTCTCGGCAAACTTGGCCCCGCTGGTCGTGAGCTTGGGGTGTGCTGTGCCCATGGGAATGGCCTTCTCCGTGGTTTTGGGAAGATTCGTCGGTTTGCCCAGCGAGATTATACTTTCCACGGTGCCGAAGTGCTTCACGACGGGATTGGCGGTTTTGATGGCGGGCTCGATAGGCGCCGATTCGAGTTTGGTGGCGTCTGGGTGCGTAGTCGCGGGCACGATGGGGCTCGCCATCGGAGGATTCCTCCTGGACATCGCTGGTATCAAGAAGGTGGTCGCTCGGGGTGTGGCGACCGGGACGAGTAGCCACGCAGCCGGTACCGCAGGATTAGCCAGCAGCGGCGAAGATGGAGCCGCGGCTGTATCCGGAGTTTCATTCGCCGTCGCCGGAGTATACGGCGCTCTCTTGCTTGAACTCGTGCCTTGGTTCCGTGCGATGTTGGTTCGCGTGGCTACGGGTGTGTAAACAGTGGTGGGGAGCGCTCCAGACTTGGATGGTTGATCATAGCGTAGTAATATTAATAGCAACGTGTCAATCATGGTCACTCATCCGTGATGAGAGGGAGGAAACCGTTCTGTTTCCTTTCGTCTCGTGTCGTATCATTCGTGCAAACCGTTTACACGACGCAAACCTTCCCGGCGGCGCCCGTGAGGATGTGCTGAAGCAAGGACGCGTCCGCGGGGAGGGCCATGAGCTGCTTGAGCTGGTCCTTGAACGCCGTCTGCACCCCAACAACCCCAAAGCACCCGATACCCGCGTTGTTCCCAGTCTGGGTGGGATCCTGAACCTGCAGCGTGCCGCCGCCCATCGCCGCGCGGGGTCCGTCGCCGCTCGTGGACGCCGGGAGCACGCCCCAGTCCGCCTTTCTCGCAGCCTCGTGCGCCTCGGCAGCCTTCTTACCCTTACCGGGCTTGAGCGCGTGCACCTTGATGGACGCCTTGGTGAGGTCCACGGTGTGTCCGTACATCTCGAGGAACGAAAGGAGGGACTCGCCGAGAATCTTGGCATCCCTCGCGTCGTCGTCGCCGGCGCCCGATCCGTCCTCCGCTCCGGCGCTCTTGGCCGCAGCCTGCTGCATCGAGTGGAGCGCCATGAGCGCGAGCGAGTAAGATCCTATGCCGCCCTTGTAGACACCCCTGAGACCGCGGTTGGCGAGGTACGCCTTCTGCACCGCGAGCACCGGCGCGAACGCGGGGTACTCGTTTTCAGCCTGGCGCAAAAACTTCATCGCCGCGGCACCCTTGTGGTCCTTACCCTTGATGGAGATGGCAACCTCGAGGGGCAGGCCGACGCCGCCGTTCCCGAGGCCGAAGCCCACGGACGCGCCGGGCGGGGGAGGCCCGGGAGGCAGCGGAGGTGCGCCAGCGGCGTCGCCGTTGGCGGTGGGGGAACCTCCGTTGGCAGTCGGCGGGGCGCCGGGGGGAGGGCGGGGTCCCTGCGCAGCCTGCGGCGGCGGAGGGGGCTGGAAGAACGCCGAGTGCGTGTTGAGGAGGATCAGCGGCCTGAAGGCTGACGGAACCACGTTCACCTCGTTCACCCAGTGCGGGCTCGCGCGCAGTGCCACCGCGAGGGAGTTGAGGGCGTCGAGCTTCTTCTGCGGGTCCGCAATCACGGGCTCCGGGAGGGACAGCGCGATGTCCAGGTTGGACGCGCCGGGCACCCAGGAGGCGGTCGGGAAGGAACCGAAAACCTCGACAGTGGCGGTGGGGTAGAGCGACTGCACGATGGCGTTCAGCGTGCGGATCAGCATGTCCACGGCCCTGCGCTCGATGCGCAGCACGTTGCCCTTCACCGAGAAGGGCTGCACCCTCGCCGTCTCGAGCATCTCCCGTCCGATCCTCTCGGCGAGCTTCGATCGCGTCTCGTCAATGAGCTCCACGCACCCACCCGCGCTGACGATCGCACCCTCGGGCGCCGCCACGGGCTCGCGGGGAGGCGCGGGAGCCGCCGAGAACGGCCTCACCGGCGCGCCCACTCCGTTGGGGGAAACGAGCGGCGGGGACGTGGGAGGAGGGGGCGGCCTGGGGGCGGCGTTGGCACCCTGGGCGTTCTTGCCGCGCTGGGGCTGCGGGACGCCGCGGGCACCCTTGCCGTCACCGCCGTCCTTGTCCTTCTTCTCCTTCTTTTCCCTCTTGCCCTCCTTTTTCTTTCCCTCGGAGCCGTCTTCGGCGCCCGAGGAGGGATCAATCGTCACAGCCTTGACCTTCGTGGCCGCCTTCTTCGCCTCTTCTTCCATCTCAGCCTTGAGATCGACCATCGGGGGAGGGTTCTTGACCGCCCACCCGGACCAGGCCTTCTTGAGGGGCGCCATCTCCTCGTTTTCCACGGAACTCGCGGGAGACTTGCGTGGGCTCTGCGAGCGCGAGACCTGCTCCGCGGGAGACGCCTTCTTGACAGCCGCCGCGTCGATGGAGGATCCACCCACCGCCTCAATGGACGTGATGGTCACCGTCGCGGTGGTGTGCTTCTCCGCGTCGAGCTTGCCCTCCACCAGCGTGTGCCAGCCCTCCTTCGCGGGATCCGGCGTGGCTCCGGTCACGACCGACGCCCAGCCCATGAACGGCTTGGACGCGCCATCCGCGCCTTGAGCGGGCGCGCCGACGGTTTCTTTGACCGCCACAACTGGCGGCTTGGGTTCCGTCCTTGGCGCTGGCGACGCGACGCGCTTGGGTTCCGTCTTGGGCGAGCCGGGCGCTTCCGACTGGCTGGATATCCGCTCAGCCTCGGCGCGAGCCTTGGCCTGTTCCTTTTCCTTCCTGATCTTCTCAGCCTCCTGTTCCTTGATCCTGAGACGCTCAGCCTCCTTCGCGGCGGTCTCCTTCGCGGCAGCCTCGGCGGCGGAGGTTGGCAGGCTGGCGGAATCCGCCCGTCCGGTGAGGATGGCGGCCCACCCCGTGGGCGCCCTCTCCATCCGCGGCGCCGCCGGCGACCCGGGTTCCTCATCCGGGGTGTCCGCGCCGGAGGTATCGCCCGCGTTCGAGATGGCCTTACGACCGCCCGTGATGGACTCGCGAGAGAGACTCCGAGATTGACCCGAAGAGGCGCGGCCGTCCTTCCGGTTGACCTCCTTCTTCTTCGGGCCGACAGTCTCCCAACCGTCGGCGTCGCGGTGGCCGTTAGCCGCCGCCGTACCAGAGTTTTGAGGCTGTGTCGGGGCCGCGAGGCTGTCCTTGACGCCGAAGACGAACATGTTGATGAACGCCGCGGTCTCGGCCGGGTTGAGGTCGAGGCGGAACTTCTTGTTGGCCGAGTCGTCGGCGAGGGGTCTGAGCCGGCGGATCCAGTTCCGGCACGCCGCCGCGGACAGCGACCCTTGCACCCTGGTGGGCTCGCACCTGACCTGCGCGGGGAAAGGGGACCTGGTGTCCCCTTCGCCCATCCACGCGTCGTTCTCGATGTTCATCTGGCCTCGCGAGGTCTGCGTCGTGGAGGGACGAAGGAGGGAGGTTCGGTCAGCGAGATTCGGTTGGAATAAAAGTGATGAATCAGTGACTGGCTCGTCATCGGGTGGAAGATCGCGGCGGGGAGTTTCGGGGCGTGATCGCGGCGCGGGGGGTGTGAGGTCGCGCGGGAACGGACGGCGATCGGCGTCCCGGACTCCGATCATCTCGTCTGTCCCACCCGCGACGCACGAACCCGCCCGAATCGCCGCGATGCACGGCCGATACCGCGTCGCCCGCGCCAGGAAAAGAGCAAAAAGCTCCAACCGCCACTCGCCCGCCGGGAGGCTTATCCCAAAAAGATAGAGCGACAAGATGGGGGGTGGGCGCGCGCGTCCGGCGCGTTGGATGCGTACTCACCGCCTCGAAAACGCCTTGGAACCTCTTCTCCGACAGGTTGTAGAGGAACAGGGGCATGCCCGGCTTGATATCCTTCACGAACGACCACGACTGCTGGGTCAGGCCAAAGAGACCATTCCGCATGCGCTCGTCGTAGGTGTCTCGGCTGCGAGTGAAAATCGTGGGAGGTGGGGGGGGGCGGTCAGCGTGAGACGCGTCCTGGGGTCGATTCGATCCCTATCGTCGGGTCGAAAGGTTCGGATGGGGTCATTCCGACTCGGGCACCCCAGCGCGACGCTCCGATCGGAAGAAGAAGGTCCACGGATCGCGCGCGCGGCTGGATCCAGGCAGCCTCCAACCGAGGGGAAGTGCCCGAGAGTGTTTTTTTGTTGGCCGGCGGGTTCGCCGTGTCCCGGAAACGCGCGCTCACCTGCAGATGAAGATGACACCGCCAAGTTCGTCGTCGCCGCTGGAGGACACACGCGTGTCTCCGCCTGATGCGCCCCTGTCGAGCTCATCGAGGATCTCGGTCGCCGACATGTACCCCATACTCGTGACACACGGCAACACGGCTCAACCTCCGGTGGTTTTCCAAGATGCCGTACACAAGCGCGCTCCCTTT
>Ga0209666_1002595_pt1 | contig 13444 bp, 9 predicted proteins | sample SaaInlV_125m_DNA_FD_184679 | JGI IMG/M metagenome (GOLD analysis project Ga0209666, IMG submission 184679) | Marine microbial communities from expanding oxygen minimum zones in the Saanich Inlet - Saanich Inlet SI037_S3LV_10m_DNA (SPAdes)... | ecosystem: Environmental > Aquatic > Marine >...
CGCGTATCCTTATTAATTAAATCGCGTACATATATAGTAATAATGTATCTTCGAGAAAATAAAACGTGCGTGCGTGCGTGTTAACGGACGGAATAATAAAATATAAAGGCGAAGGGTGCTTTTTAATCTGGACCTTTCTGGCTTGGACCTTTTTAATCGAAGTCAAACGCGCTCGCCCTTCCTTACTATGGCAGCATTTCTCAGGGAGGCAACGACGCAAATCTATGCATTTCGAGACCCAGTTTATGTGTAAGCGCCTCACCAATCGTCGGCGACACAGTGCAAAGGGCGGCTCGAAACCCCGTCTGATCACCATCGCTCCACGGAATCAGGGCGCTCGAACGCTCTTTCTTACGTGCGAGGGAGCGAAATAGGAGCTTGCCAAGTATATTCCGCCGTCATGAGGTGAGCATTACTCCCGCATCTATAGTAGTTCCGCTGAACAGTCCATGCCGCCACACCTCATAGTATCCGCAAGGTAGCACCCTCGCCTCTTGAATGCCACGACAGCGTCGGTTCTGCTACTTCGATGCAGGACAGAACTTCATCGACGCCAGGTGAAGATCTCCCGTTGTCAGAGAGTCATGCCGCGATTGACTCAGAAAACGCACTGACTCGAAATGGCGATACAGGCGTAATCTCTTCGTCGATTCAAAACTTAGCGTCCAAGGCGCCAAGAACCACAGAACGCGAGACTGGATCTGGAGCCCTTGGTTGGGGGAGATCAGAGGCTGGGATTCCTTACGAGGTGGCCGGAGAGGGCATGGTAGATCTTGAGTCTAGTCTTTGGACACCGGGGAGTACTACACCTGTTCGAATGGGGCTGCCTCCATTTGGTGCCATCGACTTACATTCCCCTGAGAAGCAAGATTATGCCACTGAGCCGTTCGCGAGGAAAGAACTAAGTGGCGCTTATCCAAACAACTCACATATCCAACTGGCAACGAGTCCATCGCGAGGGGAGCCTCTCCAGCGGCAAGACAGCTGGTGCAGCTTGAATTCTGGCGAGGGCTCTGTAAAGGGTGGCATGCGACGGAGTGGAAGCTTTCAAAGCATGCTTGCCATGACTGAGGATGGTAGACGAAGATTAAAGAAGTTAGGGAGAGAGACAAGTATGCGAACATTAAAGAATATAGGCGCAAAGGCTGCTGTCGTTGCTGCCATCGCCAGCCCATCAAATATTGCGGATGTTGTCACAAAGAACGCAAATCCCAACCTCAGATCGCAAGGCCAACGCTGGAATCACTGGGCACACAAGTATAAAGCGTTTGATCCAAGGAGCCATGTTGTCACTACGTGGCATCTTCTACTTTTAGTCACGCTCTCCGCACAGTGCATCAAATTGCCCATAGATGTGTGTTTCTACCCTGTTCAACCTGAAAGGGCATGGTCAGAGATGGCAGCGAATGCTAGGTCGCTGTTCATTGTAGGTCGGCTCTTTGACACGATCTACCTTTTCGACATCGTGATGAACTTCTGGACTGGCTTCTATCATGAGCCGACACAGGCATACATTCTCACTCTCCCAGATGTTGCACGCCGATATTTTCTATCGTGGTTCTTTGTAGACAGCATTGCAATTGTACCATGGGAAATGTGTTTTGTTCATGGACTTCTGATGCGCTCAATCAAGCTGATGAAAGTTCGCAAGATGATGACTAGTGTTCGTGCCAATCGCCTGACGAACACTTTTGTGAGTCGAAACGAGGTTGACCTTCAAATCATCCAGCTTGTGCAGGAAATTTTCAGCGCATTTGTAATTGTCCACATGGTCTGTTGCTCGTGGTGCTTTATATTACAGTATGAACAGCGCGGCCACGATGTCGGCACGTCCACGCCATTCAAGGTAATAACCGCGTACGAGTATGGCTTCGCTGACGACGGAGAAACTCCCGTAAATTGGGTTGTCAGCAATGATGTCATGGGTGGCGAGTTCGAGTACTATGTCGCTGCGCTCCAGCTGCTTGTACAGGGGGAAATGCAGTTAGTGAGCTTGGCTGAGCGCCTTCTCCTGATCATCTCTATGGCAATACTTTACGCCCTTTTTATCTTCATCATTGCAGAGGTTGCTTCAATTGTTTCAGAAATCGGGTATCGCAATAAGAAGTATCGCCAAACTATGCGTGAGGTGAATTTAATGATGAGAGAGCATAAGTTCCCCGGGGATCTGAGATACCGGCTTCGAAAGTACATTCGATTTCGTCATGTACAGCAGGATGGAAACAGTGCTGGTGTGAGCTTAAATGCGTCCCCTGAGCGTCGCTATATCCTCTCCCTGTTGAGCCCGCAACTACGGCAAGAAGCTATGGTTCACATGAACAATGTTGGTATAGGTCAGGTGAAACTTTTTCAAGACTCTGAACTTCCCAATGACGCGCTTTTAGCACTTTCTGTTGGTGCGCACATCGAAGTTTATGCTGGCCACGAATTTATTTACAAAGCTGGAGACGCTGCTGTGTCTTTGAATGTGGTTGTGAAGGGAGTCGTAAGCAACAAAGGTCGGCTAGTTCGTCGTCGAGACACCTTTGGCGAGGAAGCATGCCTAAGCGCCCACTCCGAGTACATCGGCAGCGCATACACGATCACATTCTGTTCGATATGCCATCTCAACGGCGTAGCTATAAAACGGATGTTCAAAAAGTACCCGCTGTCCGAAACAAAGATGCGCAAACAACTAGCGCGCAAGTTTGCGCGGGAAGGGCTCCGCGCTTATGTCCGCTACGTGAACGCCGCAAACAAGGGAAAGCTTGAGGAGTTCAAAAGTGATTTTTTTAACCAGGGGTTTTCAGAGTCTATGTTTTATCGCATGTACCTGACACATAGTAAATCGGTGGGGGAGTTCGAGCTCATGGAGCGCTGTGCACTGCAGATTCAGCGTGTGTGGCGTGCGAAGGTGCTTCGCCGAAAGGTTGAAACCGCGCAGTACAGGGCACGGATGGATCGAGCCGGGCTCTCTTTTGGGCAACAGAGTTTCTTGAAGCAGGGCAGGGGTGAACGTCTGCTAGGTGGCTTTGCCAGTGTGAAAGACTTTGTTAAGGCTGCGAAAGCAATGAATGATCCTCTGACAGACAATCAGAGGTTGGAATCCATGGAGTTGAACCAAAGGCAAATGATGGAGACACTCACAAAACTGCATGATTCGCTGAACGAGCTGACCCGATTTCGTGAGAAGGATACTCAGATCGTCCCGAGCTTCTACTAGATATGGAGGTTCCGAGGTTTCCAGGTTCGTGGTTGTTGAGTTGCGACGGAAAGCAATGTTAACGATATGATTAATCTGGCGATATGTATGATTGCATGCATGCGCATGTGCACGCATCACGGCTTTGCCGACACCACCCGAGAGAAACTCGCATTATTGATCTCATGATTTATTATTCATCACAAGCAATCAAGCAGTGATCGCTGATTTGTAATTATTACCTTCGTATATATGATAATACCTTAACGCGTGTAATAATGAAAGTACGAATGTACGTAAATGTTGATGAAAATACGCGATATAAATACACAGTCGCGACAACATAATTTGTCACGAATCTGATCCGTCCCAAACCTTCAATGATGAACAGCAGGATATTTAGCAGCAAACAGAGAGTCATTTTTGTGGAACTTGGGGAGTGGATGAGGGCGACTTGCGTCCGGAGGACCACGTGAATTAAGTCTGATCCGGCATCGCGCGACGCTTTGCTCGTTTGATTTTAAGCTGCTCTCTGTCCTGGTAACTCATGCAAGGCTAGACTAAGCTCATCGGTGCGATGTCCATCACTCGAGTCAGGGGATATGTCTCTCTTCATTCTGGCATACAGTTTTTGTTTCACAAATGACCCGAAAGAAATCTGTTACGTTCTGGCTGATCGAGGGGAGAATGAAAAATCCTAATGTATTAAGAGGGATGCTGTGCTGTGTGTTGCGCGGAACAAGTTCACCCAAGTTGGCGATACGTTGATATCAGATGCAACACTCGCGCCACGCATTGCGTTCTAAAACCGTGTACAGCTTTAATTATCAACACCTGCCTCTCTTATTTTCATACGTAGCGCAAGTTTCGCTGAAAGTTTTGGGCTTTCCTATCTTGCCCGAATTAGACAGGTTTGCAGGTCTGCTCACGTTATTTCGCACTGCACCTTGTGTGCCTGCTTTTGAGCCCTTCTTTTCGCTGCGCGTGTTACCTTCCTGGTCCACTCTATGGCATATGGCATAGACGTGCCTGGTCACCGTCCTCAACGGTTCCCCCTCTTTTCCCAAAACGGCTATAATTTTTCCACAAACTCTGCATGGACTGGCTGAAGTCTACATGAACGCGTCTGTCATCTATGAGCACATTGTCCATCTTGAAATATGCCGCCTCTGCTTCTTCCTTTGTCGCAAATGTCACAAATGCAAAGTTAAGAGAGTCGCCTGTCTTGTGGTCGCGAATGATATCGCACGTGACTACCTTTCCAAAGCGACTGAATATAATTTCTAGGTCCTCATCCGTTGTGACAGGATTCAAACGGCATACGAAAAGGCTTTCCTCTGGGGGCTTAGCATCCACATCAGGCAAATCTCCGATCATTTCAAGCAGCACAGCGCGACTGTGTGTTTCGTTTTCTCGGGTAAGATTTTCTTCCATGTCTTCGGCCGGTTTCCAGTCATCTTCAAGGCTCCAGTCATCTGGATCTTTCATGAGTTGGGGCGAGAGTTTCGGTATGAATGCTCCCAGTCCTGCTGGGTCGTCGAATGGGTCATCCAGTACTATCGTGTGTCTTATTCGTATATTCTGGCATGGTCGCCCCTTATTGTCACAGTAGATATTGTTGATGGCCTCAAGAACATCCAACCCTTCAGAAACAATACCAAACACTGTCTGCTGACCATCCAATCCATCGCAATTATCTCTTAAAGTGATGAGAAATTGACTAGCATTCAGGTTTCTCCCGGCAGAGGCCATGGAAACTGTCCCCTTTTTCTTGTGATTCAGTGAGGGCCGGATCTCATCCTCAAAGAATCTTGCCTGATCGCCATACATAAATTTATATACCGAGTCCCCACCTCTCCCCGTGGCCGTTGGATCGCCAGTCTGCACGACGAAATCCTTAGTCACGCGATGGAAAAGAACATTGTTGTAGTATTTAATCTTGCACAGCTTCAGAAAGTTCTTCGTGGTGCGTGGGCATTCGCTGGTGTGTAGGTCAATAACAATGTCTCCTCTAGTTGTCTCTACCAGAACCGCCATGGTGTCTTGTTTTCAGTCGCTCCAGTTTTACTTTTGACTGGAAGAGGACGGCCCATTTTTTTTTGGTGTTTTCCTCCTCTTCGCCGCTCGATCGGTTGGGGGTTGGCACAAGTAATTATGTTAGCTTTGTTTTTCGCGTGCATGCATGCATGTGTATGTGCGCGTGCGTACGTGCGTGTGTAGATAACATTTATTTACATATATAATATGTTTTAAATAATAATGATGTATTTTTATTTCTTCATTCGTAAAAATATATACGAACGAAACTTACCTTCGTTCGAAGGTAAATATAAATAAGATCTTTTATTAAATAAAAAGTGTTTCCTCTGGTTTTCAGATGTTTTCAGGACCTACCGATTTCGCGAGTCAATGAAGAAAAATCGCCAAAAACCTGCCGCAGGATGAAAAAAGCTGCGCAAAACCTCAAACTCCATTTCATACGAATACGAATGCATTTGCCGTTGAGTTTGAAGTTTTGCGCAGCTCGGTTGTCTCGGGCGATCCAGAAACATATTCTGTAACGTTGCTCATATAACAGTATTGAAGGAAACAAGCAGGTTGTTGCGCTTCCACTTCCAGCGCCGCTCAGTCTAAAGTAGTCTTTAAACCATTTTCCCGATATAGTCGTTGACTTTCGGTCGGCAGTGCGATTACCATACGAACACTGGTCGGTTGCAAATACCGACACGCGCTACACGCTAAACATTTAGGGTCGCGCGTGTTTTTTTATACAACCCCATGTTTAATAACGACCACACCAGGGGCCCGACGCGGAATATAGCACTACGGTGCACACGAATTTTACACCCAGCCGAACCATGTTGCAAACCCCAATTAAACTAACCCTCGACTACGGGGGCAATAGGTAGGCCTTTATACAACCCCATGTTTAATATCAATAATAATAAGTAAGTCACCATATATATGATACTGTATCCTCGCCGGCTCTCGCAGACATGCGCGTCGACACCTTAGCCGGTGCGTGTCTCATCTTCACAGGGACGTTACTCGTTTATGCATCTACCCTGCACGCCTCCGCGGCGGGCGGTGATGCATCCGAGTTCGCATTTGTTGCATGCGATCGCTCTATAGCCCATCCGCCCGGGTATCCAACTTTCACCATGCTCGCGTCCATGGGAACGGAACTCTTTGGCAGAGAGAGCTTCGGATCGCGTGGACCCGCGTGGGGCGCCAACTTCATATCTGCGATTGCAGGCGCGGCATGCGCAGCTGTTGTATACACAGCTACAGTAACCGCAACTGCGGATGCAACAACCGATCGGCTGACCGCGCACGCGTCTGCCGCGCTCGGGTCCGGACTGCTCGCTTTGCAGAGGAACACATGGATGAACACCATCCAGTCCGAGGTGTTTGGTCTGAATAACCTATTTGTGGCGCTCGCTATACTGTGCGCAGTACGGCTAGACAAACGCCCATCTATGCTGGAGGCGGCATTGAGTGCACTAATGTGTGGTCTAGCGATGACAAACCAGCACACGTTTGTGCTCTTTGGTGCGCCGCTTGCGGCGTGGGCACTATTTTGTCCGTGTCGGAGAGCAGGCCTCCTCACCCGACCGCGCGTCTTTTTTTTGATTTTGGTGCCTTTCATAGGCCTCACTCCATACGCCTACCTGATATGTAACTCAGGCAGGCCAAGAGATGATGTTGTTTTCGATCAGAAGGGAGTCAACCCGCCAGGTGCATGGGGCGCCACCCACACCGCGAAAGGTTTTGTCACGCACATTACGCGACAAGAGTACGGGTCGTTTCGGCTGTACAGCGGCGCGGAGAGAAGCGAACACCGCGCGCTCCTTGGTCTAAGGAGCTACATCTGGAACCTGACGGCTGAAACGCATGGAATCGCCTTGCCGCTTTTGATAGCGGCATCATGGGCGGTGGCGAGGGGAAGTGAAAGGAAGACAAAGGGGATACATAAATTCCCAGGGCTTGCTCCTGTGTTTGTTGCGTACATAATTTGCACGGTGGTCTTTCAGTTGCTTGCCAACCTCCCTATTGAGAACGAGCTTCACCTCGTCGTGAGTGCCAGGTTTTGGATGCAATCTGATGTTGCCGCAGGGTTCATTATCGGCTGTGGCGCTGCGTTCTTAGCTGAAATCGCTTCTTCAGAGATTGTCTTGATTTGGCCAAAAGGATCACAAGTCTACCAGGTCTTCAGAGGTATATTCTCTTTTCGCTCACTATCACTCGGCACTGGCCCTGCCGCCATGAGCATCACTGTCGCGATTCTCGCTACGCGCCTGGTCATTAATCACTCTGCTATGGACGAGTCCAACAATACAATCTTTGAGGTGTTTGGCCGCGAGATGCTTCGACCGCTTCCAAGGAACGCGCGGCTAATCGTGCGCGGTGACTTAATCACCAATAGCGCGCGGTACGTACAACGGTGTCTCAAATACAGGCGCGATGTACAAATGATCGATATGTCGATGCTAACGTACGGATGGTTTGTGCCTATGCAGGGCCCAAACTTTCCGGGGTTCACGTTTCCAGGCACGCACTATCACCCGTACCACAAAGATGGATTTTCTATGCGTACACTTCTAGATGCCAACTTTGGTCGCAAAGATTTAGGGTCGATACCGAGTATTGACGTCAATCAAGCTTCGAACGACATTTTCCTCGCGGGTGGGTGGCATGATGATGATGACAGTACCGAAGGTTTCTACAAGGAACAACCATTTGGCATAGCCGACAGAATCATACGTGTCGACTCGGCCGTGAACAGGAAACGGAGAAGACCACGATGCATCTACAAAGAGATGCGCGCATCACTGCCAAATATGACAGATGCACTGCCACCTAAATCGATCGTCGAGTTGAAGTATCCGGAGGGTCGCTGGGAGCGCGTTGCAATTAAGGATTACTATGCGGCTCACCACAGGCTTGCATTTGAGCTGCTTACATGGGGGCTCGATGCTGCTAAGGAACTCGACAAGAGGAAAGACAACGAGCCTGCCGATACGCCTGCCGACAGTGAATGGGCTTTCAAACGATGCGTTGAAATCATCAGTTGGTGTGTGAGCAAGCACCCAAAGCCCGTGCCTAGCTTTTATTGGCGGAACCTTGGGATTTGTTACCAGCAGCTCGGTGGCAGAAACGAAAGCTTAAGCACGGAGCATCACTCCAACATGTTGTCCGCATGGACCAGATATGTTGACTTGGGGCGAAGGAAACAGGCCGTGAGGATGGAGTATGGATATGATGCCATAGCACGCATAGTTGCTGCCACGTAGGAGTTTGGTCATTTGTTGGCGTTGCAGAGAATATATTTATTTCTACGAAGGTAAAAGTTATGATAAAATATTTGCTTGATTGTCCGTACATATATATCTATGTTTATTTATCCAAACCCTGCCCTGCGCGCCGTCCTCTGAGCCTTCGGGCAACACCTGCCCGCGACCTAAAGAACCAGCTCCGTGTACATGAGTTAATGGATCTATCATAAGAGGTACAAAAAATCACGCCTGGGTGAAAAGTTCGCTTTGAAATCACGAAATTTGATAGACTGAAGTAGCGACCCAAAAGATTTAATTCACCTTATTTTTATATAATAATTGTTGAAGTGCCTCCCTGATGAATGACCCGGGGGGGGTTATGACTCAGAAATGACGACGCGGTCGGCTGGTTCGGGACTAAGTTTTTAGACGATTTGATGAAGAAGTGCACATAGTTTAGATTTGAAGCTGAATTTTCATCGACGCGTCGGTCAACTTCGACGTCGACCATCGCCTCCTAGGAAGACGCGTTTGCGTCGTTGCTTCGTTCGGAAGTGGCGTGCGTGTGCGGACGACGCTTACATGCACGCCAAGCGCAACGATAAGGACGTGCCGCGGAACAGTCGGAGTCCAAAGAACGGGAAGACGTCGCACAGCGTTGCAGTCAGAAATAAAGTGGCAAACGGTGATCGTACGGTGACTTAGTTTACGACCTTTGTAAATGATCGAGCTCTCGACCAATCAGAAGACGTATAAACCTTTATATCTTACGTGGTTGAAAAAACCGGGTTGGAGTGCTAAATGTGACATCCCTTTGACGGACTCGTACCTTCAGATTAACCTTCGTATTAACTAATAATTTATTCGATACCTACTGATTAGCTTGTTGCCCTCGCGACGGCCATTCTTCCGCGACACAGAAGCAAAACCGGAGCCTCCAACGCTGTTCAGCACAAAGCGTATACATGAGCGACAATAATGAACCAGATATCGACGAAGACGATGATGACAAAGGTGGAAATGTCCGCGAACAGGACCGTTTCTTGCCAATCGCAAACATCAGCCGGATCATGAAGAAAGCACTTCCTGCGAACGCTAAAATCGCAAAGGATGCAAAAGAGACGGTTCAGGAATGTGTATCTGAGTTCATAAGTTTTATCACAAGCGAAGCAAGTGATAAATGTCAGCGTGAAAAGCGTAAGACGATCAACGGCGACGATTTGTTGTGGGCCATGAGCACGCTGGGTTTCGAGGAGTACGTCGAGCCTCTCAAGGTTTATCTTCATAAGTATCGCGAGGTAAAGGTTTATCTGCATAAAATGATTTTCCATCCTGTCGTGACTTTCCTGACAGTTTTACGATCTACAGACTGAAGGTGAAAAAGCCACCAATGCAAAACACGGCGATGGGGTCGCGAGGAAAGCTGACACGAGTGGCAAGGAGACAACACAGTGAAAGTTGAAACCAGCACTCCCAAACGAGCTGAAACCGAATGGACCTTTTCCCAGGCAAGATATCTCCAGAACTCTTTGTTGTAAGGATGTTTTTTTCGCTCATTTTCTGCTGGCACGTTCATTTGTTTACGGTTCGCGCAAATTTAAATATCTGGACGCCTGGCAACATCCAACGCGATAGAGACTCAAAGTCCCACTCTTCCCAAATTGCTTAAATTTACGGGGATTAAGTCCGTGCTATTGCGCTGCGGCTTCATTGCATTCATGATTTCCTGTTCATCAATTCGACCTCAATTCTTCCACGTGCATATCTCGAATATGTGCGCAGTTTCCAGAAGAGATACTTCCCTGAACCAAAATATTAGCTTTTTGAATAAAAATTGAAAGTGGTTAAAGCGTTACCCAAACGGTCGACCGATGAACTGTAACCCTACTGGCAGGAGCTTGTCTTCTACCAATACTTTCCCGCCACGAACAACAATTGCCTGTGATTCCGAACCAAATACTTAGAAGATCTTAGAAAAAAATCAACGGACCAGTCCATACCGGAAGCCCACACAAATTAATGTTAACAGTCATCATATCACCAGAAAACATTGCCAGTGGATGGTCCTTCTGGAACGACAAAAAGAAATTCAGTTTTGTTGCGTTTGAACAATCAAATATCTCTAAACCTTCTCGTTTGCACGAAAGGCTGGCGTTGGAGCGGCAGGAGTAAGTAGAACATCATAGGTTTTGAGCTTTGTGGACAGATCAGCTTCAACCAAGCTGCGAACCTAAGAGTTGTCGGAGTCATACTGAGGTAAAATGATATTGTTGATTCGAAAAATCAAACCTCCTGGGCTCGTTTGTAATATGCGTCGCTGTGGCCAGCTGATAGAGCATACGAACCCTGAGGGAAACTGGGCATTAATTTTGCAACGCTACATTTCTGATGATGTAGTGAGAACCATCAGTATTCGGCGTTTGACTTCAGCACCCATGCCTTCGCTGCGAGAGAGCTCCTTGACAGAACTTAAATTCAAGTTAAAGTGGACCTGAACATTGAAGTTGATGTATTTACCGAATCTCCAAAGCGGACATTGTCGTATCGAGCAAGGTTACTGGGAACGTTTCAAACTAGAATTATTTTGACATGTGAAAGTTACAAGAAACAATCAAACCTGCTAGCTTCTGAAAGTGCAAGGATATAATATGCAGGCAACCCAAGATTAAATGTTGGGCATGATACAACATCGACGATCCCCTGCGTATTTTCAATTTTCATGCCTGTTTCCTGAACAGTAGTATATCACTCACACCCAGGTCCTCAATATCACTCGCAGCTGTGAGTATGCGTTCTACAACTGAGATTTCAACTCCAGGCCCTTGAGCAGAATAGAAGTGAAGCACATCGCAGGATATTAATCGCAAAATCAAGCACTCGCCATACCGATAGTTTCTTTAATGATTGCAAAACGACGGCCACGGAGCGGTTGTGTCGTCATATGCTCAATGTCGAGCAGGTGCTCATGGTATGCACTTGATTTTTGCTTCTGCAGGGTTGAGTCAATTTGTTGGGAAGGTTCGCTCATCGCCGAGAGCACAATTGCGGCATCCTGCATATTGTCGACGAGATCTAATTCACTGAGATGAGGAAAGTTAATGCAAGACAATTACCTGTACCGAAGATGTAACAGGGCCAATGCAATCAAAGGATGAAGCATATGACATGAGTCCATGTCGCGACAAAAGTCCAAAAGTAGGCTTTAGACCTACTACTCCACAAAAGGAAGCAGGTTGCCTTATGGATCCTGTTGGGAAAGATATGGTACACGGAACTAGACCGATAGAGCGAGAGGATGACAAACCTCCAGTATCGCTACCCAAAGCTGCAATACACTGGTGCTGGGCAACAGCTGCGGCAGATCCTCCAGATGAACCTCCTGGGACTCGGCGATGTTCCCAAGGGTTTCGAGTAGCTCGGTATGCAGAAGTTTCAGTAGTGCTCCCCATACCGAATTCATCAAGGTTTGTTTTCCCAAGTATAATTGCACCAGAAGCCTGTTCGGAAACGAAGATGTCATAAATATTTTCATATGCAGAGCAAAAAGCAAGTCACCTTTAGAGCAGATACAACATGAGAGTTGAATGGCGGATAATGCGTCTGTGGAAAGGGCCAGAAGGACGGGGATTCAGCTGGTGACAGGCAATTTCCACGATAATTTTGGTTGGTGGTGCGTCTTCAAGTGGTGCTCATTCAACTGCACTTCAAGATCTGGGGTACCTCAAGTATACGAGATCCTGAAATGAATGTGGCTTGAATGTGGTTTCCATGACAGAGAGAGTGCACAGACATACCAGCCGTTGATGGCATATTTGATACACAGATATTGTCCTTAAAATATGAGAGACGTTGGAGAAGAAAAACAGGCTTCTAATGCACACATGCAGCAGGAAACCACCTTTATTCCAAAAGGAATCCCAGCAAGAAGTCCGGGATCGAGTCCGACCGAGAGCTTCCTGTCTATTTCCTTTGCCTGTACAGCACGAAGATATCTCATATTTTTCGTGAAAGCCAGATAAACATGTCCAGAGACTGACCTGCAACAAAGCTGCATCTGCTTGCTGCGACACGAAGCTTCCGATCGTTTCGTCAGTCACGAGGATCTAGCGAAAATATTTTAGCAACGCCCTCAAATAAAGTCCTTGCGATTTCCACCTTTTCTAGATGCGTTGACACGATTTCTTGGGCGGTGGTTTCCCCTTGTCTCAATCTAACGGCGACCTTCCGAATAGCTGACAGCCCGCTTGAGCAAACGTAAACTTGCTTTCGGATAAACCTAAGCCTTAGTCCATTCCTCTGCGAGAAACACAGCATCCAGTATGAAGAATACGAGCTGTCATGCTAAGACTTACCTTCGCGAATCCTCTGAGGTAGTCGCTCCCGTGCACTTGCACGGATAGGTCACAGGGGTGCAAGGCCGCCACGGATAGCATTTAACCTCTTGGTCTTGTTCTCTACTGAAACTTGTAAATGAGGTTAGCCGGCGTCTTCACGCGAAGGAAGTAAATGTTGCCAGTCTCTTGCTTGTGATATTTTAACAATAATAAATAAATATCATAAAAATATAAGTCATAAAATATGTTACCTTATTATATTCGGCAAAGCCGTTGATTACACGACTCGATGTCATCAACATATGGAAAAATGTTCGGTCACCTGGTACACCCAATCCAACGTTTTTTTAAACTCGTTTAACTCGTAAATCTTGGTTTACCTCTTGACACACGTCACTGAATCCAAGGGTATTAACACAAAACAGCCACGCTTTACCTACGAGTATTCAAGGTATGTTTTAATTGTCTAATTCAGACACATTAACCGCATCACACTATCCGAGATTTCGACCGTTCCCAAACGAAACGTGTGATCGATCCGTGCGCGTCTACAGTCACGGTTTTCTTTTCGTATTAGCCGTTAACCGCATCGCCTGCGCCGGACGCGCGTGCGCCGGACGCGCCCCGGTCTCGTCCCGCGCGCCGCGCCGCGT
>Ga0209666_1002602_pt1 | contig 13428 bp, 10 predicted proteins | sample SaaInlV_125m_DNA_FD_184679 | JGI IMG/M metagenome (GOLD analysis project Ga0209666, IMG submission 184679) | Marine microbial communities from expanding oxygen minimum zones in the Saanich Inlet - Saanich Inlet SI037_S3LV_10m_DNA (SPAdes)... | ecosystem: Environmental > Aquatic > Marine >...
CGCGTTCGACGGCGTCGTCGCCGCGCGCCTCCGCCTCGAGCGCCGCCACGCTCTCGCGGAACTCGCGCAGAAACGGATCCGGGTCCGAAGCGTCTTTGTCTTTTCCGCTCGCGTCGCTCTTTTCGCCGCCGAACAGGTCCGTCGCGAAGTCCGCCGCGCTCGGCGCCGGCTTGGGCGGCGCCACGCCGCGCAGCAGAGGCGGACGAGCAGAGGCGTTCGAGCGCGCGTTCGTTGCCGGCACGTTCTCGTCGCGCGCGCTCAGGTTGGCGAGCGCGGCGCGCAGGTACGTGCGCTCGCGCTCGAGCGCGACGATTTGCTTCGCCATCTTCTGGATCTGCGTCTTGAAGCGGTCGCGCGACTTGACGGCGTCGTGCGCGGTGCGCTCGGCGTCCGCGCGGCGCTGCTGCAGCGTCGCGATCTCCGCGTGCAGCGTAGCCTCGGAGGACTCGAGGTGCGCCTTCTTGTACCCGTGGAACGCGCGCTCCACCGCCGCAGCGCGCGCGTTCGCCTCCTCCACGCGCTCGGCGAGAGACTCCGCGCGCCGCTCGACGTCGGCGGCGCGCCCCTTCTCCATCTCCAGCTGGTGCTCGCACTCCTGCTGCAGGCGCCGCACGGCGTGCTGCGCCTCGGACATGCGCTGCGCCATCTCGCGCCGCTCAGCCTCGCGGCGCACGGACAAACTCTCCTCCGCGGCGATCAGACGGCGCTCGCGCTCCTGCACCGACGCGAGCGCGCCGGCGAGACGCTTCTCCGTCGCCAAACACGACTCCTTGGCGCGACGGTGCTCTGCTTCGCGCTGCGCCTCGCGGCGCCGCCACTCGCCCTCCAGCGCCGCCATGCGCTCCGACTCGCGCGCGCGCATGGAAGCCGTCCACTTCGCCTCCTGCGCCTGCTTCCAAACCTCGAGCTCCCACGCCACGGCGTACTCGCGGCCCTTGCGCAGCGAGTCCATCGAAGCCAGGCTGTCCGCGACGCCCGACGCGGAAACCTCCAAACGCGCGCGCGACTCTTTTTCGCCTCGAATCGCCTCCTCACCGTCGCCCGCCTCGACGGCCTCCGCGCGCCGAGCCGGAGGCGCGCTCGTACGCGAGGCCGTGCCCGCGGCCGCGGCCGCCGTGCGCTCCATGGACGCGCGGAGCGTCGACGCCTTGACCACCGCGCTCGGCGCGCGCTCGGGCCGCGCCGAGCCGGGGTCCCGCGTTTGGGACGCCGAGGAGGCGAGGTCGACGGCGACGGCGTCGTCAAAAACGGCGTCGGCGCCGGCGGCGGTCGCCGTCGTCCGCGCCGCCGCCCACGACGGCAAGGGCCCCTTCTCCGCGAGGCTGAGCACCACCCTGATCTCGCCCACCTTGACGGCCTCGGAGTCCAGCAGCAGCGCCGAGCGGGGCGCGCCGGGCGTCTCCGGGTCCGCGTCCGACATCACCGGCGCGTACCCGTCCAGCGTCGGCTCGCGCAGCAGCGGCGCCAGCGAAACCGTCGCCGTCCCGAGCAGGACGTCCGCCGCGTACGCGTCCTTGTGCCACACCTCCGCGGCGACTCTAGGGCCCGCGGCGAGCGCGGTGGCCAGCGCCATGACCCCCGCGCCGAAGTCGACGTGCCCGAGCCCGTTCTGCAAAATCACCTCCGACGCGCGAGCCACCGCCGCGGGGGGGTTGGTGCGCACGGGCGTCGCCGCCGCCGCGCGCGGCTTCCCGCCCAGCGACACCGCGTCCAGCAGCTCCGGCGGCAGGGACAGCTTGACCACCACGGACGCGGTCGGGAAGGGCAGCCGCCGCGTCGACTTGAAGCTGCGCACGTCCGCGGTGAGCGTGAACAGGTGGGTGGTCTCCTTGATCTGCGGTTCCTTCTTTCCGACTTTTGGTTCAAAGACATTCGAGGCATCCGCCGACGTCGTCGCCGGCGGCGGCGCCGACGCGCGGCTCGCGTCGACGCTCGCGTCTCTCTCGACGGCTTTCGCGCTCGCGTCGTATGAGTATCCAGTCTCCGGCGCGTCGCTCTCCGCGTCGGGCGCATCGCGTTTCTCATACGTCGAGCGGTTTTCGTCGCTCGCGCTGTGCTTTCGCGCGCTCGGCATCACCTCCTTGAGCGTCGCGAAGACGCGCACCTCGGGCGACGACGCGCCCTTGTCCGCCGAAAACGTCGCCGAAGAGAGCTTGAGCCACGACCCGGCGTGCTCGCCCCCGGGCGCGTACTCCAGCGCGTTCTGCTTCATCGCGCGGATGTCCACCACGGCCCAGCCCAGGCGGCGGTGGTCGTCCGAGACTGCGAGGGGGAAACCGCGGTCCGCGGGGGGGGCGACGCGGTCAGGAACGCGAGCGAGGCGGTCGGGAACGGGCGCGGCGCATTTAAATGAACGGGAGCGCGTCTCGGCGGGGGCGCGTACCCGTGAGCTTGAGCTTCGCGCCCTGCGCTTGCAGCCTTTTAATCTCGCCGGCGCTGCGTTGCCACGTGAGCGGCGGACCGCTCCACACCGGGGTGGTGGACAGGCGCGTGAAGCCCGTGCCGTGCTGCTCGTCGTCGAACACGCCATTCACCTCGAACGAGGTGTCAGACGGGAAATGGCGACCCTCGTGCACGAGCACCTTGAGCTCGAACACGGGTGCGCCCACCTCGGCTCCCGCCGTCATGGCGAAGAAGCGCTACAGACGTAAACCGACCTGTCACGCGCGCGGGGAGGCGTCGTGTGCGCCGCGCTCCGCGCTTTGCGCGTGCGCCGACCCGCGAGCCCGTCCAAGGAGTCATCGGCCTCGCAGGATTTTTGAAATTGTCTTCCTGGTATCGGCGCGAGGGCGAATCCACGGTCTAATTCTTGAGTTAAAAAACGGCTGCGTCGCCGCGTCGTCCAACTCCGCCGCGACGTCACAAGAAGTTCCCCTCGATCTGCCCCTTGATCTGCTTCATCTTCTCGATGACCTCCGGCTGCATGAGCTCCGCGGCCTGCCCCGTGATGGACGCCTTCCCCTGCTGCTGCTCGTACGCCGTGAGCACCGCGTCGATGGTTTTGAGCAGCGCGGGCGCCTCGCAAAACAGAAAGTCCTCGTCCTCGGTGGTCAGCTCCGGCCCGGGCGTGAACGCCTCTTCCAGACCGTTCCTGATATCCCTCGGGTCGTCCCCCACGGCGAGCAGGTGCTTCAGGATCCGCACCTCCTTGGGCTGCTGCCTGCCCATGGTCTCCTTCATCTTGAAGTACAGATGCGCCATCACGTCCTTCACCTCCTCCTCCACCATCGGCGACTCTTTCACCGACATGTACGCCTTCGCCGCCGTCAACACCAGCGCCGGGTCCAACTTGCCCTCCCCCGCTAACTGGTCGATCTTCTGGTTCATCTCCTCCAGCGTCTCCACCTGCAGAAGCTCCTGGAAGTTCTCCGCCGCGGTTTCCAGCGTCTCCGTGTCCCTCGTGGCCTCGTCGAAAGCCTCGCAGATGGACAACAAGCGGCTCGCCGTTCGCGCCAAGTCGTCGCGCGCCGCGTCGGCGTCGGCGTCGGACCGAGCCTCCTCGTCGCGCGCGGTCTTCATGTCCGACGTCGCGCTGTCGGTTTTTTCCGTCGAGCGTTCTTCTTTTCTCGCCTCGACCGCCTCCGCGTCGGCTTCGCGCGACGCCGCGCTCCGCGTCGCGCTGGTCGACGCCTGGTCGCGCACGAGCGCCTCGAGCTTGAACCGGAGGAACTGGAAAAACTCCGTGGTGAACTCGGCGCGGCGGCTCGTGACCATGCCCTCCCACATCTCCTCGCCCGTGTCCTGCACCTCCGCGAGCAGGTCCTGGTACGTCGCCACGCGCTCGGACGTGCCCTGCATCAGGCGAAGCAGGCGGGAGAGCCGGAGCATCTCCTCGGGGTCCTCCTCCTCCGCCGCGCGCGCCTTGAGGCGCGCGAAGAAGCCATGGCGAAGCGTCGGCCAACGCTCGCTCGATGCGAGGAGCCCGATCCAGTCCTCCTGGTCGCGCTTCAGGAAGATGTTCGCGAGGTTGTCGAACATCTCGGGCGAGCCGCTGTCGGGGTCGTCGCCGGCATCCTTCGCGATGCTCTCTGCGGCCTCCGCGGAGCCCTCTCCGGAGGACTCGGCGGCGGCGGCGCGACGCGAAACGGGGCGCCCGGACGGCGGTGGTGCGGCCGCGAGGCGGCGCGCGCGACGCACGCGCGCGCGCGGCGCGATCGCGGTAATCGCGAAACGACTCGTGCTAAGCGCCTCAGCCATCGTCCTGGTGGAGGGGGCGGGCGGGGAGGTGTGGCGGAAGCGGCGCGACGGTCACCGCGTGTATCGACGTCTCCGAGAATGTCATTCTCCGAGACTCCGAAAAAAAAACCCGCTGTCCAACACAACGAGAAATTCCCGTTTTGGATTGGGTCGGGCACTTCGAGGGCGCGCAGTGGCGAGTGCGTCGGTCTAGAGCGCTCCTCGCGTCGCGACGATACCATGGGCGGCGGTATCTTTGGGTCCACGACCCAGCCCTCGTGGAAAGGCCGCGCGCCGCAGCGGTGCCCCACGCACGTCGAGGATCCGTATCGCGAGTACATCGTGAAGGAATCGAAATGGCTCGACTCCTTCATGGAACGCGAGCTCAACCCGCCTCCCCCCCCGCCCTCGTACGACGTCACACCGCCGAACAGCCGACCGGGCACGGCGACTCCCCACTTCTCGAGCACGTCCCTGCGTCCGAAACCGGGCGAAGGCGCCATCGTCGCCGTGGGGTGCGTCCCCGCGGGTCCGCTCGACCCGATGCCCGAACCGCCGGTGACGAAGATCGAGCGGCGCGCGCGAGCCACCGCGCTCGTCGCCGCCGCGCACCGCGAGCGTCTGCGCGCCTCGGGCGTAAACGCGCGCGGGGTCGCGGACCGGGGCGCGGGCGCGGACGCCAACCTGGTGCACGCCACGAGGGCGTGGCAGGCGAACAAGACGCTGAGGCACGAAAACGCCTTCGTGACCATTCGGGAAAAGCAGCGCGCCGTCGACGCGGCGCGGCGCGACGCGACGCGCCGCGCCTCGCGCGGGACGCGGCGCGCGTCCGCGATGGATCGCGCGTCGGACATTAGAACGAACGCCACCTTGAATCCGAATTCGGCGTCGACGCGAACGGCGATCGGAGACGATCGGAGACGCGAGGAGGCTCGGACGTCCACCGCGGTGTCTTCCAAGCCGCGCACGGCGGCGGTGTCCGAGGTGGACATCGCGACACGCGCGACGGGCGCGCCGGGCGAGCAGAGCTCGCCTTTGGTTCTGAACCTGGACCACCTGGAGGACAGCTCCATCGAGGTGCTCCTGCACGAGCTGCGCAAGGCGGAGAAGGCGGTGGCCGCCGGCGAGGAGCCGCCGGAGACGTACGCGGCGGCGGCGGAGGCGCTCGCCGCGAAGAAACACGTCGCCGAGTGAGAGACTTTTTGTGTCGAGAAAAGGCGTTTGTCGTCCCGACGCGACGCGTCTCGCGTCTCACGAAAACGTGCCTGGGCCTTCGCTTCGTCTCGTCATAACATCTTCGCCTGATTATCGAACGCGGCTCTTCTGCTCCTGTTCTCGGCGGCGACGCGCGCGGCGCGCCTCGCCGCGCCCGACGAGCTCTCCGTTCGCCTCCGGTCCCACACCTTGTAGGCGACGCGCGCGACGGCGCCCACCCCGACGGCGACGTACACGCGGCTCATCCAGCTCTGCAGCTTCGCGAACTCCTCCGCCTCGGAGTCCACCATGCCGCCCTTCTTCTTCTTCTTCTTCTTCGCTCGTTCGGCGCCTCTCTCGGCGCCGGACGACGCGCGCGACGACGACGACGCGCCGCTCGCGCCCGCGCCCGCGTCGGCGTCGGCGCCGTCGAAACACCATCGCCCGTCGGACGATACATCGGACACCACGTCGTACCCGGCGGCGACGCACATCTGCGTGCCTTTCGTCGTTCCTTCCGTCTCCTGCGCCATCCAGTCCGAGAGCTTGGCGCAGATGGTGTCGCTCGCGCGGCAAGGCACGACGCGTCCCGAAGAGTCTTCCGCGAAGTGCTCATCCGCGCACGCGCGGAAGACGGCGTCGCACACGCCCGCGCACACCGGCGTCTTCGCCTTAACGCCCGCGCGCGGGTCGCACACCGAACACTCCAGCGACGTCCAGGCCTTTTTGTGCGAACAGTTTTATGTTATGTTTTTTCATGTAACACCGACAAGAAGAGAGAAAGAGGGGAGAGGTGAGGTTTTAGTTTTAGTTTTAGCTTTAGCGCGCGACGTTCGTTCGACGGAGATCGATGTGATGATGATTGACGTTTGAGAAAAAGAGAGAAAAAATAAACCTGGGGCGCGATCGGCTCGCATCTCATCGAAACGCGTTCGAGACTCGGCGTGAAGTGTCGCGTACCTCTCTGCATTTCGGGTCGAAGCCGTTCGCCTGCATGTGCGCCACCACCCTGCGCACGCCGTCCGTCGTGCCCCGGTCGCAGCACGTGCTCCGCTCGTACTGCTGGCAGAACGTCAAGCCGCGGTTCTTCGAGGGGGGCTTGCCGTGCGACAGGAAATCGGGGTACCCCGCGTGCGACACGCACGTGGGCGCGCTGGACTTGGCGGCGACGCCCGAGAGGAACACCGCGAGAAGCGCCGCGACGAGTGATCGCGCGCGAATCGCCCGGCGGTCCGTCATGCTCCCGCGCGCCGTCATCCGCTCCCGCTCCGCGGCAACGACTGAACGGGGCGCGACTGTGCGCAAAAAGCAAAGACCGCGAGAAACGCAATGCGCCTGCTCGGTACCGAAGCTTCGTACCACACGCACCGCACCGATCGCGATTCCGCGATTCCGGCATCGACGAATCAAAAACGCGCGATGGCGCGAATGTCGTGCCGTGCGTAAGTACGTTACGAGGAACGTCGCGCGGTCGTTTCCCCGAGGCACTCGCGTCGGCGCACGCGGAGGGGACACGAGGCACGGCTCGCGCGACGGGCATCTCGAGCGTCCCGTGTTTGACTCCGAGGCGTTTGATTCGGACAGCTCGCTCGAGCGCCGTAGAGAGGATGGCGTCGACGGCACGACTCGCATCGTCGCATCTCGCGCACGCGCGCGTCGGAAATCGGCACGACACGTCGTCGCGAAGCCGATCGACGTCCGCGTCGTCAAGGTGGAGCCGCTGCCCCTCGAGACCTCGAGGCGTCGGCGGCCCTGACGGGCACGGAGAGGGACGCGCGCGCGCTCGCTTCGCGCGCGCGCGCGCCCTCCCCGACGACGCGTCGCCCAAACGCGGCGTGCTCCTCGAGGCGCCATCCTGCGAGCTCGTGTCCAACGAGGGGGGCAAGTTTTCGCTGGTGGGCGAGATGGTTTTGGCGTGCGACGCGGACTCCGTGTACGCCATGCTCACGGACTACCTCGCGTCGCCGCGCATATTCTCCACGGTGGACTCCGTGCGCGTGGACGAGATGGACGACGGGCGGCTGCTCGTGCAGCAGAGCTGCCGGTGGCGGTTCCTGGTGTTCGGCGGCGCGTTCCCGTGCCAGCTGGCCGTGTCAGAAGAGAAACAACGGCGATACATGGAGGTGGCGCTGCACAAAAAAGGATTCATACGCGAGTTCGAGGGGAGCTGGACCGTCACCGAGGAGCCTAGGCTCGGGGGCGTGCGCGTGCGCCACACGCTCGCGCTGCGCCCGGCGCTCACGCCGCCGTACGCGCACAAGATCTTCCTCAAGCAGATCCGGGAGATTTTGCAGGATGTCGAGAACGAAGTCGCGGCGTGGGACGGTCGCGGGTACGTCGTCGCCGACGACGCAACCGTCGCGGCGGTCGCCGACCGCGCGCTCTCTTCCCCGTGACAACGCGTGTTTAGTGAACGCGTGTCTCTCCTTGCTATTCTACAACGTCTCGCGCTTGTAACACCACTCTAGTTTGATGTTGATGTCGCGCCGCCAGAGTCGATTCACCCGCGCGCGGCGATCTCGCAGAGCTGCAGCGACTGGCCGGCGTAGAAGCGCACGTCCGCGTCCTCGTCCGCCTCCAGCTCCGCGAGCGTCGGCCGGATCTCCCCCTCCACCACGGCGGCGTCCAGGGTCGACGCCACCTCCCCGAGCGCCTTGGCGGCGCCGAATCGCACGTTGGGCACGGCATCCTTCGCCGCCGCCTTGAGCGCGGGCATGATGTCCCGCAGGCACGTGTCTTGCCCCGCGACGGACGCGAGCAGCGTCATGGCGCGCACGACGGCTGACCTGTGCAGGTAGTGCGGGTTTTCCGCGAGCGCCATGACGCGCGGGATGACGTGCTCCTTGGCCCACTCCGTCCCGAACACCTCCGCCAGCCGCTTCAGGTTCACAGCGGCGGCTTCGCGGATGGAGTACACGCGGTCGCCCAGCCAGCGCAGGCACAGCTTGGTGAGCTCGCCGTCCTCGCCCTCCGCGTTCTTCTGGAAGAGGAACGCCGTGCCCATCTGGCTCGCCAGCAAAGGCACGTACTCGATGATGGCGAGGCGCACGCGCCAGTGCGCGTCCTCGGCGAGGTCCTCGATGGCGGGCAGCAGCTCCTGCGCCAGCAAGTCGACGCCGATCACCGAGTTCACCTCCTCCAGCTTGGAGATGATGTTCAGCCGCACCTCCGGGATCTCATCCTTGAGCAGCGTCAGGAACACCGGCAGCAGGTGCTCGATCGTGCGATCCTTGCCCAGCGTGGGCGCGAGGCCCATCACCACGGACGCCAGCGCCGCGCGCACGTGCTGGCTCGCGTCACCCGCCAGCTCCTTGACGCGCGGCACAATCTCCGCCGTCGCCGCCTCCGGGCCCACCAGCCGGCACAGCTCGCTCGCCAGCCCCGCGCTCGCGATGCGCACCTCCGCCTCGCCGTCCGCGAGCAGGCGCTCGTACGAGCTCACCAGCTCGTCGCGCGCCACCTGCGCGCCCACGCACTCGCACAGGTCGTACAGCTGCTTGGCCACCGCGTAGCGCACGCGCCAGCTCTTGTCGGCGACGAACTTCTTCGCCGCCGGAACCATCTCCGCCGCGCACGCCTCCTTCGGCAAAAGCCTCCCGAGCGCCGCGCAATCCTCCACCACCAGCAGACGCACGCTGTCCTGCTCGTCCAACGTCAGCCGCCGGAACAAAGACAGCATCTCCGTCTCGACGTGTCGCGACTCGCACGCCGCCGCGAACGCCCCGAGGTGCTGCGCGGCGGCGCGGCGCACCATCGGCGTCTCGTCGCCGCACAACTTGGCGTACGCCGCGCGCATCTCGTCGCGCGCGGCTTCGTCCCCGGCGCACAGCTCGTACGCCGTGGCCATCAGCCCGCACGCGGAGACGCGCGCGGAGAACCAGTCCCCAGAGGCGAGGCGCATCGCGAACGGCGCGAAGTGCGCCTTGGCGCCCTCCGGCGTCATGCCGCGCGCCACCTCGCACGCCGAGCGCACAGCCTTGTCGCGCACCGCAGTCTCCTCCACTGATGCTAAATTCTCCAGCGGCGCGAGCAGCGCGTGCGCGTGCTCGGGCCCGCCCACCAGGCCGATCAGGTTCACCATCTCCTCCGCCACCGCGAGCAGGCACTCGTCCTCGTCGTCGTTGGCGTCCGCGAGGAAAGGCACCAGCTCGGCGCGCGTGCGCTCGGGGCCGAGCGCGCTCGCGATGGTGGTCAGTCTGCGGATGGAGTTCAGGCGGAGCTGCACGTTCTCGTTCTGTCGCGTCAGCGCGGGGGGCATCAGGGTCAGCGCGCGAGCGTCGGGAGACCGCCGGCGGCGCGGCGCGTTCGCCGCGCGCTCGGGAGAAGGAAAAAGCGAAAAAAAAAAGCTTCCGACGTCGGACGGAAAACGGACGACGTCGGAAGGCGCGTCGGACGCGCGCGTCCCGCGTCGTTCCGCGACCGCGCGGAACGCGCCGGAGCGCTCGCGGGACGTCCCGAGTCTGCGCCGCGCGGAATCGAGGCGTCCCGTCGCGCGTCGCGTCCGCCACGCGACGCAGATCACGGCCCGCGATCGGTGCGGTATTTTCGCGAGCGCGGTGTTCAAACCCGATGGGTTTTGCACCACCGCGGACGCCGGAAACGGCGCGGCGTCGCCGCCGCGGGCGTCGTCGCGTCGTGGTGTGCCTGGCGAACACGCACCTTGAGCTCGTCGATCAACATCGCGACGTTGAACAGGTCGGAGTCATCGGACGCCATGGTGCCCGCCGCGAACGGATGCACGTGCGACTCGAAGTGAAGAGTCGTACGCAAACGGACCAGAAACTGCACTGTCCACCGTCCTTCGAAAGGCGAGAAATCGAAACGAAAGCGGACGAGCGGTCTCGTTTGACCGGGAGACCGACTAAAAAAGATGCTTCGAAACCGACCGCCTTCGTAACATAAAAACCGTCGCTCTTCCTAAGTGCCTAATAGTGCTATGCGTGTCTAGTACCCGTCGTTCCCCTGCTGGTGCTTGAAGGCTCGAACCTCGTCCGAGAACTTCTGGGAGAGGTCGCTCACCTGTCGGGACGAGAGAGAGAGGAGAGGGCGAAAGGGCGAAGGTGAGCCGCGGTTCGAGCGCGTTTCGAGCGCGAGCAAAAAGAACCATCTCGCCATTCGGGCGCCGATTCCGTCGCGAGTCGTACCTCCGTCCTCAGGTGGTCCACCGCTTCCGTCATCGCCTGCATGGGAGAGGAGTCTTTGTTGGTGTGGACCTGCGGGTTCGGCGACGCGGAACGCGTGTCAGTCGTCGTCGATGGGCGCGAGACGCGGGGAGGAAACCCTAAAAATGACAAAATGGCACACTCGGAGGAGATGCGATGAACCCGCTCCGGAGAGACGGGTCGCGGTGTGCGCGACGCGGTGCGAGCGAACGCTCGCGTCGCGGCGAACGGGCGCGCACCTTGATGACGATGCGGTTATCGGAGGGGTGCGGCACTTGGTACCCCGCGAACACCACGTTGGGGTCGCGGTGCAGCTGCATGCGCACGGTGTTCCCCAGCGTGTGGTCCTCCTTCTGCACGATGAACGTTCCCGCGTTGGAAACCTTCGTGTCGCGCGTGAAGGTGAGCTTCCGGACGCCCTCCGGAAGCACGAACTTCTCGGCACGGGAGGGCTGGTTCATGGTGCCTCGCCGTTTCGCGCGCTCCGAGTGCTGGGGGCAGACCCTTGTGCGCTGCGGAGTGAGATCGGGGGCGATCGACCACGCCGTTCGAGGAATTCGGGAGACCCTGGCGCGGCTTCAGACGCGCGGGGCGCGGCCGGTTCGCTTCTCGCGTTTTCGCAGAAAAAGGCAAGTGAAAGTACTTTCGTAGACTACGCACTCGCTCGTCGCGTGTCGACACCTGACGACGCGTACGGTCCACCTAAAAGTGACTTCACAGATCCTCGCGCCCCGAGCGCCCGCGCTCGGCCATCTCCACCACCAGCACGTGCGCGCCCTTCGCGCCGGCGACCAACACGACGTCTGCGCTTGAGGAAATTTCGGCGGCGTCGTGCCGTTCGAGCGTCGCCGCCGTCTCGTTCCCGGCGTTCACCGCGCATTCGCCCTCGACGCACAGCATGTACGCCTGCCTCCCTTTCGCGGTGGCGAAAGGCAGCGCCACGTTTGGATCCAACTCGGTGACCTTGATACACGCGTCCTGGTTGATCTGCACCGGCGCGGTCCCGCCGTCCACCCCGGCGCCCGGCACGGGGCTCACCGCCGCGCACCATCGGTTCAGTCGGTCGGCTCGTTCAAACGCGTGCGATCCGTAGTTCGGCGCGAGGCCTCCGGCGTTGGGAACGATCCACATCTGGATGAACCGCAGGGGCTTGGAGCTGTCGAGGTTGTGCTCGCTGTGCCGCACGCCCGTTCCCGCGGTCATGAACTGGATCGCGCCCCTGGTGAGCGTCTCGGACGTGCCCATGGAGTCCTTGTGCGTCAGCGCGCCCTCGACGACGTACGTGCAGATTTCCATGTTGGCGTGGCCGTGCGTCCCGAAGCCCCGCTTGGGCATGACCAAGTCGTCGTTCATCACGCGGAGCACGCCGAAGGAGTCGTTCTTGCTGCTGGAGTACTCCGCGAACGAGAAGTGGAACCGAGACGTGAGCCAGTTGGGGGCGGACCAGCCCCTCTTGTCCCCGCTCGGGTTGGAGGGGTTGCCGAACCACGACGGGTCGGGCTCGGACTTGAAGAGCTTGTGGTGCGGCACCTTTCGGATGGGGGCTTTCCGGCCCACCGTCATGTCGGCGAGCGGACTCGGCGGGAGTGCCGGGCTCTCGGTGGTTCGGGGGCGGGTCGGACGACGAAGCGCGTTCGCCGAGACGATCGAGGGCCGCGCGAGGCTGGTGCACGCCGTCGGAAGCGCGCGCATGCGTCGCCGCGACTCGTAGTGACGCTCCGCGAAAACTAGTCGCGACAATGTTCCGAAAAGTCGTACACGTGTCCGCGAAGCTTGCCGTTGCCGTTCGTCGAGGAAGAAATGTCTCCGTTCGCGGAACATCTAAACGTCCCCGCAGGTCCCGCGCCCGCCACAAAGCCTCCGCGCGTCTCTTCGACGTCCGCGGTTTGACGCTCACTCAGGTTGTGCGCGCTCGCGTGACCGACTCCGCGCGCGACACTCTCGGCGCTTCCCTCGCCGCGTCCCGGATTCACCGGGCGATTTGTTGTTACCGCGGTTTGCGCACATGCCCGCCGCGATGAACAGAGAGAGCCCCGCCGGGGCGACGGACCACTACCGCCCCGCGTGCCCCGGCTTGTACGCCACGAGCGCGGCGGGCGAGGCCGAGACGGTGTTCACCCCCGCGCAGCTCCAGAAGATGGACTTCCACGTGGAGTGCCACCTGTCCACCGCGTTCGTCACCGTGAACACCACCTGGGTCGTCCCCGGGTCGCTTCTGAAATCCGCCAAGAACGACGGCAAGAAGGGCAACATCACCTTCGCCATGCCCGTCACGGAGCAGACCACCGTCACGGGGGTCTCCGCGCAGATGTCCAACAAGCGCTTCGCCAGCGGGGTGATGCCCAACAAGGACACCAAGAACATGAAGGGCACGCGCTTCGGGCGGAACACCGCCGCGCCGTTGCCCGCGCACCCCGAGCTCTTCGCCATCTCCATCCCGGGCGTGCCCGCGGGCGAGACCGTGCACGTGCAGGCGACGTACTTCACGCCGCTGGACTTCGAGAACGGCGCATACGTGTTCCGCGCGCCCACGCGTCTGCCCACCGGGTGCATTTCACCCAACACGCCCCTGACCAAGGTGCTTTCGGTGATGGCCACCGCGCGATCCGCGTACAGCGAGCAGGTGCAGGTGATGTCGCCCACGCACCCCGTGACCCTCGTGCAGGCTGGCGCGGGCGTGACGCAGGTGCAGCTGGACCCCATCAAGCGCGAGAAGTGGCAAAACACCGAGTTCGTGATGGTGATGCCCGTCTGGGGAGGGGACATCGCCGCCGCGGGCGTGCAGCAGCCCCCCGCGCCCGGCGATCCGGACCGCAGGCACGCCTTCGCCATCGCCATCGCGCCGCCCAAGCCCGAGGCGGTGAATCCGTTCCCGCGCGACGTGATCTTCCTTTTA
>Ga0209666_1002603_pt1 | contig 13425 bp, 19 predicted proteins | sample SaaInlV_125m_DNA_FD_184679 | JGI IMG/M metagenome (GOLD analysis project Ga0209666, IMG submission 184679) | Marine microbial communities from expanding oxygen minimum zones in the Saanich Inlet - Saanich Inlet SI037_S3LV_10m_DNA (SPAdes)... | ecosystem: Environmental > Aquatic > Marine >...
TTAAGCTTTTAGGTAGTGACTTTGGAATTTTTGGTTTTTGTATTTGCAAGGTGGGGTCACTAGTTATCTTTTTCTCTCGATATAGAAACCTATAAAACCTTCTCAAGGTTGAAAGCAGTCTTGAAATACTTCTGGCTTTTGAAAATGGGAACTTGAATGACAGATATTGTTGAATATCTGATCTAGTAACGCTTTCTAAATCTAATGTTTTATTTTCATTTAGCCAATTAATAAAATTATACAAATCAAATCTATAACTATTTAGTGTATTCTTCGATAAGCCATCCTCAAGCCACAAATGATCAATAAATTCATCAATTAAGATATTCTTTTTTTTATCTAGTTTATCGAGCAATGAATTTCTTCCTTGTATCCTTTAACGTCAATTTTACTTAAACCTATCTAATTAGAATACTTTATTACGGAACAAAAAAAAGCCCCTTTTAGGGGCTTTTTGAAAGGGTATTTTTTTTATGACTATGCTTTATCTTCTGACGGAGCACTTTCATCTACTTTTGCTTCGGTTTCGACTTTATCTTCTGACGGAGCACTTTCATCTACTTTTGCTTCGGTTTCGACTTTATCTTCTTGTGGAAGATCTACTTCAGGGATAGCTTCAAACTCGTTATCACTCTCGCGAGCCTTTAGACGTTCGCTAATTCTTGCAGATTTACCTGAGCGATCTCTGAGATAAAATAATTTTGCCCTTCTTACATCACCTCTTCTAACAACTTTAATATTGTCAATCAAAGGTGAGTGAAGCTGAAAGGTTCTTTCAATTCCTTCACCAGAAGAAATCTTTCTAACAATAAATGATGAATTTAGACCTCTGTTTCTTCGTGCGATTACAACACCTTCAAATATCTGTATACGTTTTCGATTTCCTTCAACCACCTTAACGCCAACAGCTACTGTATCTCCTACATCGAATTTTGGGATTGATTTTCCTAGTTTGGCAATCTCCTCATTTTCAAGTGTTTTAATTATATCTACCATAAACCTTTTTCCTTTTTATTATTTAGCCTTGTTCCTGCTCTTGTTCTATTTCTTTAAGCAGCCGAGACTCTTCTTTTGTAAGTGATTTATTAATTAATAAATCGGGTCTTTTTAACTTCGTTTCTTTAAGTGACTCTTTTAATCTCCAAATTCTAATTTTTTCGTGATCACCGGACAATAAAATATCTGGTACTTTCAATCCTCTTACTGACTCGGGCCTTGTAAAGCTAGGGTGGTCAAGCAATCCATTTACAAAGGAATCTTGATTTACTGACTCTATATCATTTAACACCCCAGGGATTTGCCTAATCAATGCATCCATTAATAACATTGCCGGAAATTCTCCCCCACTTGTAACAAAATCTCCAATCGAAATCTCTTCATCAACCCATTTATTTAGACGCTCATCTACGCCTTCATATCTGCTAGCTATCAATATTAATCCTTCTTCATTCGATAGCTCTTTTACTTTTTCATGTTTTAATCTAGAGCCTTTAGGCGTTAAATGGATTACCTTACGCCTTTTTATGCCTAAACTTTTTTCTTTAGCTCTTGCTGATTCAATTGATTTAATCAAAGGGTCAGCCATCATTACCATTCCTGGACCACCGCCATAAGCTCTATCATCTATGGTCTTATGGGTATCTGTTGCAAAATTTCTAGGATTTATAAAATTAATATCAACAAATCTTTCTTTAAATCCCCTACCAACAACACCAAAATTAGTTAATGCCCCGAACATTTCAGGCATTAGCGTTACTAAATCTATTAAAAATATTTTAGAAGCTTTCATCCCAATCAACAATTATCTGTTGTTGCTTCAATTCTATTTTTTTAACAGTCATTTTTGTGTAGGGAATTAATCTTTTTTTTTCTCCCTCAACAACAAGAACATCATTTGCGCCTGTTTCTATAAACCCTGTTAATTTTCCAAATAATAATCCATCAGTATTATGGACTTCGCATCCAATTAAATCATCCCAATAAAACTTATTATCAGTTAACTTTGGTAAAGACTTTTTTAAAACGCCTACCCAATAATTCCTATATCCATCTGCTACTGTTCTATCATTAATACCTTCAAACTTTACCATCATTCTATTTTGACTAACTTTGATGCTTTCAACAGATAAACTAGACCAATTTGTCTCATCAGATGATATAAACCATTGTTTATAATTTTCTAATGTTTGAACTAATTCTGTATAAACTTTTACTTTAATCCAACCTTTTATTCCAAAGGATCCAACCAGCTGCCCCATTACTAAATAATCTTCTTTCATAAAAAAGATTACATCAATTTAATTATTTATCATCAGCCTCTTTTGGAGCCTCTTCCTTAGGAGCTTCTTCTTTTGGAGCTGCGGCTTCTTCTTTTGGAGCCTCTTCCTTAGGAGCTTCTTCTTTTGGAGCTGCGGCTTCTTCTTTTGGAGCCTCTTCCTTAGGAGCTTCTTCTTTTGGAGCTGCGGCTTCTTCTTTTGGAGCCTCTTCCTTAGGAGCTTCTTCTTTTGGAGCTGCGGCTTCTTCTTTTGGAGCCTCTTCCTCAGCTGATACTGCCTCTTCTACTTTAGCTGCTTTGTCAGCGGCTTTCTTATTTTTTCTTGCCAATGCTTTAGCATCATCTTTCTTTTTCATGGCAACAAGTCCATCAGGACCTTTTGCATTTAACTTTACTATTCTATTAACAGTTTCAGAAAGTTGCGCGCCGTTTGATTGCCAATATTCAATTCTTTCAGACTCTAACCTAAGCGTTTCAGACCCTTCTCTAGCACTAGGATTATAAAAACCTACCCGCTCAATAAATCTTCCATCTCTTTTTTTGCTTGACTCAGCAACTACAACATTAAAGTAAGGTCTTTTTTTGGATCCACCTCTTGAAAGTCTAATAACTACCATAATCGAAATCTCTTTATTTAATTTATTTACAGAAAGGCGGAAATTTTACGCTATTTTAGCTATATTTGGCAAATTAAATTATTGATTTTTTATAAATATTTCGTTGGGTCAGGAAGACCTGCATTTTTAAACCCAGCCTTTCTCAAACGACAAGAATCACATTTACCACATGCCAAACCTTCAGAACTTACCTGGTAGCATGAAATTGTAAGAGAATAATCAACCCCCAATTCAATTCCTTTAAGAATAATTTCTTTTTTTGAAAGCTTTATTAATGGAGTATGTATTTTAACTAAATCTCCCTCAACCGCTTTTTTTGTTGCTAAATTCGCCATTTTTTGAAAACTACTGATGTATTCTTCTCTACAGTCAGGATAGCCTGAGTAATCTACAGCGTTCACACCAATAAAAATATCGGTACAGTCTATTGACTCTGCCCAAGCCATAGCAAGTGACATCATAATAGTATTCCTTGCAGGCACATAAGTAATAGGTATACCGGTGGATAAATTTTCAGGGATACTAAGAGAATTATTCGTTAACGCCGAACTATTTAACCAACTTAAATCAATTTCAACTTCTTTTAAATCCTTAACAGAAAAATATTTTGCAATTTTTTTTGCCGCTATTAATTCATAGTTATGACGTTGATGATAATTTATACTTAGCGCATAACAATCATAATTATTTTCTTTCGCGATTGCTAAAGTTGTCGCTGAATCTAGACCTCCAGATAACAATATGATCGCCTTCTTAGACACCTTTTTTTTCTCCCCAAATTATTTTATGTAGTTGCACCTGAAATCTAACAGTTAGATTATCCTCTAGAATCCACTCTGATAGATTCTCATAAGATAAATTTTCGTACACAGGTGAAAAAATTATTGGTGCTTTATCAATTAAATTTTCTTCTTTAATAAATGTTTTTGCCCATTCATAGTCTTCTCTACTTGAGAGAACAAATTTTATTTCGTCCTTATTATTTATTAAAGCAAGATTTTTTCTATCGTTTTTTAAGTGCTCGCCAGAATCTGGCGTTTTGATATCAAGAATAACTTTTGTCCTTTCATCAATACCTTCAATACTTAATGCACCTCCAGTCTCTAGTGAAACCTGATAATCATTATCACAAAGTTTTTTTAAAAGTTCCCAACAAGGCTTTTGAGCAAGAGGTTCACCCCCTGTCACTGTTACATATTTGGTTTTATATTGAGAAATATCTTTAAGTATTTCATCAAGTGACATATTTTTTCCTCCATGGAAGGCGTAAGCAGTGTCACAATATGTGCACCTCATTGGGCACCCAGTTAAACGAATAAATATAGTGGGAAAACCTATACGCGAGCTTTCCCCCTGAAGTGAAAAGAAAATTTCGTTTATTTTAAGAGAGGTCACTTGATTAAAACCTAGAATTTATAATTTAATTGATTCTAAATCCTTAAGTCTCTTTTTGGCACTCGAAATAATATCAGCGTTTGGATATTTTTTTATCAAAGTTCTAAGGGTTTGTTTTGCTTTTGTGATTCTTGTTAATTGGATTTGAGAGTTTGATACTTGGTATAAGCTGTTGGGTGCTATCGGATTATCAGGGTACTCCAAAACTATTTTATTAAATGTATTGATTGCTGCTTTATAGTTTCTTAATGCAAATTGTGTGTATCCTAAATTATACTTAGCCTCAGGTAATAATTCTGAACTAGGATAGTTAACAACAAATTTATCAAGTGCATCAAAGGCTTCTTTGTATTTGGTAGCTGTTATAAGTTTTTTCGCATCTTCAAATTCCTGATATTCTATATTTTTATCCACTAATGGCGGAAGGTCAGCTGCCTGCGGAATTGGTTCAGGAGCAATTTCAGGAAGTACTTCTTCTTCTTGAATAAGAAGATTATTTTGAGATAAGGGTTCGTTGGTTGGCGCAGAATCAGATGAGTTTACGTTATTTTCTATTTTCAACGCACTATCTTCAATTTTTTGTAAACGCTCATTTAATTCTTTATATAAAACTTTTTGGCGCTCTTCTGATGTTTGTAATGCATAGGTTAAGACTTCAACTTCACCTCTTAACTTAGAAAGGTCATCGAAAAGGGTATTTATTCGTTCGGAAAGGCTATTAATTAATTTCGGGTCTACTTTGTTACTTTTCTCGAAATTTGTAAATTTTTCGTTTAATTGAAATTCAATTGAGCTTTGTAGCGCATTGAGTTGGTCTTGTATCTCATTTAATTTCTTTCTTGCTCCCTCATCCTCAAATAATGCGTAAACAGAATTTGAGAGCAATAAAAGACCAACCCATAAATAGCGTTTCATTCAGCAGTTTTACTCTACTGTGTAGACAATGTCTGCTCGTCTATCTTCTCCACATGAGTTTTGTTCAACACAATCTAAGTTAGCATATTCCTTACCATAGCTTACTGTTTCGATTTGAGAATCATCCACTCCAAATGAATTAAGTGCTTCTTTTACCGCAACAGATCTTTTTTGTCCAAGAGATAGATTATATTCATGAGAACCCCGGTAATCCGTATTTCCTTGAATTTTCATAGTAGCTGCAGGTGTTTCATTTAAGTATTTAGCATGCGCTTGAATAACTTCCATATATTCTTGCTTAACTACGTACTTATTAAAGTCAAAGTAAATACCTCTTTTATCTTTTGCTAAAAGTGGATTGCCTCTTAATTCAAGAAGATTTAAATCGGGTGATGTATATGCTGTTCCTTGATTGTCATCAGCTTGCATTGACTGTAATTCGGGTTGTGGTGGATTTAATGGTTGCGCCTCTTGAAGCTCTGTCGAAGCACAGCCAGCAAGTAGTGCGCCTAAAAGCGCTGTTAATAATATTGATTTTTTCACTTTTTTCCCCTTTATAATTTAAGTATTAGTATAAATATTTACAAATTAAATATCAAATTGATACTTAATTATATTAATTTTTGATCGGACCCCAAGCTGGCTCTTGAACTTGCCTACTACCCAGTGGCAGTGGATCAATTTTTAACCCATTTATTGATACTGTACCAATTTTTGTGGTTTTTCCATAGTTTTTATAAACAAATAATACCATATGTCCGTTTGGAGCAAAAACTGGTGCCTCATCTAGTGGGCCTTTAGTTAACTTGAGTACTTGGTTAGATTGAAGGTTTTGAAGAGCCACTTTAAATTTACCCTGATCCTGAGTTAAATACAAAAGTAGTTTTCCGTCATAAGATAGGCTCGGATATAAATTATATTTTCCTTCAAAAGTCACTCTACTGACTTCAGATGACTCAAGATTAAACTTATATATTTGAGGTCCGCCCCCCTGGTTTGATGTGTAATAGATTTCTTTTCCATCAGGTGACCATGATGGCTCAGTAGTAATTGATCTTGATCGAACTAGCCTCTTAACGTCCGAACCATCTGTATTAATCAAATAAATTTGTGAATTTGTGCTGTATGTCAAAACAATGGCTAATCTTTTTCCATCAGGTGACCACGCAGGAGCACTATTATTACCTTTAAAATTTGCGAGAAGCTTTCTTTTACCCGTTGCAATTTCCTGAATATAAATAACTGGCTTTTCTTTTTCAAAGGAAACATAAGCAATCTTTTTTCCATCAGGTGACCACCTTGGTGAAATAATCGGCATTTTTGAATCTAATAAAGTTGTAATGTTATAGCCATCATAATCAGCGATATTGAGTTTAAATTTTTGATTATTATATTTTTCAACAAAAGCGATTTTTGTATGAAAAACACCCTTACTTCCCGTCAATCTTTCATAAACCTTATCTGATACTTTGTGCCCAATGGCACGAATTTGATTGTTTTTACCCACATACTCACCACTTAATACTGTTTGTTGTTTATAAATATCAATAAGGCTCCAACTAACTTTAATTTGTTCTTTTTGAATAGAATCAATCCTACCAATGATTAAAAACTGTGCCTCTAAACTTTTCCACTGTGAAAAATTTACCTCTTTATCGCTATTGGGGGAGGCAGCTACTCCACGAGTATCGAGTGGGTAAAATAAGCCTGATCTTCCTAGATCACCTTTGATGACTGAGTTGATTTTGCCAATATCTTTTTGGGCTCCAAAACTTTTAAATGGCATCACTGCAATTGGAATTTGGCTAGCCTTTCCACCCAAAATTTCAATTACTTCAAGCGCATGAATTACGCTTGATGAAAAAAATAAAAATCCAGCAAAAATAATGTGTAAAAACTTATTCATTTAACTATTCGACTCCGTTTGGATGAAATTTCAACTCTAAATTTTTCAATTTACTAAATAAACCACTATCTTTTGGAAGAGGGAGTGGTTGTGACTGGATTATCGCTCTTTCAACAGCATCATCACAACTTTTTATTTTACTTGATTTGGTCATTTTAGGTTGTCCAAGTAACTCACCTGTCGGCATTAAACTTATTCTAAATTCTAAAGTAATATAATCCAACCCACATAGTTGTTGATTCACATTTTGTTGAATTTTTTGTTGAATAAGAAGTTTATACTTATTCAATTCACCAGTATTTACTCCACCCTTGACTTCATCTTCGCCTTCAAGAGCAGGTTTTTTTTGTTGCTTTAGTTCACTTTCTCTTAATTCAGCCTGCATCTTTTCTATCTTTTGTTGCTCAATGATCTGTTGTTGTAAGCGCTCCACTTTTTCCTTTTCAAGCATTTCTTTTTTTAATTTGTCTATTTTTTCTTGTTTCAATACCTTTTTTTTAAGCTCTTTAATAGCCTTTTGTTTTTTTAATTTTTTTGCTTTCTTTTCAGCAGCTTTCTTTTTCTTTAATTTTATATCCGCTTCCTTTTGAGCCTTTGCCTTTGCTTTTGCTTCAGCAGATTTCTGAACCTTAGTATTTTGTTTTTGTTTAATTTTTTTCTTAGGGGTTGCTTGAGTTTTATTTATTTTTTTTTGAACCGGAACACTATCCCAGAGCTCTACCTCGCCATAGTATGGTGTTTTTGTTTGCCATCCGACGGAAAAAATCATAACTAAAAAAAGTGCTAAGTGAATTGCGAATGAAAATAAATTAGCCTGCAATTCATCATTATTTTCCAACTTTATAAATTTCATTTAATTATTCTGGTTTAAGTAGTAAACCTACTTTGTTAAATTCATTTTGCTTTAATAAGTCCATTAGTGAAATTACTGCGCCATATTTTACTTTCTCATCAGCAGCGATAACAATTGATTGGGTTGGGTCTTTCTCTAATTTCTGTTTCAACAGCACTAATAAAGAATCTTTTTTGTATAACTTGCCATTGACTTCAATTTTTGAATTTTTTTTAATGGATATTACGATTGGATTACTTTTTTGCTTCAACGATTGTCCTACTTTTGGTAGCTCAACAACGCCTGGATTTGTCATGGGTGCCGTGACCATAAAAATAACCAATAAAACTAACATTACATCAATGTATGGCACCACATTGATTTGATCCATCATCCTTCTTTTTCTCATGAAACTATCCTTTACGATCCATGATGTTGATAAATTCCTCCATAAAACTTTCATACCTAATTGAAATTCTATCGACTTTAGAGGCAAACTTGTTGTATGCGATGACTGCAGGTATTGCTGCAAATAATCCAATTGCTGTCGCAATTAATGCTTCTGCAATCCCAGGGGCGACTTGAGCTAAAGAGGCTTGAGCAACATTTGCTAAACCAATAAATGCATTCATAATTCCCCAAACTGTTCCGAAAAGACCTATATAGGGGCTGACTGATCCAACTGATGCCAAAAAGGGTAAATGTCTGTCTAGTGAATCAACCTCTCTGTTATATGTCGCACTCATTGCTCTCCTGACACTTTCAACGCTTTTTTTATCAAGAGCACCTGTATTTTTATTTGAAATATACTCTTTATAACCAGCTTTAAATATGACAGGTAATCCAAGTATGTCTTTTGGTGATTTGACACTTACTGACTCATATAGGTTGCTTAAGCTACCGCCTGACCAAAAAATTTTCTCAAAGTCATCCGTATTTTGCTCTGCCATTTTTAGCGTTTTAATCTTAAGATAAATAATTTTCCAGGAAGCCATAGATGCAATTACTAAAATGAGCATTACAGCTTGAACAGGGAGACTTGCATCCCAGATTAATGAAAAAAAGGATAAGTCACTACCTATAGTCATAATATCTCCATTTGTTGTTTTATTAATTTTGGAATTCTTTGGGGTTTAAAAGTCTCAGAATGTATACAAGCAATGCTTACTTTGGCTGAAGTATAAATGTCTGAATTCTTCATTATATTTTGAGTTAAGTCTACCCTTGATGCGCCAATCTTATCTATAGATGTTTCAATGTCAAGTTCATCATTAAAGCGTCCTGCTTTTTTATAATTTATATTAACGTTTGCTACCACAAACATTATTTTATCTTTTGTTTTCAAGTCTACTTGGTTTAAATGAAGGCTTCTTAGCCATTCTGTCCTTGCACGCTCCATAAACTTAAGATAATTTGAGTGATAAACAACACCCCCACTGTCTGTATCTTCAAAGTAGATTCTTACACTCCATTTAAATGGTAAATGGCTTACCATAAGTTCTCATTATTATTTTTAGGCATCGTAATTCCAAAATGTTTATACGTTTGTGGTGTCGCCACTCTTCCTCTTGGCGTTCTCATCAAAAAACCCTGCTGAATTAGATAAGGCTCTATCACATCCTCTATTGTCTCTTTTTCTTCTCCTATAGCAGCAGCTAAATTATCTAGTCCTACAGGCCCTCCTGAAAACTTTTCAATAATTGCCTTTAAAAAAGTACGGTCCATAAAATCTAACCCAATTAAATCGATATCTAACATTTGTAATGCCTGGTTAGCGATTTTTTCGTTGATTTCACCCTCCGCTTTAATGTCTGCATAGTCCCTGACTCTTCTTAGTAATCTATTTGAGATTCTGGGCGTTCCTCGAGAGCGCTTTGCTAATTCTGAAGAGCCTTTTTTATCAATAGTTGTTTCAAGTAGCCCAGCACTTCTTAAAACAATTTTAGCTAACTCATCATTTGTATAAAATTCAAGACGAGAAACAATCCCAAATCTATCACGAAGAGGATTGGTTAACATTCCAGCTCTTGTTGTCGCTCCAATCAGGGTAAATGGAGGTAATTCTAATTTTACAGACCTCGCAGAGGGGCCTTCACCAATCATAATGTCTAATCGATAGTCTTCCATTGCTGGGTAAAGAATCTCTTCTATAACAGGAGAAATACGATGTATTTCGTCTATAAACAGGACATCATTAGCTTCTAGATTTGATAATAATGCCGCTAAGTCACCTGTTTTCTCTAGAACAGGACCAGAAGTTTGTTTGAGATTTACACCCATTTCATTTGCAATAATGTGTGCTAAAGTTGTTTTCCCTAAACCAGGGGGTCCAAACAAAAGAAGGTGATCTAGGGGTTCTTTTCTTTTTTTTGCAGCCCCAATGAAGATTTCTAATTGTTCTCTTATTTTCTCTTGCCCAACGTAATCTACTAACTCTTTAGGCCTTAATGCGCGTTCAAAATTTTCTTCCTCACCGCTTACAGCTTCACTATTTTTAAACTGATCAGGTTCAATCATTTTTTACCTATTTTAATAATTTAATTTGATAATAATTTTAAAGCCTGTTTGATCCCATCATTTACTGTGATATTTTCACCTAAATCTTTTGTTACAGTTAATATATCTTTCTGATTATATCCCAGAGCCAATAAAGCATTTTGAATGTCACTTAACTGAGATGATCCTTGATTTTTTGAAGCCGCAAACTCTGTATCTGAGAATTTATCTTTAAGTTCCAAAATTAATCTTTCTGCTGTTTTTTTCCCAACACCAGGTATCTTTGTTAATGAATTTACATCTTGGGTTTGAATCGAATGCGTCAACTCATTGACTGTCATTCCACCTAAAATTGATAATGATGCTTTAGCACCAATACCATTTACCTTTAGTAATTTTCTAAAGATTATCCTTTCTTTATCTGTTGCGAAACCGAACAATAATTGTGCATCTTCCCTGACAAGAAAATGTGTCAGCAACACTACTTCACTTCCGACTTCCGGCAAATCATAAAAAGTTGTCATCGGGACCTCTATTTCATAACCGACGCCATTGCAGTCAACCAAGATATGTGGAGGGATTTTTTCTAAAATCTTACCTTGAATACGGCCAATCATATTATTCTGCCTGATTTCATTCGGTTACCTACCCCTAGTCTTCCAAGTGAATCACTAATATTAGCATGACAAATAGCACAAGCGAGCGCATCTCCTGAATCTGATCCAGGAAGTGAAGGTAATTTTAGTAGCCTTTGAACCATAGTCTGCACTTGAAGTTTATCTGCATGACCATTGCCTACTACAGATTTCTTGATTTGGAGTGCTGTATACTCGTAGATGTTAATGTCTTTGGATACGGTTGCTGCTATTGCAGCGCCCCTAGCCTGACCAAGCAGAAGCGTAGACTGAGGGTTGGTATTTACAAAAACTTTTTCAATTGCAACAATACTAGGGTTAAACTTTTCAATCACCTCATCAATCCCTTGAACTATAATTTTAATTCTTGCGGCTAAATCAAGATCTTGTTTAGTTGTTTTGATTGTTCCACTTGATTCGTATATATAATTTTGTTTTTCCTGATGAATAACGCCATAGCCAGTAACTCTTAAACCTGGATCAATTCCTAAGATCGTAATCAAGGATCAGTTATTCTTCAAAATTTGCATTTGTATAGACTTCCTGAACATCATCTAAATCCTCTAAAATATCTAATATTTTTTGCATCTTCGAAGCGTCATCACCTTTTAAATTGATTTCATTTTCTGCCTTCATTGTTAACTCAGCCAATTCTTTTTTAAAGCCGAATTTTTCAAGCCCTTCATTTATTTTAGTAAAGTCGTTTGGAGCGGTAATAATCTCTACACTTTTATCGTCATTAATAATGACATCTTCTGCCCCTAAATTAATTGCTTCATCCATGAGTGCTTCATTATCATCTAAAGGAGCATAGAAGATGCTACCGCAATGTTTGAATAAAAATGAGACAGATCCATCAGTGCCTAAGTTGCCCCCATTTTTTGATAAAGCGTGTCTCACATCAGCTACTGCACGCACTTTATTGTCTGTTAAACAATCGATAATAATTGCCACTCCACTGATACCATAACCTTCATACCTAATCTCTTCGTAATTAACGCCTTCTAATTCTCCAGTTCCTTTTTTTATTGCCCTTGTAATATTTTCAGCCGGCATACTTTGTTCTTTAGCAGTTGTTACTGCAGACCTTAATCTCGGATTAAAATTAATATCTCCTCCACTTAATCTTGCAGCGACAGTAATTTCCTTTACTAACTTCGTAAAAATTTTTCCTCTCTTGGCATCCTGTCTTCCCTTACGATGCTGAATATTTGCCCACTTTGAATGCCCTGCCATACTCAATCCTATCTAAATATTTTTATTGATTATTATTTTATCAGTAAACTTAAACCACTTAGGAAGTAGATTTGTTTTAACTTTGAAATTTTTAACAATTTTGCTTAAAACTGATAATTTAGTTATGCTGTTTTATACTATATTCAACATATTTTAATGAAAACATTAAAGCAAATTATTGATACAAAAGATATTAAGAAGCTATTGACAATTTCCCCTACTCAAACTGTCATTGAAGCACTTCTAGTTATGGCGGAATATAAAATTGGTGCTTTGTTAGTGACAGATAAAGACAAGATGGTAGGGATCATTTCCGAAAGGGATTATGCTAGGGAAATCATTCTTCATAAAAAATCTTCAAAGGAAACCTTGGTTAAAGATATTATGACAAAGAAAGTTTTATCTCTTCAGCCCACAGATTCATTTGAAAAGGGTTTAGAGCTGATGTCAGAGAAAAAAATTCGTCACATTCCAGTTATCAAAGGAAATGAAATTGTTGGCATGGTTTCGCAAGGTGACCTTGTCAAAGAAATGATCAGTCACCAAAAAGATTTAATCAGTCAACTTGAAAGCTTCATTCAAAATTAAATTATTCACCGATTATTTTAACTAACGCCCTCTTCTTTCTTCTTCCGTCAAATTCACCATAGAAGATTTGTTCCCATGGACCAAAATCGAGCTTTCCTTCTGTAATGGCAACAACCACTTCTCTGCCCATGACCTGTCTTTTAATATGTGCATCGGCATTATCTTCACCAGTATCATTATGTCTATAATGACTCAATGGCTCATGGGGTGCTAATTCCTCAAGCCATTTTTTATAGTCATGATGTAAGCCTGATTCATCGTCGTTAATAAAAACACTCGCCGTAATATGCATTGCATTCACCAATACAAGCCCTTCTTGGATTCCACTTTCAGCTAAACATGAATTTACTTCAGGCGTAATATTAGTAAAGTGCATTCTTTCTGGTGCATTAAACCACAATTCTTTTTTATAACTTTTCATATCAACCTCTCTTTAAGATTTATCTAAAAAAATTAATTCAATCCCGTTGCCAGCAGGGTCTTTAAAAAATAATTGTTCAATATTAATTTCAGGAATGTACCTCTCCTTG